>Ga0307934_1001472_pt1 | contig 14279 bp, 9 predicted proteins | sample OrgLakmetageno90_FD_201838 | JGI IMG/M metagenome (GOLD analysis project Ga0307934, IMG submission 201838) | Saline water microbial communities from Organic Lake, Antarctica - #90 | ecosystem: Environmental > Aquatic > Non-marine Saline and Alkaline > Saline | place: Antarctica: Organic Lake... | reverse complement strand
TAAAATTAGGATGTGAAACAGACTATGTAGCACGTAATGAAGATTTTATTGCTCTTGCAAAAGATATCGGAATGCACATTGCTGCAATGTCAACAGAAACGACATCCGAACTTTTAGAACAACCCTTTGTTAAAAACCCAGAAATTACTATTGCTAAACTCATAGAAGAAGCAACATTAAAAATTGGAGAACGAATCGAAGTTGCAGAATTTTCTCGATTTTCAATTTAATTAATTTTTATGATGTTTATTTATCTCTTTATTATTTCAATGGTTGGAATCGTTATGATTACTATCTTTGAGCGCAAAAAAACTAAAAAAAATGTGTTGCAGATTTTAAAGAGTTCGTGTAGTATCGATAGTGTCCAGTTTGAGAAGTATGTAAATGCTGCTCAAATAAAAACAAAGGTTTTAAAAAAATATATTTACGTTATTTCAAGGATAACCTTGAAAAAAGTTATTGAATATAGTAATTTAATAATAAATAAAATAAAGTACATTATTCGAAAGAAACTTCATACCGATACAAAAAAGAACATGTCTTCAGAATTTATATCAAAAATAAATTTAAAGTAATACTTTTATGTATATGAACATGTTTATTAATATAATCTAAATATAGATTATATTTGCCACCTTAGCTCAGTTGGTGGAGGCGTTATTGATTAAATATCAATACAAGCTGCGTTTTGTACAAAACAATGCATCCTCAAATATTGACGCGAGATAGATATATCATTATCTATCCTTGCCACCTTAGCTCAGTTGGTAGAGCAATTGTTTTGTAATCAATAGGTCATCAGTTCGAATCTGATAGGTGGCTCACTTAAAAAACTACAGATAGTCTGTAGTTTTTTAATAGACATAATAGTCCAGCCTTATGAGTATATTAGCCTTTATACTATAGATTACTCTTGTAAATCAACAAAGGATTCACTCTTCTCTTTATCAATTTCTAAGGTCTTGACCCCTTCAACATCAACTAAAACAACTCCAGTGTATTCGTCATTAACAATAAAAGTATATTTTTCATCTGAAACCTTGGTGATTGAAATATCTTCTTTTGATTCATTAACATTATTAATAATGAAATCGGTTATTTCATTTAATTCATCAAGGTCTTTTTTTCTCTCAAGAAGTTCCGGGAATAGTTCTTCAATTTCTGGAATTTTTTGGAGTCCCTGATATGACTCATTACCAATAATAAGTGTTGGGTAAATCTGACCAAAATCATACAAACTGGTAAACGTCTCAATAACTGAAAAATCAAGGTCAGTATCAAATGAATAAATACGTAATTCAGGATAACGGTCTTTTAATTCAGTGAGAACATATCCTTGTTTAGTACATTCAGGGCAATTATCTCCATAAAAATAAAGAATTGAATCAATTTCTACATTACATTTATTAGCTAATTCCTCCATTAATAAATAATCCTTTACTTGCAGTAATGAATAATATTTTTTTAACTGAATAACACTTGAATTATTGGTACCTTGGTTAGTTTCTGCAAAGTCGAGTCTTTGACCTAATTCACCTAATTCACGAGAAAGGATAGTATCCCCTATCGATCCACAAGGTGCTGTCTTTAATAAATCAAATTGTGTCTCATTAGCAATCAGGTCAATAGTGACTTTTCGTTGGAGATCATCAAGACTTTCCAGTCGTTGATTGTTAAGAAAATTAACAAGACCAAAAACAATAATAAAGATTCCTATGGTTATCATTAAAACAAAGATATATTTTTTTTGATCTGCATTCATATCACCAGTGTAGTTATTTTACATAAAAACTCAAATAGATATCTATAGCATTAGCGCCAAGATGATTTTTTTGAAAGTAGTGCATTATACGAAGATTTAATTAACCATAATGGCGCAATAAAAGTATACATAAATAACATATAGACAATATCAATTGTAAACTTTCTTTTGTCATTAATAAGCTCTCTTCCGATCCATAATGTCATAAGAGAAAGGAATAATCCAATAATAGCGAATAAATTAATTTGTGTAATATTTACAAAATACCAATCTATAGAAGTTCCAATATTAAATGAATAGCCAACAAGAGATATTTTTTCCACCCAATTAATAAGGGGTAATACAATCAACCACAGAGACAGAGGAAAAAGTACAACCGTAATAAAGACTCGAAATATACCCAAAGGTAGCACAATCAAACCTAATGAACGATATTTTTTCTTAAACAACATATCCCTATAATCATAGATATTGCGTATAAAACCATATACCCAGCGGACTCTTTGCTTAATCAGAGGGCGAAGACTTCGTGGACCTATGGTATAGACAATAGATTTTTCACTGTATGCAATTTTATAATGATGACGTTGCATCCTTAAGGCAATTTCAGCATCTTCTGTATGATGAGCTTCTTTGTATGGGCCAAGAGTATCAAAGACTTCTTTTCTAAAAACAGAAAAGGGTCCAGGTGTTATATATATTGAATTTATATTTGCAAAAGCTTTTCTGGCAAAAAGACCGATATCATATTCGGCTTTTTGTGCTTTTTGTAAGGTTGATTGTGGTCTACCAATAACCATTGACGGAATAGTTGCCATTACTTGATCGTCAGCAAAAAATTCCATGTAGTATTTTAATGATTTAGAATCCACCCAAGAATCAGCGTCCAAAACTCCTACAAGTTCGGTTTCTATATGCGTAAGAGCAAAATTAAGGGCTGCAAATTTTGAACCTTCATTTGTCTTTTGTTTCAGTGAAATTTGAGGATTATCTTTATATTTTTGAAGTACCTGCCATGTTGTATCAGTAGAACCATCATCTATAACCATAATGGTAATTTTATCTTTGGGATAATCTAATAACAACAAAGAATCTATCGTCTTTTCGACGGTAGACTCTTCGTTGAAACAAGGAACAATTATTGTTGTTGTAAGATATTCTATTGTACCAATTGCCGCTCTTTCTTTTTCATTTTTCTTGTTTTTTTCAAAAAAACTAACTAATAAGAATATCTGAAAATATAAGGTAATGAACAAAGATATGTATAAAAAGATTTCCATAACTAACAATATCCTACCTCAGGAGTCTTTTTTTTCAAAGACTATTATTAAGCCACTACCAAAATTTTCAAAATAAAAATACTAAAATGTAGTATGCTAATATTTTTATTCCAAGGAATCAAAAAAATAATCTAATATGAAATAGATCATAAATTAATGTTTCATTAATTTATTCATTTCTTCTTTAACTTCTTTTTTTCTTTTTGAAGCAAAAGAAGCTCCCTTATCCAATACATGATCAATCTTTTGATGAGCAACATCAGTCAGTTCATTAATTTTTTGAATAAATTTCTTAGATCCCTTTTTAACTGCATGAGTGGTTTCAGTAATTTCTGCATCCATCTTTTGTGCTTCTTTTTTTTCTTCTTCGGCTAGGGCCTGAGGAAAGATTCTCTTGAAAATAAGAACCGCAACAAAAACATACATTATTCCAAAAATAATACGAGACAAGAAACCTAAGGTATGTGCAAAAACATGCATATTAAAACCTAACACAAGACCAATACCTACACCGGCAATATCAACAGCTACGACTATTTTTACCCAATCAATCCAGGTTTTTTCCTTTAATTTTTTCCAGTTCATATTCTTATATTATACCAAAAATTATTTAAAAAGGTTATAAATATCTTTATTGATAATCATAAAATGAAAATAAAAAACTTATTAAATAAGTTTTAAATAATAACAACCTGATGTATTCTTTGCTCAAGAATAATATAGATCAATACAAGAGCGATCATGATTAAAATACCGAAAATAACGTTTTTATAATGATCCAGAGCTTGTTTTGCCCGATATTCGCAACATAGATATCCATAAATCCATCATTGTTGAGGTCGGCGATGGCGGCGCCAAAGGAGCTTCCAGTGTCACCAGAGATGTCGTTTGCGGTGAAGGTCTGCGCAAAAGATATTTGTGCACTTGATACCAATACAACAAACAAAGTTATAATAAATAGTTTTTTATTAAAGCGGTTCATATACCTGTGATTATAGTATATTTACAGAAAAAATACCATATAGTTAAAAAATAAAAACAGATATATTTTTGTATATCTGTTTTTATAAAAAATTATGTACATAAGATGTTTAATAATCTTGAAGTTTTTTGATTTTTTCATTCATACGCATTTTTTCATGAACTTTTGCTTCGATCTGACGGATGCGTTCTCGTGTTACATCAAATTTTCGCCCTACTTCCTCGAGGGTATGTGAAATTCCATCATCTAATCCATAGCGTAGTTCAATAATAGTTCGCTCTTTTTCAGTAAGTTCATCGAGTATTTCTTCTAATTGATCTTTCAAAATCTGTTTTGAAGAATCACGATCAGGTGATGGAATAGTTTCATCGGCAATAAATTCTCCACGCGTTGATTTTTCTTCACCGTCTGATCCTACCGGTTCTTCTAGTGACATTGTTGTTTGATTGATCTTTCCAATCATATGAATTTTTTCAACATCTAATTCCATCTCCAAAGCAATCTCTTCGGGCAAAGGTTCACGTCCCAAATTTTGACTCATTCGTTTGAAAACCTGTTTGTATTTTGAAATTGTTTCAACCATATGAACAGGGATACGAATGGTTCGCGATTGATCAGCCAAGGCTCGAGTTATTGATTGACGAATCCACCATGTTGCATAGGTAGAAAATTTATACCCCTTGGTCCAGTCAAATTTCTCGACAGCCTTGAATAATCCGATATTTCCTTCTTGAATCAAATCTAATAATGTTAAATCTGGACTTCGTCCTACATATTTTTTTGCCAAGGAAACAACCAAACGTAGGTTTGCCTTTGCAAGAAGGTTTTTTGCCTCATCATCACCAGATTCGATACGTTTTGCCAATGACACTTCTTCGGCCGCCTTGATCAGTGGGTATTTACCAATTTCTCGTAAATACATTTGAATTGAATCCTTTGTTTCTGGTTGTTTTTTCGTCGCAAAATCTTTTTCCATTAATTCTTCATCGGTCATATCCAACATACCACCACCACCAGAACTGGTTCCCCCTTCTACGATTTCAACCTCAGCATCACCAAGGCGACCATAGAATTCATCTAGAAAAACAATATCTTCTTCGATATCTGGAAATACCTTGAGAATCTCGACATACGTCAAAAAACGACGTTTTTTACCTTTTTTGATAAGCTCTGTTGCCAATGCATCTCGTTCCTCTACTGAACGTTGTTGTTCAATATGAGTTTTCACAGGATCAACTTTTGGTTTTTTTATTTTTTTAGCTTTAGCCATAGTAGTTATATTTTATTGGTTAAATCGGTTTTTAAATGAAGAAGTTTTTGCTGTTTGTTCATGTATTCTTTTATCTTTTCAGTATTTTTTTCAGATTCTGATTGACGCAATTTCTCGAGGGTAATTAATAATTCCTTGTCAATTAAACGAATCTTTTCTTGGATTAAGATACGAAAAAGAGATATCTTGAGAATGCTTTGCGTTGTATCTTTATTCTGTTCCTCAAGAATAAAGAGTTGTAGATTTTTTGTTTCTTCTGGTATTTTTTTACTGTCTTGTAATAGTGATGTTCCAAAAATATCATGATAGAGCTCTGTTTGTTCTGTATCAATATCAGCATCAACGGTGATTTCTTTTTCTTGTAAATATAAAAATAAATACAGAATCTCTTGTTGAGTGGTTATATTCTCAGTCATGATTTCTGTTGGTTTTTTAATCTTTTCAAAACTCATATCATGTTCTGGTGTGAATTGTTTAAAATCATTTCGGACAGAATCTAGACTGACCCCTAAAAAAAGAGAGAGTTTTTGCAACATTCGATCTTGGACCATAGCGCTTTTGGTCAAAGCAACAAACGTAAACAAATCATTATCAACAAGACTTTTTCTTTCTTCAAATGAATGGTCGCTTCGATTAAATAGTTCGAGACGATAATCAATATAATCCTGTGCATCTGCAACACATACATCCCACTGAGATTTTGATTTCACAATGGTATCGGCTGGATCCATGCCTTCTGGCATGACAATTACCTTGACGTTGCATCCGTGTTTATAGGCACTGAGGACACTGCGTCTGGTTGCCTTGATACCCGCCTTATCCGAATCCAAAGCCAAAACAATCCTATCAGTAAACCTTTTAATCATAACCATGTGATCGTCAGTCAATCCAGTCCCGGATATAGCAACCGTATGTGTATACCCTGACTGTTGAGCCATTAATACATCAAATTGACCCTCGACAAGAATACACATATCTTTTTTGCTCATCTCTGATTTTGCAGTGTGATAACCATAGAGAACCTTTGATTTATCAAACAGAGGTCCTTCTGGGCTGTTTACATACTTAGCACCTTTTGCATCAGGATCATCGGTAAAAATTCTTCCCGAGAAACCAACAATGCGTCCACGTCCGTCAAATAATGGAAACATGATACGAGACCGAAAACGATCATAGAATCCGCCACCGTCTTTTTTAATAATCAAACCAACAGCCTCGATATCAGCATCTACGTATTTACGAGATTTTAAATATTCATACATATCTCTCCATGAATCCAAGGCAAAACCTATTCTAAATTTAACCATGGTCTCTTTGGTCAATCCTCTTTTTTTTAAATGATCAACAATTTTTGGGCTTTTACGTAAATGAATTTCATACCATTTTGCGGCGTCATCTAATATTTTATATTGCACCTGCGTACGCGTTATTTGTTCTTTATTTACCCTAGAATTTGTGAGAGTAATACCAGCCTTATCAGCCAGAATCTTTAATGCCTCTCTAAATTCAACTCGTTCAATTTCCTGAATAAAAGTAAATATATCGCCTCCCTTTCCACTGGAGAAACAATAGAAAAAACCCTTCTCTGGTGAAACAAAGAATGATGGGGTTTTTTCATTAGTAAAGGGTGATTTTCCTTTGTATGTCTTTCCTGCTTTTTCAAGCTTTACATATGAACTCACCACATCGACAATATTTAATCTATCCTTGATGATGTCAGTGTTTTGCATAATTTATATTCAAGCCTAAGCTGCGTCTTTGTCTGATACTAATTCTTCTTTTATTGCCTCTAATTCATGAAAAGCCTTGGCTGATGGCATTTGATCAAATGGAATAAAATCATTTCTGAATCCTGTTCCAGCAGGAATAAGATTACCAATAATGACATTTTCCTTGAGACCTCTTAATTCATCTACTTCGGCACCTGCTGCAGCAGAAACTAAAATTCGTGTTGTATGCTGGAATGATGCAGATGATAGCCAAGATTTTGTTGACAAGGCCACTTCAGAAATACCTTTTACCACAATGACACCTTTTGCAGCAAGACCACCTTGCGCCTCTACGCGTTCATTTTCTTGGACAAGTTGAATATTTTCAACCGTGTCTCCAGTAGAGAAATTAGTATCTCCAGGGTGCGTTATTTTACGTCTTGAGAACATTAATCGTGTAATAATTTCAATATGTTTTTTAGAAACAGGCGCAGAGTTTAATTCGTAAACCTTGGCAACCTCTCCTACGACATAGTTTTGTGCAACTTCGGCACCAGCAATATCAAAGAGATCCAAGATATTCGCAGAACCGTCAGTAAGTAATGTTCCTACCTCAACGCGGTCTCCTTTTTTGACAGCAGGGGTACGTCGTTTATCAAGTTGATACTCCAAAGATTTAACTTTTGCTGCACCAACCATGACCTCTTCGTCACAGAGAATATCAATATATTTTACTCCCTCTTTAACACGTACATCAGAAACCATTCCTTTTGATTTTGATATAACGGCAGGTGATTTAATGTTTGATCGTTTCTCAAACAACTCTTCGATACGAGGTAGACCCGTTGTAATGTCTTGCCCGGTAACTCCACCTGCGTGGAACGTTCGAAGTGTCAATTGTGTTCCAGGTTCTCCGATAGATTGTGACGCAATTGTTCCAACAGCCTCACCAACCTTTACCAAGGTATTTCTCCCTAGATCAAATCCATAACATAATTGGCAAATACCATGTAAGGATTCACATTTAAGTGGTGTTCGTACTGATACTTCTTTGACTCCAGCCTCAGCAATGGCTTGTGCATCAGCTTTTTCAATAAGATCATTTTTCTTGTAAATAGTTTTACCGTCTTGATCTACTACTTTTTGAGAAAGAACTCGCCCAAAAATATTATCTTCAAGAGATTTAATGATCCCATCAAAGTTTTCTTCAGTTGCTACAACATGTTGTTTTGTTTTACAGTCAACCTCAGTAATCACGACGTCTTGTGCCACATCATGCAGCCGACGCGTCAAATAACCAGCAGAAGCTGTCTTTAGAGCCGTATCAGTAAGACCTTTACGTGAACCGTGAGTCGTAATGAAATATTCAATAGGTGTTAACCCTTCTTTGTATGAGCTAAGAATTGGAAAATCAATAGCCTTACCAGAGGCATTAACAATAACTCCTTTCATTCCTCCCATTTGTAGCATGTTAGATGTTGATCCTCGAGCTCCTGAGGTCACCATATCAAAAATTGATTCTGATGCACCTAGATTTTCTTTGATAACCTTTTCAACATCAATCTTTACACTTTCCCATAATTCGATTGTTTTTCGATATCGTTCAGGTTCAGAAACAAGACCTTCATCATATTGACCCTGAATATCCAAAGCAGCTTTTCGTCCAGTTTCGATAATAGCGTATTTTTCCTGAGGAATAATTGCATCTGAGTATCCAAAAGTTGAACCTGAATAGGTTACATATTTGAATCCAAAGTCTTTAATTTTATCAACAACAGGTGCTGTTGCATCTGTTCCATATTTATGGATAAGACGTGCGATGATATTTGAGATATCTTTTTTCTTGATGTCTTGATTCAAATACCCAAAATCGTTTGGCATAATACTATTAAAGAGTAGTCGCCCAACCGTTGTTTCAAAAGGTTTACCTTCAAATTCTGCATAACGTTCTGATTCGGTTCCCATGACTTTTATTTTTGCTCGGAAATCTACTTTTTCAAAATCATAGGCAGTAATAGCCTCGTTCGGAGAAGAAAATATTTTACCCTCTCCTTTTGCATTATCAATTGATTTAGTCATCCAGTACACTCCCAAAACCATATCCTGAGAAGGAGCAACCGTAGGTTCACCAGAAGCTGGTCGAAGCAAGTTTTTACTTGCAGCCATTAATTCTTGTGCCTCGAATTGTGCTTCTTCTGAAAGAGGTATATGCACCGCCATTTGATCTCCATCAAAATCGGCATTAAATCCATTTACTGATAGTGGATGCAATTGAATAGCCTTTCCTTCAATAAGAATAGGTTTAAATGCTCGTATTGACAATCGGTGCAATGTTGGCGCACGATTCAAAAGAACATATTTCCCTTCGATTACGTCTTCGAGAATATCCCAAATTTCATCCGTTGGAGTCTCGAGTAATTTCCCTGCCCCACGTACATTAAATGCCATTTCTCGTCCTATTATTTTTGCAATAACAAAAGGTCGAAAAAGTTCTAGAGCCATATTTTTAGGAATACCACATTGATCAATTCCCAATTTTGGACCAACAACAATTACCGATCGCCCAGAATAATCTACACGTTTACCAAGAAGATTCTGTCTAAAGAGCCCTTGTTTTCCTTTTAATTGATCTGAAAGAGATTTCAGATTTCTTTTTTGTGATGATGATTTGGCAACCGTTCCTGAGTGTTTTCTGATCGTATTATCAATCAATGAATCACAGGCCTCTTGGAGGATTCGTTTTTCATTTCGCAAAATAACATCTGGAGCTCCAATCGTCATCAATTTTTTTAATCGATTATTTCGATTAATAACACGTCTGTATAAATCATTTACGTCGGACGTCGCATAGCGACCACCTTCAAGAGCCACCATTGGACGTAATGCTGGTGGAATAACCGGTATAACCTCGAGGAACATCCATTCAGGACGAATTCCCTCTCTATTCAAAGATCGAATTAACGAAAGACGTTTTTCGATTTTGGTTCGAACGGCAACTGATTTTGTAATGGTTACATCAATATTTAATTGAGCCTCAACTGCATCAAGATCAAATGATTTAAAAATATCATAAATAGCTTCTGCACCGATATTTGCTTCAAAAATTGAACCAAATTTCAATGAGTAAATATTATATTCATCTTCTGAAATAACCTTGAAAGGAATAATATCTTGAATTTGTTTTTTTGTATTATCAAAAAGACCTTTAAGTTTTTCCTTGTCATCTTCTGTTTCAAGTGTTTTTGATTTTGCCTTGTATTCACGTAGCAATTCTTTCATTACTGATTCTTTTGCTTGCTCGTGAACCTCAGTAATAATATAACTTGCAAAGTAAATAACCTTTTCAAGATGGGACACAGGAATATTAAGAGCCAACCCCATTCGAGATGGGATCCCTCTCAAAAACCAAATATGAGCCACAGGTGACGCAAGGTCAATATGACCCATTCGAGAACGTCGCACGATTGAACGGGTGACTTCTACGCCACATTTTTCACATACAATATCGCGATAACGAATTCCTTTGTATTTACCACAATAACATTCATAGTCTTTTTCAGGACCAAAAATTCGTTCATCAAACAACCCATTACGCTCTGAACGTCCTGTTCTGTAGTTAATCGTTTCAGGTTTTACGACTTCTCCGAATGACCATGACCGAATAGTTTCAGGTGATGTTAATCGAATTGAGACAACTTTTTCTTGATTTATTTTTTGTATATTTGTATTCATAATTATTCTTCAATTACGTCTACTTCTGTTATTGCATCTTGTGCAATATCAATAAGTTTTTCTTTTTTAATAACTTCAAGATTTACATCCAAGGCAAGTCCTCGCAAGTAATTAGTCAACACATCAAATGATGCTGGTGTATTTTGTTCTCGAATTTTTTGACCTTTGATAATAGCGTCAAATGCTGCGGATCGTCCCACAACATCATCAGATTTAATGGTCAACATCTCTCGCAAGGTATGCGCTGCTCCGTATCCTTCCAGCGCCCACACCTCCATTTCTCCAAATCGTTGACCTCCTGATTGAGCCTTTCCTCCAAGAGGTTGTTGTGTTATTAAACTGTATGGTCCGATTGATCGAGCATGCATTTTGTCATCAATCATATGGTGTAGTTTAAGGATATACATATATCCAACAGCTACATCTTGATCAAATTTTTGACCTGTTTGCCCGTCAAGAAGCGTTACCTTACCTGTTCCAGAAAATCCTGCTTTTTCAAGTTCCTCGGCAATTTCATCTGCGGTTGCTCCTGCAAATGGAGGGACGATGGCCTGGTATCCCAAGGTATGTGCCGCAAGCCCAAGATGCATCTCAAGAATTTGCCCCAAGTTCATACGCGATGGAATTCCCAGAGGTGTTAAAATAACATCAACAGGTGTTCCATCTTCCATATATGGCATGTCTTCTTCCGGAAGAATAATTGAAATAACTCCTTTGTTTCCATGACGACCAGCAAGTTTGTCTCCAACCTTGATATTTCGCAGTTGTGCGACTTCAACATAGACTTTTTTAAGAACTCCTGATTCTAGTTTATGTCCATTTTCTCGTGAAAAAATCTTTACACCAATGATTCTTCCTTTTTTACCGTACCCAAGACGCAATGACGTATCCTTTACATCACGTGATTTCTCTCCAAAAATAGAACGTAAGAGTTTTTCTTCTGGTGTTAGTTCTGTTTCACCTTTGGGAGTGACTTTTCCAACCAAGATATCATTTTCTCCGACATAGGCTCCAACACGAATGATTCCGTCTTCGTCCATATTGGCTAATTTTGACTCTCCGACATTTGGAATATCTGTGGTTGTTTGCTCTTCTCCAAGTTTAGTATCACGAACAACACATTCGTATTCATCAATTCTAATGGATGAAAAAATTGAATTCTTTACCAGTTTTTCTGAAAGAATAATCGCATCCTCAAAATTGTGACCATTCCAACACATAAAGGCAACAAGTACATTTTGCCCAATCGCCAATTGACCTCCTTCGGTTGTAGAGGTATCAGCTAAGACTTCTCCTTTTTTAACTTTCTGTCCTGATGAAACAATTGATCGTTGATGGAAAAAAGAGTTTGAATTTGTTCGAATAAAATTAATTAATTTATATTCTTCTAGATTTCCCTTTGAATCTTTTACCGTAATATGTTTACCATCAGATTCAACAACCGTTCCATTTGAACGTGAAATAACAACGCGACCTGTGTCAAGCGCAGCTTTTCCCTCCATACCAGTTCCCACCAATGGTGCCTGCGGGACAATTAATGGTACAGCCTGTTTCATCATATTTGATCCCATCAATGAACGGTTTGCATCGTCTGCTTCCAAGAATGGAATCAGAGATGTTGCCACAGAAAAGGCGGCATTCGTTGCAACATCAATAAAATCAACATCATCTCTATTACAAATACCTGGACGAGTTTTTAATCGAGCCTCTACTATTTCGTTGGTAAATTTACCATTTTTTTCATAAGGATTTGATGCATGGGCAATATTATATCGTTCTTCATCCATAGCATTCAAATATACGATTTCGCCAGTTACCTTTCCTTTTTCTACTTTTGCATACGGAGCTTCGATCATCCCAAAATTATTAATCCGAGAGTAGACGGCCATACGCAGAATCAATCCAATGTTTTGTCCCTCTGGAGTATGGATTGGACATACACGTCCATAATGAGATGGGTGAACATCACGAACCTCAAAACCAGCACGTTCACGTGTTAGACCTCCCGGTCCCAGAGCAGAAAGCGTCCGCAAGTGAGAAATTTCTGACAAAGCGTTTTCTTGATCCATATATTGTGACAACTGGTTTGTCGCAAAGAATTCCTTAACGCGAGCCTGGAACGGACGTTGATTAACAAGATTAATTGCTGACTGAGTATCATTATCAACTGTCGACATTCTATCCTTGATGTTTCGTTTCATCTGAGATAATGCCTGACGAACTTTTTGTTCCAGTAATTCTCCAACAAATCGAACACGCCTCGAACCAAGGTGATCAATATCATCAGCCTTTGCCTGTGGATCAACATTTAAATGAGAAATTTTGGTCATAATTATTACCAAATCTTCGGCCGTAAGAACTTGTCCATAGGCACCATTTTTTTTGGGAAGATTTTTATCAAATCGTTTGTTGAAATGATATCGTCCAACTTCTGATAAATCATAGAGTGTTTCTCCAAATACGGCTTCGAAATATTCAACCAAAGCATCTGCTGATGCGACTTCACCATCTCGGATACGCCTATAAACATCTGCATAGGCTTCTTGTTTGTCAGTTGACGTGTCTTTTGCCAAGGTGTCTTGAATCTGTTTCAGTACGACTTCATCATCTCCAAATGCCGCAAGAATGTCTTCGTTTGTCTCAAGTCCAAAAACACGCAACAAAGCAGTTGCTGCAAATTTACGTTTTTTATCAATACGGACATAAATGGCTCCGTCCTTGTTTGATTCAAATTCAATCCACGCCCCTCGAGCTGGGATAATCTTTGCACCATAAAAAGGTCCTTTTATATGATCATCAACGGTAAAAAATACACCATATGATCGTGCTAGTTGTGGAACAATAACACGTTCGATACCATTAATGATGAATGTTCCGTGAGGTGTCATAAAAGGAATCTCTGTTAAAAAGATTTCTTCTTCTTTTGTTGAATTCAGTGTTTTATTATGCAAAGCTACTTTTGCCTTTAATCGTGCCTGAAATGTTTGTCTATTAGCCCGAGCATGGTATTCGTCATGTTCAGGATATTCCAAATCAAAACCAAGAAAACTCAGTTCGAATTTCTTGTCAGAATAATCAGTAATTGGCGAAAACTCCATAATAGCATCCTGAAGTCCACCATCCATAAAAGCCTCGAATGATTCAATTTGGTTTTCTACCAAATTAGGTACATCCACCAAAGCGTCTTTGTATTTTGAAAAATATTTTTTTTCACGTGTTGTCATAATAGTAAAGAGAAAATGTCACCAAAAATTAATGTGGTGATTGTTGTGTTAATAAATTTTGAAAGCGAATAAATATATCATATTTAATATAGTGTTGACCCAAAATATCTGTCGGAACTCAATCGCTTATTAGGTAAGTACAACATTACGGATTTTCAAGTTTTTGTCAAAAAATAGAACCTTTTCCATACATAATAAAAAAGACCCCATATACATATACATAGGGTCGGTTTATAAATTTAAGATTTAGAATCTTTAACTGAAGTTAATCAGCTGATGCATACCTCCTTTTTTATTAACAGGTTTGCATCATTTTTTTT
>Ga0307934_1001467_pt1 | contig 14320 bp, 12 predicted proteins | sample OrgLakmetageno90_FD_201838 | JGI IMG/M metagenome (GOLD analysis project Ga0307934, IMG submission 201838) | Saline water microbial communities from Organic Lake, Antarctica - #90 | ecosystem: Environmental > Aquatic > Non-marine Saline and Alkaline > Saline | place: Antarctica: Organic Lake... | reverse complement strand
ATGGCAGCACGTTAAAATCTGAATCCAAAACGGAGTACAGTATTTTTCATGATTAAGTATGTAATCGCTGGATTGTTGTTTGCTGGTAGTGTCTTGGCCGCTCCTCTGGATCGGATTATCGCAGTTGTTAACGATGATGTGATTCTGGACAGTGAGCTACAGGAAATGACGCAAACCGTTCGTCAGCAAATCCGCCAGCGTGAAGGCGCTATGCCACCGCCAGATATATTACGCCGCCAGGTTTTAGAACGTCTGATTATGCAGCGTATTCAGCTGCAACGGGCTGATCAAGGTGGCATTCGGGTTAGCGATGATGCATTGAATGCAGCAATGGGTCAGATCGCGCAGAACAACAATCTGACATTACGCCAATTTCGTGATGTTATTGAAGAAGATGGCTATGCGTTCACCGATTTCCGGGAAAATATTCGTGAAGAAATGATCATTACCCGGCTTCGCAAGGCGCAAGTTGAAGACAGTATTGTGATATCTGATCGGGAAATTGATAACTTTCTGGCGACACAAACATTGCAAGGTGATGCCGAAGCCTCCTATCGTTTGCAACATATTTTGGTAAGTCTTCCCGAAGCGGCCTCACCCGAAGAAGTGCAAGCTGCTGAAGAACAGTTAGACGTCATACAAAAATTACTGGCAGACGGTGGTGATTTTGCTGAAGTTGCTGCGGGTTATTCTGATGGTCAGAACGCACTGGAAGGTGGCGAATTAGGTTGGCGTAAGCAAGGCGAATTACCCTCATTATTTGCTAATGTGGTGCCCACGTTGGCTGAAGGCGAAGCCAGTAATGTATTACGTAGTGGCAGCGGTTTTCATATTGTCAGGGTTGCTGAAAAGAAAACCGAAGAAACCCATCTGGTCAAACAAACACAAGCCAGTCACATCCTGATCAAAACCAATGAAGTCGTTACCGATGAGGAAGCTGAAAAACGCTTGTTACAAGTGCGTGAACGTCTGGTGAATGGTGAAGATTTTGCAGAACTGGCCCGTTCGCACTCTGATGACACCGGTTCAGCGATTGAAGGTGGCAGCCTTGGCTGGACCAGTCCGGGGGTGATGGTGCCGGAATTTGAAGAAAAAATGAATGCTTTGGCCGAGGGTGAAATCAGCGATGTGTTTAAAAGTCGTTATGGCTGGCATTTGCTCAAAGTAGAAGATCGCCGTGAGCAAAACATGGCAGAAGAATTTAATCGTAATAAAGCTCGCGAGCAGTTACGTCAGCGTAAAGTTGAAGAAGAGCTGGAAAGCTGGCTGCGGGTACTGCGCGATGAGGCTTACGTCGAGTACCGCGACTCTTGATTAAAACACAGCGACTGGCCGTGACCGCCGGTGAGCCGGCGGGGATCGGTCCGGATTTGGCGGTCATGTTGTCACAATCCGACTTTATCCATGAACTGGTAGTGATAGCTGATCCAGCGTTATTAGCAGAGCGTGCTGCATTGTTGGGTATTAACGTCGAACTCCATCAGCTTGATCTCAGCCAGCCGCCCACACCTAGTCAATCCGGAAAGCTCAGCTATATGCCATTAAAACTGGCAACTAAAAGCATCCCGGGTCAGCTCAATCCAGCGAATGCCAATTATGTGTTGCAATCTCTGGCTATCGCAGCCGATGGTTGTATGCAAGGGCAATTTCCAGCGGTTATTACCGCGCCGGTGCACAAGGGTGTAATTAACGATGCAGGTATCGCCTTTAGCGGTCATACCGAGTTTTTTGCTGAGCGCGCTGGTGTCGCCAAAGTGGTCATGATGCTGGCTACACCGCAGCTCAGAGTCGCTCTGGCCACAACCCATTTACCGCTTAATGCGGTGAGTGCAGCCATTAATCAGCCTGAGTTATTGCAGATTATTGAAATTATTCAGCAAAGCATGCAACAACAATTTGGCCTTCAGCAGCCAAAGATTGCCGTTTGTGGCTTGAATCCGCATGCCGGGGAAGGCGGACATCTGGGCCGGGAAGAAATCGATGTCATTGCACCGGTTATTAAAACAGCGGCGGAGCAGGGGATATCTGTCAGTGGCCCATGGCCTGCCGATACCATTTTTGTTAAAAGCCGTTTGGCAGAATATGACGTCGTGCTGGCGATGTATCACGATCAAGGCTTGCCAGTATTAAAACATTCAGGATTCGGTGAAGCGGTGAATATTACCCTGGGATTGCCTTTTATCCGGACCTCAGTTGACCACGGCACGGCACTTGATCTGGCGGCGACCGGCAAAGCAGAGATTGGCAGCTTGCTGGCAGCCGTTAATATGGCACAGTGGATGATAGAGCAACAACCCTCATGAGTCGGCAAAATAGTCCTTATCCGCAGGCCCGCAAGCGTTTTGGGCAAAATTTTCTGCATGACGAGTCTGTCATTAATGCCATTGTGTCGGCGATCAGCCCGCAAGCAGACCAACATATGGTTGAAATCGGTCCGGGACGCGGCGCATTAACCGCGCCCTTGCTGGCATCGGGTGCCAGATTAGATGTTATCGAGCTGGATCGTGACTTGGCACCGCTACTGGCGGCGCAGTTTCAAGCAGCGAATAATCTAACGCTGCACACTGCGGATGCGCTGCAATTCGATTATCTGCCTTTAGCGGATGATGGCAAAAAGTTACGGGTCATTGGTAACCTGCCATATAACATCACTACGCCCTTATTATTTCACTTACTCGAACAGTCGGCCGTTATCGACGATATGTGTTTTATGCTGCAAAAAGAGGTCGTCGAGCGCATTTGCGCCGCGCCGGGCAGCAAACAATATGGCCGGCTGACAATTATGTTGCAGTACCAATGTGCGGCGGAGTCCTTATTTGACGTGCCACCTGAAGCATTTGATCCGGCACCCAAAGTCAATTCAGCTATTATATATTTGCAGCCGCGCCGTGAACCATTAGGTGGGCAAGTGGATAGTGTGCAATTAAATAAGCTGGTGACTCAGGCCTTCAGTCAGCGCCGAAAAACCATTGCTAACACCTTGAAAAAACTGGTAACTGTCGATCAGTTGGCAAATGTTGGTATCGTGCCGGAACAACGTCCGGAAACAGTCACTATCGAACAATTTGTGCGATTGACCCGTGAAGTCTCGACTGTCGAATGAAAAACAAACGATGATTTGTCACGGTGAGTAAACTAAACGGCTGCAAAATTGACCTTTAGACCTTGATCACAAAACCTTTTAATTAAGCCAGTAAACGGCTGGCGCTTTCTTGACACGCTGATTTTGCTGTAGTTAGATACACACAACCAATAGGCCCGTGGTTTGGCGGCGATTGGGATATGACGAAATAATTATACAAATGACATTGAGGAATAAAGCTGTGAATAAATCTGAATTAATCGATGCAGTTGCTGCAGCTGCAGATATCTCTAAAGCAAAAGCGGCGCAAGCTGTTGATGGCGTAACTTCTGCTGTTACAAAAGCACTGAGCAAAGGCGATCAGGTCACTTTGGTTGGTTTTGGTACATTCTCTGTTCGTGAACGTGCTGCGCGTACTGGCCGCAACCCACGTACTGGTGAAGAAATTAAAATTGCAGCAGCTAAAATCCCTGCATTTAAGGCTGGTAAAGCCCTTAAGGATGCTGTAAACTAGTCGTTTTTCTTGGGGTGCTTAGCTCAGCTGGGAGAGCATCGCCCTTACAAGGCGAGGGTCGGGGGTTCGATCCCCTCAGCACCCACCAGGAATAACAGGAGCGGTAGTTCAGCTGGTTAGAATGCTGGCCTGTCACGCCGGAGGTCGCGGGTTCGAGTCCCGTCCGCTCCGCCAATACAAAAGAAAGGCGCATTGATTGCGCCTTTTTTTTTGCGTAAATTATCGCAAGTTCACTATTGAAGGTTGCTGCTATGTTGCATTTTATTCGTGAAAAAGCACAAGGCTGGGTCGCTTGGCTTATTGTAGGTCTAATCAGTATTCCCTTTGCATTGTGGGGCCTTGATTCATATTTAACCGGTGAAAACGACGTTGTTATCGCTACCGTCAATGGTGATGAAATTAATCAAACTGATTTGCAGCAATCATTACAACAATATCGCGATCAAATGCGTAACAATCTCGGTGACGATTTCGACCCGCAATTGTTTCAGGGAAGCGCTGTTCGACTCGCCATTGTCGACGATTTGATCGAACAACGTCTGATACTTAATGCAGCGAAAGAACTGGGTCAGCGGGTTCCGGATGGCCAGATTGCACAATTCATTCGCAGCACCGAAGCCTTTCAGGCTGATGGCCAGTTCAATATGGAACAGTATCAAATGGTCCTCGGCCGTGCCGGCTTCACACCTTCTTTATATGAAGCACAGTTACGCAACGATTTACTGACGCAACAATTGACGCAATCTATTTCACGCAGTGCATTGGCTTCAGAACATGAAGTACAACGTCTGCTGCGGCTTGAAAACCAGCAACGTGAAATTGGTTATGGGGTGTTATCTATTAACCGCTATTTAGAAGAAGTGGCTGTTGATACTGACGCCGCACGCGAATATTACCAAGCCAATCAATCAGCCTATAGCGCACCAGAACAAGTATCGGTAAGTTATCTGCGGTTATCGGCAGATAACCTGGCAGCTGCGATAGAAGTGGATGACACCGAATTAAAGGCATTTTATGCAGACAATCGTGTACAGTTTGTCGGTCCTGAACAGCGCCGCGCCAGCCATATTTTGATTGAAGGCGATGATGCCGCAGCCAAAGCAAAAATTGATGATTTGGCACAGCAGTTGAAAGACGGTGCTGATTTCGCTGAATTGGCGAAAGTCCACTCACAAGACCCAGGATCAAGTGAAGCCGGGGGTGATCTTGGTTTCTTCCAGCGTGATGTTATGGATCCGGCTTTTGAAGAGGCAGTCTTTAATCTGGAAGTGGGTGACATTAGCGAACCTGTGCAAACAGAGTTTGGTTATCACCTGATTAAGTTGACGGACATTGATTCACCAGCCGGTTCTGATTTTGCAGATGCCCGTGATGCAATTGAACAACAATATCGTCGCCAGCAAGCCCGTCAGCAGTTTTTTGATATGGCTGATCAACTGGCTAATCTGACTTATGAAAATCCAGAAAGTCTGGACATTGCTGCAGAAGCCCTATCATTGCCGATTGAGAAAACGGGTTTATTTACCCGTGATGGTGGCAGTGACAGTATCAGCGCCGAGTCTAAAGTTGTTGAAGCAGCATTTAGCGATGATGTTCTGAATCAAGATTTAAACAGTCCGGCCATAGAGCTTTCTGAAACCGATTTGGTAGTGGTTAGGAAAGATCAGTATATCGCTGCCAAAACATTGCCATATGAATCAGTAGGGCCGGCCATTGAAGAGCAGTTGCGTTATGAAACAGCTATTGATAAAGCGATTGAAGATGGTAAAGCCAAGATTGCTGAAATCAACAATGGTACTGCCACTGACAGCGTATTTAATCAGTCACAATGGCAAGCGCCAAAATTCTACAGCCGTGACAGCGATGAAATCAGCGATCAAGTGTTGCTGCATGCTTTTGCGATGCCACGCAGTCAGCAACAAACTGTCAGCGGCTTTACCGCTGAAAATGGCAACTACATCGTTGTGGTGCTGAGTGCGGTTAAAGATGGCGCTGATGAGCAAGCGACGGAAGAACAAAAGCAGGGCTTAAGCGAAAATCTGGTTCGGCTTAATGCTAATAGCGAAATGGAGGCCTTTATTGCCAGCCTGCGAGAAGCAGCCGATATTGATATTTTTGAAGACCGTATTTCCAGAACACCAGACTAAACCCAGATGTTTAGTTTAAAAATTGAAAAAGGCGCGCTAAGCGCCTTTTTTATTCATCTTCTGGTCAACGACTGCAGCACCCACGGTATCACCCCAGACATTGACTACGGTCCGGAACCGATCTAAAAACCAGTCAACAGACAGCAACAAGGCAATACCTTCAAGTGGCAAGCCGACAGCCGATAATACAATGACCATGGTGACTAATCCGGCTTCTGGAATACCCGCAGCACCAATCGCTGCCAGCGTTGCGGTAATAAAGACAATACATTGCTGGGCAAAACTCAAATCAATGCCATAGGCCTGAGCAATAAACAAAACCGCTGCTGCTTCGTATAAGGCCGTACCATTCATATTGACGGTGCTACCCAACGGCAGCACAAATTTAACTGATTGAGCGCTGACACCTTGCTGACGGGTGTTTTCCATTGTCAGCGGTAAGGTGGCAGTGGAACTGGCCGTACCAAACGCGGTGACCAGCGCCTGACTCAAGCCTTTTAAATATGATAAGCCGCGACCACTGAGCAGCTTGAGGATCAGGCATAACGCCAGAAAATGCACTAATAAGCCGGATAACACCGTCAGTACATGCAGGCCGACGGCTTTGATTTCCGCAAAGAATTCCGGTCCGCCACCCGCCTGACCCAAACGGGCGGCAATCAACGCAAATATGCCGATAGGCGCGAGAAACATGATCCACACCACCAGTTTCATCATTGCCTCATTAATACCATCAAATAATGCAAATACTGGACGGCCACGTTCGCCTAAGGTGCTCAGTGCCAGGGCGAAAATAATGGCAAAGACGATTAATGGCAACAATTGCATATCCGCCGCCGAGGCAATCAAATTGGGGGACACCATCGACAGCACAATATCGGCTATTCCGGTATCTTGTTTTTCGAGGATATGGACTGGCACTTCCGGGTCACCCAGACTGATACCACTGCCCGGTGAAATCCAGTTGACCATTAGCAAGCCAATCAATACCGCCAGTGCACTGGTAACTAAATAATAGCTAACCGTTAAACCGCCTAGACGGCCCATTTTCCGGACATCCCCCAGCGAACCAATGCCACTGATAACCGCAGCTAAAATCAACGGAACAATGGTCATTTTCAGAGCATTGAGAAACAAAGTCCCCAGCCAGCTGATTTGTTGACTGAAATCGGCAAAAAACCAGCCGGTCAACACACCACCGATAGCGCCAATAATGATGCCGATCAATAATCGGGTCGCGAGTTTGGGTGACATGAAAAGTCCTTAAATACTGGGCAAACGCTGAATACAAAACAGGGCACCGAAATGCCCTGTTTTAATCTTAAACTGCCATAGTTAATTATTTGTCGCCGATGCCGACGATATTGTAGCCACCATCAACATAAGTGATTTCACCGGTCACGCCCGATGCTAAATCCGAACATAAAAATGCACCGACATTACCGACTTCTTCAATGGTGACATTACGACGCAGCGGTGAATTGCGTTCACCATAAGCCAGCATTTTGCCAAAATCACCGATACCAGCAGCGGCCAGGGTTTTAATCGGACCGGCTGAGACGGCATTAACACGAATACCATCGGGTCCCATTGAGTAAGCCATGTAACGAACGGTGGCTTCCAGTGCCGCTTTTGCAACGCCCATTACATTGTAATTATCAATAGCCCGTTCTGCGCCCAGGTAGCTTAAAGTCAGCAGAGAGCCGTTACGGCCGGCCAACATAGCTTTACCGGCTTTGGCCAGGGCGGCAAAACTATAGACGCTGATATCGTTAGCGGCGGAAAACCCCTCGCGAGTGACGCTGTCTACAAAACTGCCCTGCAGTTGTTCGCGCGGCGCGAATGCGACTGAATGCACAATGCTGTCGAGACCATCCCAATGCTTTGCCAGACCATCAAAAACGGCGCTGATTTGTTCATCCGAACTGACATCGCAGGGGAATAGCAGATCCGGGTTTGCACCACATTCCGCAGCAATTTTTTCAACGCGGGATTTGAGCTTGTCATTTTGATAAGTAAACGCCAGTTCGGCGCCTTCACGGGCCATGGCGTGGGCGATACCGGCGGCGATAGAACGATTGCTGGCGACGCCAACAATCAATACGCGTTTGCCCTGTAAAAATCCCATGGGTGTCTCCTGATATGATAAAGCCGATTAACTTACCCGATTTTGCCTGTAACGGGAAGAGGCAAGGCCGGCTGAATCTGTCTATAATCAAGCCTTAATAGCCGAATGATGGAGAAGCATGCGCAACAAAGTCCTGATCCTGATGACTTGCCTGATATGGCTCAGTGGCTGTGATCAACAAGCGATAAATTCACCGTATCCTGGGATTGATGATGACGAGGCGGTGTTATACACCTCGTTTAATTTACGTCCCAAACATCTGGACCCTGCACGTTCTTACAGTTCCAATGAAACCCTTATCACGGGGCAGGTTTACGAGCCGCCACTACAATATCATTACCTGAAACGGCCTTACCAACTCGAACCACTGACCGCTGAAAAAATGCCGGAACTGACGTTTCTGGATAGTGCGGGTGAGCCGCTACCGGCCGATGCCGATGCCAGTAAGATTGCCTTTAGTCAGTACACCATCACTATCCGGCCCGGCATTGCTTTTCAACCGCATCCGGCGTTTGCCCGTGATGACAATGGCAATCTGCTTTATCACCAATTAACGGCAGATCAGATTGACGAAATCGACACGCTGGCCGATTTTTCTCAGCATGGTAGCCGTGAATTACAGGCGCAGGATTATGTGTATCAGATCAAACGGCTGGCACACCCTGCGGTGCATTCACCGATTTTGGGTTTGATGAGCGAATATATTGTCGGGCTGGGCGAATTTTCAGAAACACTGAGTCAGCAATCTGCCGACGGCAATCCGATTGATCTGCGTGACTTTGCCCTAAGTGGGGTGAAAACACTAGATAAATACCGCTATCAAATCACGGTATATGGCCAATACCCGCAATTGAAGTATTGGCTGGCGATGCCATTTTTTTCGCCGATCGCCTGGGAGGTTGCAAACTTTTATCAACAGCCTGGCCTGCAACAAAAAAATATCACCCTTGACTGGTACCCGGTCGGCACCGGTCCTTACTATTTACTGGAAAATGATCCCAACCGGCGCATGACACTGGTGCGTAATCCGTTATTTCATGGCGAACGTTATCCGAGCAAGGGCGAAGAAGGTGATGAAGCTGCAGGATTATTAACGGATGCTGGCAAAACCATGCCATTTATTGACCGTATTGTGTTTACCCTGGAAAAAGAAAGTACGGCCTATTGGAATAAGTTTCTGCAGGGGTACTACGATCTCAGCGCTTTAACCTCTGACAGTTTTGATCAGGCCATTAATGTCTCTTCATCGGGCGATTTTGGTCTCAGTGACAGCATGAAAGAACTGGGTATTGCCCTGCAATCGGCGGTCGGCACAACGACCTTTTATATGGGGTTTAATATGCTGGATCCGGTGGTTGGCGGCTATACCGACCGAGCGCGTAAATTACGACATGCTATAGCTATCGCCGTTGATCAGGAAGAAAACGTCAGCATTTTCGCCAATGGCCAGGGGATTCCAGCACAAGGGCCGATTCCACCGGGAATTTTTGGCTATAAAGATGATGAAAGTGGCATCGATAATTATGTTTATGATTGGCAGGATGGTGCGCCGCGCACCAAACCGATTAGTGAGGCAAAACAATTACTGGCTGATGCCGGATATCCCAATGGCCGTGATGCCAAAACCGGCGAGCCGCTGGTACTGTATTTTGATGTCACCAACCGGGGACCGGACAGCAAGGCGCAATTTGACTGGGTACGCAAACAGTTTCAGAAATTAAATATCCAACTGGTAGTACGCAGCACTGATTACAATCGGTTTCAGGAAAAAATGCGCAGCGGTACAGCGCAAATCTTCCAGTGGGGCTGGAATGCTGATTATCCGGATCCGGAGAACTTTCTGTTTTTGCTGTATGGACCCAACGGCAAAAGTTTGTTTAGTGGCGAAAATGCCGCCAATTACCAAAATCCGGAGTTTGATGCACTGTTTGATGAAATGCGTGTGTTGCCGGATGGCGATAAACGCCAGCAGGTTATCAACCAAATGGTGGAAATTGCCCGTTATGATGCGCCGTGGATCTGGGGCTTTCATCCCAAACGATTTACGCTGTTTCATGCCTGGAACAAAAACATCAAAACCCATCTGATGGCCAATAACACTATGAAATATCAACATATTGATGTGGCATTGCGGAATAAATTGCAGGCGCAGTGGAATTCACCGGTTTGGTGGCCATTGTGGTCGATTGGACTGATTTTGTTACTGGCACTGCTACCAGCATGGCGATTATATTATCGGCGTAAATATCAGTCGCTTTAAAGCGACTGCAACAGCTGTTGGTTTTGGGCATGATTGGTTAGAATGAAGCAATTTGCCGGGCTTAACTTAAGGAGTGATATATAGTGGATTTAGCGACGCTTTTAGGTTTTCTGATTGCCTGGTCATTGATTGTTGCAACCATTGCTTTTGGCGCCGCGGCCAGTACTTTCCTGAATGTACCGTCTTTTATGATTGTTTTTGGCGGCACCTTTGCAGTGGTGATGATGCGCTTTACGCTCAAGCAATTTATCAATTCTATCAAAACCACTACCAAAGCATTTTTGCATCGCAGTGTACAGCCTGATGAAATTATTACGGAAGTAGTTCGTTTGGCCGGTGTCGCTAGAAAAGAAGGCTTATTGGCGCTGGAACGTCAGGAAGTCAATATTCCCGCATTGTCTATGGGGATTCGTATGCTGGTCGATGGTCATGAACCTGCCGTCGTGCGCAAGGCATTGATTACTGAGATGAACGAAACCATCAACAGACACCGTATAGGTCAGCAGATATTTCAGCAAATTGGTGATGCGGCGCCGGCTATGGGGATGATTGGAACGTTAATTGGACTTGTACAAATGCTGTCGAACATGTCTGATCCCAAAGCAATTGGTCCGGCTATGGCGATTGCATTACTTACCACCTTGTATGGTGCCATGATTGCGAACATGTTTGCCTTACCTATCGCTGATAAACTGTCATTGCGTAGCGGTGAAGAGTTAATGAACAAAAATATCATCATAGAGAGTGTCATCGGTATCCAGGAAGGACAGAACCCGAAAGTGCTTGAGGAATTGCTGAAAAATTATTTGCCAGCCTCAATGCGAGAAAATGATGAAGCTGAACAGTCTGCGGCAGCTTAAAGACGTATATGAGTATGGAAGAAACTAACACGCAACGTGCGGCACAACAGGCGAAACGGGGGTTGCCGGCCTACATGGCAACATTTGCTGATTTAATGTCGTTGTTGATGTGTTTTTTTGTACTGCTACTCTCCTTTGCCGAAATTGATGCCATCAAGTTTAAGGAGGTGGTGCAATCCATGGAAAAGGCATTTGGTGTACAGCGTGATGTTGTAGCCGAGGAAATTCCAATGGGTACCAGTATCATTGCCCAGGAGTTCAGCCCTGGCGAGCCAATACCTACGCCGTTAAATGTTGTTCAGCAGCAAACAATAGATGATCCCCGACAGGTGTTGAAAGTGACCATGGATGCTGAAGCAGCCGAACAGGAAGTGGCTCGTCAGACCGCAGAAGAAGCGGAAGAATTTAAAAAAGCGTTGAAAACAGAAATTGAAGAAGGTCTGATTGAGGTTGAAAGTCAGCAAAATCGGATTGTTATCCGAATCCGCGAAAAGGGTTCATTTCCTTCAGGTGACGCGACATTGAATCAGGCTTTTGTACCGATTCTAAAAACCATCCACGATGTGCTGATTGGAACAGACGGCTTGATTGCTGTTGCCGGTCACACTGATAATATACCGATAAATACAGCGCGTTATCGTTCCAACTGGGAATTATCGACTTCGCGGGCAACTTCGGTTGTTCATGAATTACTTAACTATAACGAAATGCCCGCTGAGCGCTTTGTGCTTGAAGGTTATGCCTATACCCGGCCGTTATTACCCAATGACAATGCTACCAATCGTGCACAAAATCGGCGTGTTGAAATTGTTGTGTTGAAATCAGCAGGCGAAGATGTAACAACGCGATCCATTGATGCACTTCGTCAACAATACGATGAAATTGACGGTGAAATACAGTCGATAGGGCAGTAACCGCTCGCTAAAACTTGAGGGAAAAATGCAAAAAATTTCTGTAGTAACCGGCATTGTTATTCCGTTGGATCGACCTAATGTCGATACCGATGCCATTATTCCAAAACAGTTTTTAAAGTCGATTAAACGCAGCGGTTTTGGCCCTAATCTGTTTGATGAATGGCGTTATCTGGATCATGGTGAACCTGGACAGGATTGCACTGATCGGCCAAAAAATCCGGAGTTTGTGCTCAATCAACCACGCTATCAGGGCGGCACGATTTTGTTGGCACGGGAAAACTTTGGCTGCGGTTCCAGCCGTGAACATGCGGTTTGGGCTTTGGCCGATTTTGGTATTAAAGTGATTATTGCCACCAGCTTTGCCGATATTTTCTTCAGCAACAGCAGCAAAAACGGTATTTTGGCGATTCCCCTCGATGAAACCATTGTTGATAAATTATTTGCCATTGTTGAAGCGAATCCGAGTTATCAACTGACCGTTGATTTACATTTACAGGAAATACGTCTGGCAGATGGTGAAACCATCCCATTCGTTATTGATAGTTTCAAAAAGCATTGTCTGCTCGAAGGCCTTGATGATATCGGTCTGACCTTGCAGCATACTGATGCCATTAAGGCCTATGAAGCGCGCCGGCAAACAGAAGCGCCGTGGCTGTTTAGCTGATTTAAATTTAAATATAAAGATAATAAAATGACCCAAAAAATTGCTGTTTTGGCCGGCGACGGTATTGGCCCGGAAATTGTTGCCGAAGCCGTTAAAGTATTAAATGCATTACAACAAGATGGACTGGATATCAGTCTTGAAGATGGCCTGATTGGTGGTGCTGGCTATGACCAAACAGGCTCACCATTGCCAGCCGAAACACTGACGCTGGCAAAACAAAGCGACGCCATTTTATTGGGCGCGGTAGGTGGATATAAATGGGAATCGCTGGATATCAGTGTGCGTCCCGAAAAAGGTTTATTGGGTATCCGTTCCGAACTTGGCTTGTTTGCCAATCTGCGGCCTGCATTGTTATACCCACAGTTAGCGGATGCCTCTACCTTAAAAGCCGAAGTGGTTGCCGGGCTGGATCTGATGATTGTCCGTGAACTGACCGGTGGTATTTATTTTGGTCAGCCACGCGGCATTCGTACTTTGGAAAATGGTGAACTGGAAGGTTTTAATACGCTGGTTTACCGCGAATCTGAGATTGAACGCATTGGCCGTGTTGCTTTTGAAATCGCCCGTCAGCGCGATAAACGGGTATGTTCAGTCGATAAAGCCAATGTATTGGAATCAACGGAGTTGTGGCGCAACACCATGATTCGCATTGGTAAAGATTATCCGGATGTCGAGCTTAGCCATATGTATGTTGATAATGCGGCGATGCAATTGGTGCGGGCACCGAAACAGTTTGATGTCATGGTGACCACTAATATGTTTGGCGATATTCTGTCAGATTGTGCGTCGATGCTGACGGGGTCGATTGGCATGTTGCCGTCAGCATCTTTGGATGCGAATCGTAAAGGTATGTACGAGCCAATTCACGGTAGTGCACCGGATATTGCCGGTCAAAATATTGCCAATCCGCTGGCAACCATTTTGTCAGCTGCTATGATGCTCAGATATACCTTGAATCAGCCAGAGATGGCGGACAGGGTCGAGCAGGCGGTTAGTATGGTTTTAGATCAAGGTTTGAGAACCGCCGATATTTTCTCAGCGGGGATGCGTAAAGTTTCCACCACTGAAATTGGCGATGCCGTCGTGGCAGCGCTGTAATTAACAAAGGTGAATTGTGACTAAACAAGTAGATGTAGCAGTTGTCGGCGCCACTGGCGCAGTCGGTGAAGCGATGCTGGAGATTTTGCATCAGCGGAATTTCCCGGTGGGCAAAGTCTATGCGCTGGCCAGTGAACGCTCAGCCGGCAGCACCGTGCAGTTTGGCAACAAATCACTTATGGTCGAAGATCTGGCCAAATTTGATTTCAGTAAAGTGCAGGTCGGTCTGTTTTCGCCGGGCGCCAGTGTTTCCGAAATTTACGCACCGAAAGCAGCGGCAGCCGGTTGTGTGGTTATTGATAACACTTCACAGTTCCGCTATGACGACGATGTTCCACTGGTAGTGCCGGAAGTCAATCCTGAAGCAATTGCCGGTTATACCAAAAAGGGCATTATCGCCAACCCCAACTGCTCAACAATTCAGATGATGGTGGCTTTAAAACCAATTTATGATGCGGTGGGCATTACCCGTATTAATGTTTGCACTTATCAGGCGGTATCTGGTAGCGGCAAACCTGCTATGGATGAGCTTGCAAAACAAACTGCTGCATTGCTAAATGGCCGGCCGGTTGAAGCTGAAGTCTATCCTAAACAAATCGCTTTTAATGTGTTGCCGCAAATTGATGTTTTCATGGATAACGGCTACACCAAAG
>Ga0307934_1001464_pt1 | contig 14333 bp, 13 predicted proteins | sample OrgLakmetageno90_FD_201838 | JGI IMG/M metagenome (GOLD analysis project Ga0307934, IMG submission 201838) | Saline water microbial communities from Organic Lake, Antarctica - #90 | ecosystem: Environmental > Aquatic > Non-marine Saline and Alkaline > Saline | place: Antarctica: Organic Lake... | reverse complement strand
TAAAAAATGAAAATTTAGCCACGGACACTCACGGACGTTCACGGACAAAAGGTTGTATTTCCCCGATACTACTAAGAGCACCCGCTTCACTGTCCCGAAGGCCGCTTTCGATGGCTTCACGCACTCTAATCTCGTCAATCAGGTCTTCCCAGGTAGCATTATCCGGGAGTTGATCTATCAGGAGATGGGCTTGGTCTTTTGGCATTGCATGGGTCATTTTGCAGTCCTCATACGCCGGGTTGGGAGCGATGCGGTATAGTTTACAAGATATTTTCGCCACGGACGGCACGGACTTTTATGGACAACAGATTTGGAAAGCACTTCTTTGTTCGTCCGTGAGTGTCTGTGAGCGTCCGTGGCTGAAAGGTCTTTAAGCGCTTGGTGTTTAGTGATTTCCTGCCACTAATTCCAGAACCTGCTTATCCAGTCTGGCAGCGAACTGCTCCAGAGTATCCCTATTGTCATGTGCGGTGGTTAGAGCATCGAACAGTGTCTGTGCGTTTTCGATGTACTCATGAATCATCTGGTTTCGTATCTGCCTTAGCGCTATCCACTGTTCTGAGGACTTTAGCCAGCCATACTTCTCAGCTTTCTCAAGATTAATGAGAAGGGCCCGGTCCGGCTCTCCCAAGGCCTTTAACAAGGCCGGTAATAGCTTATCCCCCAGAGTATCTTGCAGACGGCAAAAGCGGCTCGTAAACGCCTCTACCTTCATGGCCAGGTCTGGAGTTGTGTCGAGAGCCTCAACAGCTTCGTAGGTTAAAGATCCGCCAAAAACTTGGCTTGCGGCATATTCGAGATGTTTGATTTCCTTGTTCACAACACGGCTCAGAAATTTGAGCCTTTCCTGAATTTCCGGTGACGCTTTCACAGAGCAATTCCTTGCGCCCGAGCAATCTGGTGGATTGCAGCATCTGGCATGTTAGGCGCATCCAGAAGTACGTCTATTTTCCTTTCGCCCAGCTGTTTGATGATTTTTGCCTGTAGTCTTGCCACATCCCAAGCCGGGCGTTCTACCAAGCTATCAACCTTAACCAGTAAGTCGATATCGCCACCTTTGGCGGTGTCATCAGCACGTGAACCGAACAGCGAAACCTCGGCGTTAGGCCCGAAGATGGATTCCACCGATGCTTTGATTACCCGGATTTCTTTGGCATTCAATCTCATAGCATGGTCACCTGCTTTGGAGTACGAGAGCCTTCTGGTTAGTGAGCGCCCAGTTCGTTAATTCAAGCATAGGCTTTCTTGGTTTGGTTGACCATGGATCTTGGTGCTCGTTCTGTGCTTTGTGCTATCACCAATGAGGGTGATTTTTTGCTACGGAAAGATGAAAGAATGAAAATTTAGCCACGGACGGCACGGACGAAAAGACAAGAATAAGGCTTTTTTTGTCCGTTTTTGTCCGTTTTTGTCCGTGTGGGTCCGTGGCTATATCGGGTTTTTTTGCCACGGACGGCACAGACTTTTATGGACAAGCGATTTGGAAAGCACTTTGCTGTTCGTCCGTGAGTGTCCGTGGCTAAATGTTTGGTGGGGTCTGACCCCAAATGCGTAAGATTTTTCCGGCCGCGTTGTTTTTGCTTTGGTCTGGCTGATGGTGGTGGGTGGGTCAGACCCCGTTTGGGGTCAGACCCTTGGCCTCGAGCTGTCCGTGGCAGGTCAGCCTTTAGAGGTTCCCCACTGCGGCGGCGCCCAGGGCCATTTGGTAGACGATCTGGCTTACGTTGCTCCACAGTTCCAGTTGGTTGAAGCGGTCTACGTCGATGGGGACGATGATGGTGTCGCCCGGGGCCAGTTGTTGGCTGCGGCCGCCGAACCAGCGGCTTTCTTCTGGGAGCATGACGGAGCCATCGGCATTCACTACGTATACTCTGCCTTCATCCGCTTGGCGGGTTGGGCCGCCGCTGCGATTCAGGTAGTCGTCCACGGTTAGCCCTTCGGTATGAAGATGACTGGTGGGGAACTGGACTTCGCCAAAGACTGAAACCGACTGGGGGATGACTGGCACGCTCAACGCGTCACCGTCCTGCAGACGAATACTCTGGTAGCCCTCATCATGAACTACCGCAGGTAAGTTAATGACCATGCGGCCAACAGCTCGACTGCTCTGGACATCTTGCAGCAACCCCTGAACCACCTGAACGCGCTGGGCATTCTGGCCACCGAAGCTGTCTCCCTGAAGTTGGACGCCCAACAGGTCGCCCTGCAGCCGCTCCTCTGCTTCTCGCAGCCGCTGGGCCTCAAGCTCTCTGAGTTTCTCCCGGGTAAACACGGCTCCTGTCGGGAACGCATTTTCGGTGAGCCCGCCGGCCCGCGCGATCACATCCTCAAGTGTTTCGCCTTCGCCAAAGGTGTACTCACCCGGGTAGCGCACTTCACCTGAAAGCGTAATCCGGTACTGTTTGTCGAAATCCGGCGTTGGCTGAATAAGGATGGCATCCCGGCTCTGGAGGGTTTCCCGAACCTCGCCCACCATGACCTCTGCCAATGCAATCTTACGGGTGATCACCTGCCTGTCGCCGCGCTCTGTTATTTCCGAACGGGCGAGTTCAGCCGAGAGCAGCGACGCTGAGTCTTTAAGGCCTCCGGCCAGCGCTATGACATCTACAAGCCCGCCGTTTTCGGGAATTGGATAGTCACCCGGGTACCGCACTTCGCCGGAGAGGGTCACAAATGTGGCAGGGTTGGTCGGAGTGGCCTGGGTGCGCAGCTGCTGCAACAGGGTTGGCAGCACCTTTTCCCTCCTCGAATCTCTGAGCTGCTTCAGTTCTTCCTGTTCGCCTGGAGAAAGTTGCTCACGCTCCAGCATAGCCAGCCAGCGGCGCTCCTCGTAGTTGCGCTTCAGTTCTTCGCGCTGTTCTTGCCGTAAATTGGCAAGCTGGGGGTCTGTGGGCTTCGAAATTCTCTCGCCCTTCTCTATGCGCTCTTGCAGGTCCTGGTATTCCTCATACCGCAGGGCTCGCTCATCAAGATCTGTGCTATCCAGATCGGAGAACACCAATATCCGGTCTCGCTCATTCAGAATCGGATCAGCCCGGCTGCCGGGGCGGCGCGTGGCATTTCGCAGATCAATCACCAGGGTACTCAGGTGGTCGTCTTCCGCCGCGTTTCTTACCAGAAGTGCGGTGTCACGGTCCGCCGCTGGCAACAGGTCGTTACGAATGTTTTTCAGAAGGGATGAAACCCTCATACCCTCCATAAAGGCATAGCGGCCCGGCCGGGTTGCAGCACCCTCGACTTCGACATACTGCCCGGTGATATCCGAAATGGAGGCAATGGTGATGCGGTCACCGGGCTGAACACGGGCCTTCCTGCCCTTTAGTTCGGTAAAGTCTGCTTCGGCAATAATTCTCAGGAAGTCCTCATTGGTCCGTTCAATCTTGACTCTTTGAGGGTAGGCCTGCGGGGTAAGCCCACCCGCCAGGCGAACCAGTTCGCTCAGGCTGGTTTCGTTTTTGAGTTCATACAGGGCTGGCCGGTAGACCTCGCCATCAATACCCGCACGTTTACCCACCGGAGGGATGAAAATGACGTCACCCGGCTGGAGCCGGCTATCAGCTGAGCTGTCTCCTTTCAGCAGCAGGTTGTAAAGATCCAGCGTGCCAAGAACCTTATCGTTACGCTTATGCTGCACGTTGCGCAAGGAGCCGGTGCGCTTGATGCCGCCGGATACGTAAAGCGCGTGGGTGATGGTAGACAGTGAACTGACGGTGTAGGAGCCCGCGTTTCTGGCTTCACCCAGTATAAATACCCGCATGCTACGCAGCTCACCCAGGGTGACGCTGGCTTGCACGCCTATGTATTGCTCGGAGACCCGCTTTTTGATTTGCTGCCGGGCTTCGTCGAAGCTCAGGCCCGCGATGGTTTGTGGGCCTGACTGGGGAAAGCTGATGGTGCCGTCCCGGGAGACGGCCAGTTCCAGTTGCTGGTTTACCTTGCCCCAGAGCTGGACCCGCAACACGTCGCCTGGACCCAGGGTGTAGTCGTTGGGGATGGGGATGTCTGTGACCGGGGCGAAGGTTGTTGGGCTGCCTGCGAAGAGGTCGTAGCCGAAGGGTTTCAGGCCGTTGTTTTTGAGGTCTGCCTGCTCATCTTGCTCTTTTTGTTGCTGGGCCCTGTCCCGTTCTTCATCTGAGTTGGCGTCAACCGGTTCAACCACAGTGACGTTTTGGGGGCGCTGGTTTTGTTGGCCTGCTGAGCCGGTGATGGAGTCCAGATCTACGCCGTATTGGTTTGCAAGGGCTTCCTGCTGGGCGCGGGGCATGTTTTTGAACTGGTCGATTTGGGACGGGCTTATAGACTGGGCGGCGCCCAGGGTTGGGAATGCCAGGATGGCGGCTAGTAGGAGTTTTTTTGGGTTCACTGTTGGTCCTGGTGATATAAAATCTGTAGAGGCTGAGTTAATTTGAGCTGGTCAGTGTTAGAGGGTCGGACCCCTTTGGGGTCAGACCCTGGTGGCGGCCTAAAAGCGATAAGTCCAGGTTGCGCCTAGGGACCATTGGTCTTTTTCGCCGCTCAGGTATTGTATTTTTTTGTCGGTGGCTTGGGCGGTCAGGTCCAGCCAGCCGTTGAGGAGTTGGGTGCCGTAGCCTACGGACAGTACGGCGGCTTTCTGGTTGCTGACTGGTACGTTGTAGAAAATATTATTATCCGTAATAACCGTGCGATTACCGCCGTCTTTGTTGAGGTCCATGTAGCTGAGGGAGGTAGACAGGTTGCGGCCATCTGGAAAGAAGTTGAATACACCCAGGGTCAGGGTTTCCGCGTCGCCGTCAAAGGTGGAGGCTATGTTGCGGCCTTTATAGCGGTAGCCGCTGCGGTAGCGGGAATGGTCGAACGTGATGTTTGGCATGGGATCGCCAAGAAAATCGTCCGCCAGGGTGTTGGCATATTCCAGGAACCACTGCTGATCACTGTCCAGTAGCTGTGTGGTCCAGTCACTACCCAGCAGCCAGGATTTGCGGGCCGGGAAGGCGCCGGCTTCGTCTTCGCCCATCATCTGGGCGTAAACGCCCATGGCTTGATCACCAATGCCGAAGCCGTAGCGGGCATCGATGCTGGCCAATTGATTGCCGGGGTCGTTTTCTTCCAGTTGGCCGTTGTCTCGGCCGATGAACGCGTTCCAGAATGTGGAAGCATTTTCAGGCCGACCCTTGCCGCCGAGCATAATCGCTCTGGAAAAGCCGATATCCAGCCCGTCAATGGGCCTGAGGGTAAGCCGCATGCCAACCATCTTGGCTTCCGGCACGGCCCGTTCTTCTTCAAGTTGGCCGGCAAAGACTGTGAACTGCCAGGGGCCGATCCATTCCAGCCAGTCGGTTTCCGGAGCGCTGGCGTCTTTGCGGTTCAGCCATACCGCGGGCATGGGACGGGCGTTGTTGGACAGGATCAAGCTACTTTGCCAACCCGGGCCCCACCAGCGGTCGATGGCGCCGGCGCCGAGTACCCAGTTACCAGCCGTTCCTGCAAGGTAGGATCCATCCAGGCGAAAGCTTTCATCGTCTTCCGGGTTCGCTGCCCCGGCAGGTTTGACACCAAAAGCCAGAGACTCGCCCTGCCATTGCAGATTCACGCTCGCTTCACCGTTTTCGCGAGGACCGGCCTGAAAACCTCTCACAAAGGTGGGTTCGGTGGTGGCCGCAAACTCGACTTCCGCCCGCCAGCCCTGTTGGCCCTGTTCACCCATCTCGAATTTCAGATAAGCCAGTGGGCCGCCAATGGCTGGCGCGTCGTTGCCAATTTCCTGGCTCAGGCCCCCGTAAACGGTGCCCATCATGACTGGCCAGGTGGATGTGGTGCGGTTCAGGTGGCCCCGGTCTGCCAGTTTTTGCAGGGCGAAGCGGGCACGGTTGTCACCGGGCTCCAGCCAGGGTGCGGCGGCGGCAATCTGGGAGTGCGCAGAGGCGATCAGGCACGCTACCGCCCCACCGACCAGGGTCCAGTGTTTTGAGGTCATAGGCTTACATGTTCAAGGGCTGAAGGCGGGGACGAATACAACGGCGGAGTCGTTCCCGGACTTGCTCCCTGTCAGGATGAATGTGTTGCGTGTGTCAGAAGTGAGCATATTCTACTGCATCATGGTTGTCACGCAAGTGGCAAAACCAGGGTAGTAGCGGATTCAGGTGGTTACCGGCGTAAAGTTTTGTAAAAGAATCGTTGATGCATCTGAATTAGCTGTTTATCGGGCGCTGGCTGACAGGTGGGTCGAGGGTTGTCGGATTACGCTTTGCTAATCCGACCTACGGGGGTGGAGGGTCGAGAGGGGGACTTTTAAGGTTTGTTGTTTTTGCATGAAGCTGATCAGGACGATGGCGCGTTCTTCGCCGTCGTAAGCCTGGAAGATGGCACTGATGCCTTTGAAGGGGCCTTCATCGAGCTCTACCGCCTGCCCTGGCTTGATGCCGCCCTGCTCCGCTACTGTGTCCAGGCTGTCTTTGATGTGCTGGACAACGTCGTCTGACATGGCGGCTGGTTTGTTCGCAAAGCTCACGACCCGTATTACACCCCGGGTAGAGCGCAGCTTGGCCCACATGGGGTCGGTTTGTTCCAGGTTGATAAACAGGTAGCCAGAAAATAGCGGTTCCAGCTTCTGGGTGCGCTTGCCGACCTTGATTTTTTCTACCGTGATTTTCGGATAGAAGCAGGCAATGTCCTGATTTTGCAAGTGCGCCAGGGCGCGATCGCCTTGGGCGGGTTTGTGCTGGAGGGCATACCAGGTCATGGGGGCCTCTTGGTTGGGGTGTTTTGCAACAGAGCGATCTGCGCCCATGTTATCAGAGTTCTGCGGGGTCAGACCCCAGTGCATTTTGCCGGATGAAATGTCTTGGGGTCTGACCCCAACTTGAAATTGGCGCCTGGGTGAGGCAAATTGTGTCGCATACAATTTATTTCACAAGGAATGTGAGATGCCTCGCCGACCAAGAATTTGTCCGGCCGGGATGCCCCAGCATGTAATTCAGCGGGGCAATAACCGGCAGGTTTGTTTTCAGGATTTCGCAGATAGGGCAGCCTATTTAGCGTTTCTCTCCCGCTACCAGAAAGAGCACGAGGTAGCCATACATGCCTGGGTTTTGATGGGCAATCACACCCATCTTCTGGTGACGCCGCAAACGGATCAGACGCTGTCCCTGTTCATGAAGGCCCTCGGCCAGCGCTACGCTCAGTATTTCAATCACAAATATGAGCGCTCTGGCACCCTCTGGGAGGGGCGCTTCAAGTCCTGTCTTGTGGATAGGGAAAGCTATTTTCTGCAGTGTCAGCGGTATATTGAGCTGAATCCGGTGAAAGCCGGAATGGTGAAGTATGCCGGGGATTATCAATGGTCAAGTTATCGGTGCCACGGCTACGGAATGAGAGCGAAATGGCACACGCCCCACGCTTGCTACCTGGATTACCACCCGGATCCGGACAGGCGCCTGGTAAGCTATCGGGGTTTTGCTGCCAGCCCTGCCCCGGAAGGCACCGACGATCGGATTCGATACGCCGCGATTGCCGGCAAGCCGCTTGGAACTGAGGCATTTCAAGAGCGGATGAAAGCCCAGTTCGGGGTCTGATCCCAAGACAAATGAAGAACTGAGTTGCGGTCAGACCCCAGTGCATTTGGCCGGGCGAAATGTCTTGGGGTCTGACCCCATTGCTAGTCCTGCGCCCGTTGCGGCCAGACTCACGCTTCGATAGCACAGTCTCGAAATGCCATGGTGAGAGACTCGCACCACCCTGCTCCATGGCTGGGTAACCGGAACACGCTCAAGAATGCCAAAGGTTTCGTCTGCGATGGCAAGGTGCACCCGCTCAATTTTCATCACACCGTGGCCGACGCCCTGGGAGAGCATGTCTGCCATCCCCAACCACCAGCCATGTTGATTGTTCTGTGCGCTCATACGAGCCACTCCTGAAGTTGATTTGCTACGTCCGGATGATGGGCGAGGCGAAGATGGTCAACACCCGGAAAGGTCGCCACTCCCGCCAGTTGCCAACCCGACTTTTCTTGCCCTTGCGCGCTGCTTTCATGCACCAGAGCATCGCCAAACCAGGCATTCACCGGGTGCTTTCTGGATCGGGCCAGTAAACCGCAAATGACATAATGCCTGGTATCGGGCAGCAAGGGTGGTTCATCGTCACCCTGCTCCAGAAACTCGCCCCGGGAAAGATTACGGATACCTTCGCTGCGCAAATCAATGACCTCCCCAATCACCTTCAGATAGTCGCGGGGCCGTTCGTTCAGCATGCCTGCCATAGAATGCGCGCCCTTGGCCAGCCAGGAGCCATCATGGGGGGCCCCGATGTACACACAGTCACTGAGCAGCCCGAGCCATCGATGGCCTGCCGTGCTGCCCGCATGGCAAGCACCGCGAATCACCAGCCCGCCCATACTGTGACCGAGCAGGATCAGGCGTGTCACCGGCACCGGCCAAGATGAAAGGAGCTGCTCTAGCATCTCGGAAAGATCCTGACCATTGCGGTAGATCGGCCGGCCGGTGTTGTATCGCAGAACAAGGTCCGTGACACCACCTTCAATGCCAGAAGAGAGCATGGAACCGTAACTCTCGCCATGGGTATTCGGCAGTTGCCAGACAGTTTCCAGCTCCATCAGGCCATGGATGGATATGCAGAGGGTGCCCGAAGCGTTATCGATTTCCGGGTGAGCAAGGTCCAGCTCAGTGCCGCTCTGCAGCAAAGACAAAGAGACCGCCAGCGGATTCCTGCGGGATTCCAGCCAGTCGCCAAAGAAACCACTGGCAATGGCGGATGTGTGGTGTTGCCACCGGGACATTGAACCAGACGGCATAAAATGACTTCCTTTTGTGCAGGTTTTGTCCAGTCTACACACATTGGAACGAATGGAGTTGGCCCAGATAGCCTCGCTAGTGCGGCGCTGCAGCAGGAGCTTGGGGTCAGACCCCAGTGCATTCTGCCGGGTGAAATGTCTTGGGGTCTGACCCCAATGGACTAGCGGGATTCTGGCTCGTCTTCGCGTAGCCGCAAGAAACTGGCGAATCTTGGCAGGCCGGTTGAGGTGTATCCAAAGTGTTTGTAGGTGACTATGGTACCGACCGGTGGCGGGTTTCTTCGCTCGGCGTCGCTGAAACCGGTGCCGATCCGGAATCGTCGGCCGTCGGCGCGTTCAACCCTGACGGATCCGAGCATACCCTCAAATTTGCCCTCGCCGGGTAAGTGCGCAACCACCACAGCCTCGGCATCCTGGTAGCGCTTTACTTTCAGCAAGTCGTCTGAGCGCCCGGCGGTTGGGAGGCTGTTCCCGCGCCGAAGCATCAGCCCTTCGCCGCCTTGCGCGACGACCTTGTCCAGCGCTGACATCAATGCTTCATGACTGGAGGCCCGGCGTTGCTCCACCATCGACGCGAACCGGGATGGAGATGGCACCAGGAGTCCCTTCATGGCCGCGACTCGATCCGAGAACGGCTGATCCATTGTCGGCAGATCAAAGACCATGAAGCGAATGTCTTGCCAGCTTTCGTCCACCGGCTCCAGTCGCCGAACCGCGCCCGAGAGTTCGGCGAAGCGGCCGCGCCCCATCCATAGCTCGCCGTCCATTTCAACATCCGGGAAGTGCTGGGTGAACCAGGCGGGTGTACGGTAAATGTTGCCGCCACGAGACCAAAATTGTTCACCATCCCAATACGCCCGCACGCCGTCGAGCTTCTCGCTGACCCAGTAGTCTTCAAGCTGAACCCCCTTCTCGTAGACGCCAGCGAGAGTGAGCGCCGGGGGTTCGGAAAAGGCGACGGGGGATTGGGTGGCAATGGCTAAGACAGCGAGCAGGACAGTATAAAAGCGCATGAGAAACGTCTTCAGAAATGTGGGGTCTGACCCCAGTGCATTTTGTCGGGTGAAATGTCTTGGGGTCTGACCCTGGTGACTCCCTTGCCGCTAGGTAGGGGCTGAACTATTGCCATGAATGATTGGCCAGAGCGGTCCGGTTTTCGCGTTTGAAGGCTTCGTAGTCTTCTTCGTTCATATTACGCCAGTGCAAGGGATCTCGTCCTTTCTTCTCGTCTTGGGCGCGAGTAGTGAGGTCCAGCTGACGGAAGGCTTCGAACAGGGGAATATCCGGCAGCGACTTGGTCACGTCCATGTATTGGCGGATCAGGTCCCAGTAGGCCAGTACGTCTTCACGGTTGGTGGTGGCGGCGAGAAGTTGGTTCATGGGCAGGGCCAATTCTTGAGTCTTGTGGACCAGCACCAGCCGGTACCAGATATTGCCCTGATGATCCGGCAGGCTCAGCAGGTAGCCGTCCCATTCGTGGAAAGGGGCCTGCCCCCGGATTTCTCCGGACTGGCCGTCCTTTTCCGGGTTTTTGAACAACGTCACCATGCCGGTGCGACGGTTGAGTTCCCAGAGAGGGCCCTTCGGTTCCTGGTAGACCACTTTGGGGTATTTTTTCTCGAGGAAGCGGCCGATGCCCCAGCAAAGGAGCATCGGTAGGAAAAAATAGGCCAGGAAAGGGAAAATGCCATCCCAAAAAAATCGCGTGAAGCTCTCAATTTCCGACAACTGGGTCCATAGGAGCACCATGGAAATGGCAAAGACTGGCAGCAACCAAGTGAACAATATCCGCCCCCCGTGCTGCATCCACAGAAGCGCCCAGCTAACTTTGGGCAGGGTGGCGTAGCGCAGGCATTCTTCATCCAGGCGACCATGATAGGTGTGCCGCTCTTCCAGTTCAGTGATGCCCTTTCGTTTTTCGATTTCTTCATATTTCCTTACGCGCTGAGGGTGCCAAGTCTCTAGAAATCCAGGAGGAATCAGGCCGGACAACTTTCCCTGGGACAAGGGCGGCCCCACGGTCCAGCTCTTGCGGAACAGCGTGCTCTGTTGGCTGGTCTCTGCCGGTTCCGGGGTTTTGCGGTTGCTGCGGTAGGCCGTGGGGGCATAGCCGGGTGGATTGAGGGTGGCCGTCATGTACCTTCCTCCGCTTTATGGGTCTGCTCATCGGCCCAGAAAAGCTGATCGGTTTCACTGAAGTCTGGTTCGCCGTGCGCCGCCAGATCGAAGGTGGCCGGGTCGTGCAGTTCCGGGGCGGGGAACACCGGGTTGCGGCTGACTTGGCCGCTGGCCAGGGACTGAACTAGCGCCATGAATGGTTTGCCAGAGCGGTCCGGTTTTCGCGTTTGAAGGCTTCGTAGTCTTCTTCGTTCATATTACGCCAGTGCAAGGGATCTCGTCCTTTCTTCTCGTCTTGCGCGCGAGTGGTGAGATCAAGCTGACGGTAGGCTTCAAACAGGGGAATATCTGGCAGCGACTTGGTCACGTCCATATACTGGCGAATCAGGTCCCAGTAGGCCATTACGTCTTCGCGGTTGGTGGTGGCGGCGAGAAGTTGGTTCATGGGCAGGGCCAATTCTTGAGTCTTGTGGACCAGCACCAGCCGGTACCAGATATTGCCCTGATGATCCGGCAGGCTCAGCAGGTAGCCGTCCCATTCCTGAAAAGGGGCCTGCCCCCGGATTTCTCCGGATTGGCCTTCCTTTTCCGGGTTTTTGAACAAGGTCACCATGCCGGTGCGACGGTTGAGTTCCCAGAGAGGGCCTTTGGGTGCCTGATAGACTACTTTTGGGTATTTTTTCTCAAGGAAGAGGCCGATGCCCCAGCAAAGGAGCATGGGTAGGAACATATAGGCCAGCAGTGGAACAATACCGTCCCAAAAAAACTCTGAAAACTCCATGTACTCAGGCAACTGAGTCCAAAGAACCGCCATGGTCAACAAAAACATTGGAAATAACCAAGTGAACAGTATACGTCCACCATGCTGCATCCAAAGCAACACCCAGCTGACTTTTGGCAGGGTGGCGTAGCGTATACTGTCGCCATTAATCCAGCCTACAGGGTTAAACGGCTCTCCTCCGGCTTCCGACTCAGCTTTGAAGCGACGCAGGTTCTCCTCATCTTCCCTGACTTCCTTGGGTCCCCAAGTCTTGAGAAAGTTCGGGGGATAAACGCCGGACAGCTTCCCCTTGGGCAACGGTGGCCCCATGGTCCAGCTCTTGCGGAACAGCGTGCTCTGTTGGCTGATCTCCGCCGGTTCCGGGGCTTTGCGGTTGCTACGGTAGGCGGTGGGAGCGTAGCCAAAGTCATCCAGGGCGGCGGTCATGTGCCTTCTTCCGCTCTATGGGTCTGCTCATCCGCCCAGAAAAGCTGGCCGGTCTCAGTGAAGTCCGGTTCGCCATGTGCCACCAGATCGAAGGTGGTCGGGTCGTGCAGTTCCGGGGCGGGGAACACCGGGTTGCGGCTGACTTGGCCGCTGGCCAGGGACTGAACTAGCGCCATGAATGGTTTGCCAGAGCGGTCCGGTTTTTCGCGTTTGAAGGCTTCGTAGTCTTCTTCGTTCATATTGCGCCAGTGCAAGGGATCTCGTCCTTTCTTCTCGTCTTGGGCGCGAGTAGTGAGGTCCAGCTGACGGAAGGCTTCGAACAGGGGAATATCCGGCAGCGACTTGGTCACGTCCATGTATTGGCGGATCAGGTCCCAGTAGGCCAGTACGTCTTCACGGTTGGTGGTGGCGGCGAGAAGTTGGTTCATGGGCAGGGCCAATTCTTGAGTCTTGTGGACCAGCACCAGCCGGTACCAGATATTGCCCTGATGATCCGGCAGGCTCAGCAGGTAGCCGTCCCATTCGTGGAAAGGGGCCTGCCCCCGGATTTCTCCGGACTGGCCGTCCTTTTCCGGGTTTTTGAACAACGTCACCATGCCGGTGCGACGGTTGAGTTCCCAGAGAGGGCCCTTCGGTTCCTGGTAGACCACTTTGGGGTATTTTTTCTCGAGGAAGCGGCCGATGCCCCAGCAAAGGAGCATTGGTAGGAAAAAATAAGCCAGGAAAGGAAAAATGCCATCCCAGAAATACTTTTGAAAATTCATGTATTCCGGCACTTGGGTCCAACCGAATACGATGACCAGTAAAAAAATCGGAAATAGCCAGGTGAACAGCAACCGTCCCCCATGCTGCATCCACAGGAGCGCCCAGCTAACTTTGGGCAGGGTGGCGTAGCGTATACTGTCGCCATTAATCCAGCCTACAGGGTTAAACGGCTCTCCTCCGGCTTCCGACTCAGCTTTGAAACGACGCAGGTTCTCCTCATCTTCCCTGACTTCTTTGGGCCCCCAAGTCTTGAGAAAGTTCGGGGGATAAACGCCGGACAGCTTTCCCTTGGTCAACGGCGGTCCCATGGTCCAGCTTTTGCGGAACAACGTGCTCTGTTGGTTGGGTTCCGCCGACCCGGATGCCTTGCGGTTACTGCGGTAGGCGGTGGGGGCGTAGCCGGAATCATCCAAGGCGACAGTCATGTGCCTTCCTCCGCTTTATGGGTTTGCTCATCTGCCCAGAAAATCTGGCCGGTCTCACTGAAGTCCGGTTCGCCGTGTGCCACCAGATCGAAGGTGGTCGGGTCGTGCAGTTCCGGGGCGGGGAACACCAGGTTGCGGCTGACCTTGCTGCTGGGCAGGGGCTGAACTAGCCCCATGAATGGTTCGCCAATACGGTCCGGTTTTCGCGCTTGAAGGCTTCGTAGTCTTCTTCGTTCATATTGCGCCAGTGCAAGGGATCTCGTCCTTTCTTCTCGTCTTGGGCGCGAGTAGTGAGGTCCAGCTGACGGTAGGCTTCGAACAGGGGAATATCCGGCAGCGACTTGGTCACGTCCATGTACTGGCGGATCAGATCCCAATAGGCCAACACGTCTTCGCGGTTGGTGGTGGCGGCGAGAAGTTGGTTCATGGGCAGGGCCCATTCCTGAGTCTTGTGGACCAGCACCAGCCGGTACCAGATATTGCCCTGATGATCCGGCAGGCTCAGCAGGTAGCCGTCCCATTCATAAAAAGGGGCCTGCCCCCGGATTTCTCCGGACTGGCCTTTTTTTTCCGGGTTTTTGAACAAGGTCACCATGCCGGTGCGACGGTTGAGTTCCCAGAGAGGGCCTTTAGGTTCCTGATAGACTACTTTTGGGTATTTCTTCTCGAGGAAGCGGCCGGTGCCCCAGCAGAGGAGCATCGGCAGGAAAAAATATAAAAGGGTTGGAAGAACAGCATCTGAAAAGAAATATGTAAGTGAGATTTCGTCGGGCTCCATAAACCACATCACAAGCCAGACGAATACGAATATAGGAAATAAAATGTAGAAACCTAATCTCCCTCCGTGCTGCATCCACAGCAGTGCCCAGCTTATCTTGGGCAAGGTGGCATAGCGTATGCTATCGCCATTGATCCAACCTACAGGGTTAAACGGCTCTCCCCCAGCCTCGGCCTCAGTTTTGAAGCGACGAAGATTCTCTTCGTCCTCCCAGACTTCCTTCGGCCCCCAAGTCTTGAGAAAATTCGGGGG
>Ga0307934_1001462_pt1 | contig 14379 bp, 10 predicted proteins | sample OrgLakmetageno90_FD_201838 | JGI IMG/M metagenome (GOLD analysis project Ga0307934, IMG submission 201838) | Saline water microbial communities from Organic Lake, Antarctica - #90 | ecosystem: Environmental > Aquatic > Non-marine Saline and Alkaline > Saline | place: Antarctica: Organic Lake... | reverse complement strand
GGTGCTCGACTACTACGGGGAGCGGCTAAAGGAAAATAAACTGGCGGTGGATTACTTGAAGAGGCGCGGCTTGTGGCACAAGCAGGCATTGAAGCGGTTCCGAGTCGGCTACGCCGATCGAACGCTTGGGCTGACACTGCCGCATAAGAATCGAAAGGAAGGCGCGGAGATCCGCACCAGTTTGCAACGTATCAACATCTATCGAGAGAGCGGCCACGAGCACTTTAACGGCTCACTGGTGTTCCCGATCATGGACGCCAGCGGCGCGGTCACGGAGATTTACGGGCGCAAGGCGAACGAGAAACAGAAGAGCGGCATCTATCATCTTTATTTGCCCGGGCCGCATCGAGGCATCTGGAACGCGGACTGCCTAAAGTCGCCCGAAATCATCCTGACTGAATCTGTGATCGATGCGCTCACGTTTTGGGTGAACGGGTTTGAGAACGTCACTTGTATCTACGGCACTGAAGGATTTACGGACGATCATTTAGACGCGTTCAGGACGCATAAAACGCAGCGCGTTTACTTGGCCTATGATCGGGATAAGGCGGGAGACAGAGCGGCAGCAAGAGACGCGGAGCGTCTTCAGTCACATGGTATCGAATGCTTTAGAGTCCGCTTCCCTGCGGGGATGGATGCCAACGAATACGCTTTGAAAGTCACTCCTGCCCAGAAGTCTCTCGGCGTTCTTATGAACTCTGCGGAGTGGCTCGGAGCTGGCAGCAAAGGCCATGCTGTCGAATCAAAGACAGAAGTCTCTCAATCAAAAGACGCTCCGTGCGCGTCTTCTTCTTTAGTTGAAATAGCTGCTAACTTAGCCGCTGACGCGCCCGAGGAAACGAAGAAGGCGGCTAAGATGAATAAGGCTGAGCTGAAACCCGTCGGTGAAGACTACGCGCTCGAACTCGGTGAACGTTCGTATCGGGTTCGCGGCTTGCAAAAGAACGGCTCGCTTGAAGTGCTCAAAGTGAACTTGCGCCTAAGCTACGGCGAGCGGTTCCACTTGGACACGCTGGACTTTTACCGCGCCAAAGATCGCGAGGGATTTATCCGCACGGCCGCGAGCGAAACGACGTTGGAGCCTGACTTGATCAAGCGCGACATGGGCAAGCTGTTGCTCGCCTTAGAGGAACTGCAAGAGCGACGTATCCGCGAGGAACTGGAGCCGAAAGGTGAAGCGGTAGTGATGGCGGCTAATGAAAAAGATGAGGCGTTGGCTCTGCTCAAGTCGCCCAATCTTCTCGGCCAGATCCTCGAAGACTTTGACGCTTGCGGGATCGTCGGCGAGGCCACGAACAAGCTGACAGGCTATCTGGCTTGCGTGTCGCGCCAGTTGGACAGGCCGCTTGCCGTGATCATCCAAAGCACCAGCGCGGCGGGTAAGTCGATGTTGATGGAATCCATCTTGGCTTTTACGCCCGAGGAGGAGCGCGTCAAATACTCGGCCATGACCGGCCAGAGTCTTTACTATCTGGGCGAGACGAATCTGAAAAACAAGATCCTCGCTATCGTCGAGGAAGAAGGCGCGGAGAAAGCCAGCTACGCTTTGAAGCTCCTGCAGTCCGAGGGCGAACTGACGATTGCGAGCACAGGCAAAGACGACCAAGGCCGCATGAAAACGGAGGAATACCACGTTGAAGGCCCTGTCATGATCTTCCTGACGACTACCGCCGTGGACATCGATGAAGAGCTTTTGAATCGTTGCCTTGTGCTCACTGTGGACGAATCGCGCGAACAGACGAAGGCCATCCACGCGCTGCAGCGCGAAGCGGAGACCTTCGACGGCCTCAAGCGCAAGGTGGAGCGCGACCGCGTGCTTGCGGTGCATCGCAACGCGCAGCGTTTACTCAAGCCGCTGCACGTTGTGAATCCGTTTGCCAATCAGTTGACCTTCCTGAGCGATCGGACCAGGACACGCCGCGACCATGTCAAATACCTGACCTTGATCCGCAGTATCACGCTCTTGCACCAGCATCAGCGGCCACTCAAAGAGAAGGACGGCTTGCGGTATATCGAAGTGACCTTCGAGGACTTGGCCGCCGCGAACGCGCTTGCGCACGAAGTGCTTGGGCGTTCGCTCGATGAGTTGCCGCCGCAAACGCGGCGACTGCTGGAGGAGTTGAAAACGATGGTCGAGGCGCGTTGCCAGTCCGAGGAAATCGACCCCGAGCTTTGCTGGTTCACACGGCGCGAAGTGCGCGAGTTTACAGGCTGGAGCAATACACAGCTGAAAGTCCACTTGGATCGACTTGAAGAACTTGAATACATCTTCCCGCGTCGCGCGGGGATGCGCGGGAGTGCGTATGAATATGAGCTCTTGTTCGATGGCGACACCGAGACGGCCAAGCCGCAGTTGATCGGGTTGATCGACCTCCAGAAATTAGGCTACGACGAAAAGTTTACGGGGTGGATGGCCAAGTTTACGGGGTCAAAACGCCCCCAAAACGGGGCTTTTACGGGTTCTTCTTTAGCCGCTGATGCCAGTGGTAAGGCCAAATCTCGCCGAAGTTCACCGAAAACCAAAAACGCACAAGCGGCGCATAATCTACACGTCGTCGTATCGTAGCTATGGGCGCAAAAGGAATCGCAGCGCTCAAGCACCTGCGCGGACGCAGCAAGTCGAAGCGCGGGGGGCAATGCCAAGCAAGCGGTTTTGTTCGACCGCAGCGAACCAGGCAACTTGGCCGACTACTCGGACGCGTATCTGTTTTGGCTAGGAGTGCGCAACTACAGCGAGGAAACAATCAAAGGGCGCCGCCGCACTTTGGATCTGTTCCTCGGCTGGTCGTATGAGCGCGAACTGATCCGCGCGGAGGACGTGACTAAAGCGATGCTCGAAAGCTACATGCGGCATCTCTACCGCTACCGTAAGCCGAACGGCAAGCCCTTGGCTTACGGCACCCAGCGCGAACGCATCGGCGGAGTGCGTGACTTCTTCCGCTGGCTTTGCCGTAGCGATCACATCCCCTTCAATCCAGCTTCCGAACTGGAAATGCCCCGACCCGAGAAACGCTTGCCCGAAGAGCCGTTGACGATCTCACAAGTTGAAACGGTGCTTGGCTTGCCCGACCTGAGCGACCCGCTCGGAGTGCGTGACCGCGCCATAATGGAGCTGTTTTACTCCTGCGGCCTGCGCCGCAGTGAGCTTGTTCACCTCAATTTAACCGACTTGAACCACGAACGGCGAACGCTCCAAATACGTCAAGGTAAGGGCAAGAAAGATCGCGTCTTGCCGGTCGGCTTCCGCGCCCTGGCATGGCTGGAAAAATACCTAGACGAGGTGCGGCCACAGCTGACGCTCTCACTGCGCGAACACGCGCTCTTTTTGACCAGCTACGGCGAGGCCTTTAATCCGGACGTGCTCAGCCGCCAGATGGCCGCTTACATCAAGAAAGCCGACTTAGGCCGTGGCGGCAGTTGCCACCTGTTCCGCCACACCTGCGCGACTCACATGCTCGAAGGCGGCGCGGATATCCGCTTCATCCAGCAACTGCTCGGACATGCCAGCATCGAGACCACGCAGATTTACACCGAGGTCAGCATCCTGCAGCTGCAACGCGTCCACGAGCAGACGCACCCTGCCAAGTTGAAATAAAGCTCTCTAGTCTGGGCTTTTTCCTTCCTTTAGCCGCCTACAGTGCGTAGCTTTGGAGCCGTCTCAACATGGTCGCACTCAATCCAGCTTACGCACCTCGCGAATCCACCAACGCAGTGAAAAACCGCGTCGGGGATTTTTTTTGTGAAAGCGTCGATCGAGCCGGGAGCAATCGGCTGTCAGTCCACTGTCCGCGCCTAGAAAACGAGGTTACTGTTACGATAACCGCGTCGGGTCTCCCATACTTCCTAAATAGTGACCCTGCGCAAGATGGCTGGAACTGGTATGCGTATGCTGCCGGTAATCCAATGGGTTACGTCGATCCAACTGGCCTTGGAACAGCAAGCACGATTAGTGCGATGAACTCCGGGTTAGAATCACTTGGGTTGGCTCAAACTATTGTAGGTTCGACACTAACTTCGACATCATTTTCTTCATATACTAACAGTCTCAGTGGTCTTGATCGTGGGCAATTATATGTAAGCACGATACCTAGAGAAAGTGTTGTCGATCTAGCTTTTGATTATACTCGCGCTGCTGGTAGTGGTGCAATGGAAGGATTATCATCTCCTCAGGGTAAAATGCTTTCAGGCACACTTGCTATGCTTCTTTCGGGTGGTTCTGCGTCTCCATGGGTTGCATCACTTGGCCTTAGCGGTGGTGGACTAACAGCGTTAACTGGAATGGGCGAGGGAGTCGCAGTGCTTTCGGGTAATTCTGATTCTTTAGCGCAGTTTCAATATATACCCACTTCAGTGCCTCAAATGGGGGGTGCGTTATTTGGTGAAATACTATTTGAGGATCCAAGAGTAGGAATAAACACTACACGAGTTGCTGAAGGTGCTTTTGGTGTTTATCAGAGCAGGAATATTAATAATATGTCAGATGCTTTTACCTTCGGTCTAGATATAATCAATTTAGGAGCAGAAGCATACGGTGTAACAGGGGATTAGTTTATTATTATGAATGTTTGGCTTATTGTAAGAAGTAGACTACAGATTCTGGCTCTTTTGTTGATGCTTTTTTCGGTGTCTTCGCAGCTTCTCAGGTTCAATTTCCTTCAGAAGAGCACCTTTGATACAATTTTTGCAGCGGGAGCTTTACTCTTAATTATCATGGCTCTAATTAGAGTGTTGTCTGGTGATTTTAGGAAACAGGAAGGAAATACACAAGATGACAATGAGATGTAAGCACTTTGTTTTAGTGTGGATCTGCGCAAGATGGATGGAACTTGCATGCATATATTATCTTTTAGCGTTTTGAATCTAAAGTTTTCTGGTGGTGCTGGCCGCGGTGCGTCTGACTCAGTCAAACCTCGTGTTCCACTAATAAAAACTAATTAAATATCGATGAATGATGTAACGACAATAGAAATAGTAACAGTATTTTTAACAGCGACCTACATCGTATCGTTTTATGCGACTCTGTATTATCTAGAGAAGAATCATCCGGCTCTTTATCCAGATTTGAAAATGACAGAGGTCAGATCATCGGTTAAGAAGCAGTTTCAAGCATTGAAAGTTTTTCTCTCATTCAGGTTGTTGAATGAGTGCAATACTATTTTGAAATTTCTGGGCATACTGCTTCCTATGCTCTTCTTTTCAGCATTGGTTCTGATAATCTATGGTTTTTCGACGTAACCACTTATCTGATTAAAGCGGATCAGTATTTTAGTTATGTGTTACGAGCCGAATTAAGACCGACTAGATTTGCCGAATTATCGTAATAGTATTTTTGTAAGAATCTCGGTTTGCTGAAAGTTAAGTTAGCCTGTGCGGTCATAGTGTAAGTTGAGTTTATGATGAGCGGGGCACTCTTTTGTAGAGTGCCCCGTTTGTGTTTATGCCGCCCTATAGGCGGAGTGTCATTTGATTGGCTGCCTTTTTCGTTGTGCGCTGTTTTTGGCTCAGTAGCTGGTGGGCTGCTGCGAGTGTTCCTGTCTGTTGGTGTTGGTTGTTTTGTTCGATGCCTTGGGTGATCCAGTCGATGGTGTAGCTGGCGTGTTTTAGTTTTTAACAAGAAGTAGACTACAGGTTCTGGCTCTATTCTTGATACTTTTTTCGGTGTCTTCGCAGCTTCTCAGGTTCAATTACCTACAGAAGAGCACCTTTGATACAATTTTAAAATTAGGGGGCACTTTGCTTCCTATTGTCTTCTTCTGGCATTGTCTTGAATTGTCTATGTTTTTTGACTAGCTGCTTCTCAATTTAATAAACGAGTTGTAATCGCTATCATATAGACAACAATCAAAGCTATGCAAAATTTTGAGGACTTCAAAAAGTCGCGTTTGACGATGGATCCGACATCGCGGAACTTAACTGACCATCAATGGGAGCAGTCGTATGCGGCTTTTCAAATTTCGCAACAAAGAGCTTCTGGCGGAAGTTCAAAACGCAAGGGCGAGGGTGGCTCCAGTCGTGGGTCGGGTCGCCGCAGGCATTCAACGAAGCAAGCTAGCAAGGGGATGCATGCGCCGACAGCGCTTTCTAAGACTGGTTTTTTGATTCGTGAGGTTAGGAAAGAGACGGCTTATTCGGAACTACGGTTTTTGGTCAATATTTTGTCGTATCTTTTAATGGCTTTAATCGTCGGCAACGCATTGTTTCAAGTAGTGGTGTTTACGAGTATGTTAGCGGGTGTATCCGTGCTGCTGACAGCAGGTCTTCAGATCGTCATCGTGGTCTTGGCGAAACTTCTGGTGCAAGTATTGATAGATATTCCAGATGTTCTGCTGTATCGCCACTCGCAGGGAGATACGGAGGATGACGTCTAAGGGCAACGTGTGACTCTATCTGCCATGATCCCCATCTCATTGGATTTTTTGTAGGACAGACTCTCCTCAGCGTCTTTTCGCCGAGATTTGGTCGCGCTTAAGCCTAACTGAAGTGCTTGCATTCGACCTTTCGACAAGCTCAAGATTTGCAACCAGCTCATGCCAGGTGGGACAAGCGCCCTCCCTAAATACACCTTTCCGCAGGCACAGATCGAGTTAGACTCAGTTTTGAGACAGACTCGGGAGCGCGTCTGCCTAATACCAATTGGCTAAAGGTTTGACCCAATAGATATGATTCTTGTGGCCTCGGTTCTCGGAACCGGGGCGATACGCATCGACCCCGAAACAGAGTTTCGAGGCCACGGATTGAGCGATCGACAAGATCAAACCTTCTCGAATATGGTATAAGGAGCATGCCCCGCACATTTAATTGCACCCGTTGGCTAAAGTTGTCAAAAGGCGGCTTGAACTTAATTAAGGGGTGGGGTTTGATCTAGGTTTTGACTGTATGAAGTTTTCACAAGTAGCTATAGAATCAATCGCATATGCCTTACCCGAGGAAGTGTGGACCTCTGCGGATTTGGAGGCTAAATTAAGCACGGTTTACGAGCGATTGCGCTTGCCGGCGGGGCGCTTGGAATTGATGACAGGCATTCAGGAAAGACGCTTCTGGCCGAAGGGGACTTTGGCCTCTCAAGCGTCGGCTCAAGCAGGAGAGGCAGTATTGGCTAAGTCTAGTTTTGACCGCAAAGAGATGGACCTTTTGATTCACTCTGCTGTCTGCCGTGACCGCATGGAGCCGGCAACGGCGGCCTATGTGCATGGTCTACTTGGACTGTCTGGTAAGACGCAAATCTTCGACGTGTCGAATGCATGTCTTGGGTTTTTAAATGCGATGGTAGTGGCAGGTGGCTTGATTGAGTCGGGCCAGATTGATCGGGCATTGATTTGCTCGGGTGAGAATGGGCGCCCGCTGGTGGAGCACACGATTGCGCAGTTGCATAGTCCGGAGCTGACCCGTCGGACGATCAAGCCGTATTTTGCGAATTTAACGATCGGGGGAGGCGCAGTTGCGGCAGTGCTTTGCCGAAAGGATCTGGCACCTGAAAACTGCCCGCTTATGCGAGCTGCTGTGGTCGAAACAGACTCTTCGCACAATGCACTTTGCCAGGGGGATAGTTCGGGCGACAGTTTGGAGATGCTCACCGATTCGGAAGAATTGCTAGTGGCGGGGATTGGCGTGGCGAAGCGCGCGTGGGCACAGTTTACGGAGACGACCGGTTGGAATAGTTCGACTCCAGATTGCGTGATTACCCATCAGGTGGGCCGCGCACATTCAAGGGAGCTATTCGGTGCGCTTGGTCTGGACTTGGCGAAGGATTACACGACCTTTGAAACCTTGGGCAATGTGGGTTCAGTCTCTTGCCCAATTACTCTGGCAAAAGCGATGGAAGAGGGTGCTTACGCCCCAGGGATGAAAGCCGCATTGTTAGGCATTGGAAGTGGATTGAGTAGTTTAATGATGGCTTTGGAGTGGCCTGACGCATGATTGGTTCAAGAGCATCTAACCTGCCTCAAGAAGTCAGGACGGAATATCCATTCCCAGGAAATACGCTTTTATTGAAGGATGACGTGCGCATGCACTATCTGGATGAGGGCAGCGGCCCTGTCGTCTTGCTACTGCATGGTAACCCTACTTGGTCGTTTTATTTCAGGAACGTGATTAAGGCCTTATCTGAAAGTGGATTTCGCTGCATTGTGCCTGACCATATTGGTTGTGGACTGTCCGATAAACCGGAAAATTATCCGTATACCTTGAAGCAGCGCATTGATGACGTGGAAGCGCTCGTGCTTAGCCTAGGCTTGCAGTCATATAGCTTGATTGTGCATGACTGGGGCGGTGCAATTGGTTGTGGCTTGGCGGCTCGTCGGCCTGATGCGGTGGACAAGTTAGTTTTGCTGAATACGGCGGCTTTTTGTTCGATGCGAATCCCTTTGCGAATTGCGGCGATAAAAATACCGATTGTCGGGGAATTCGTGATTCGCGCCTTGAACGGTTTTGCGGGTCCTGCCGCAAATATGTCGGTAGTCAAACCGCTCTCCAAAACAGTCCGACAAGGTATGCTTTGGCCTTATAAGACTTGGGCCGATCGCGTGGCGGTGTGGAACTTTGTCAAAGACATTCCCTTGCGCAAATCGCATCCGAGCTACACTACGTTGAAGGAAGTTGAAACTGGCCTTAAACAGCTCCAGGAAAAGCCGATTCAAATTATTTGGGGGATGAAGGACTTCTGCTTTAATGCGCACTTTTTAAAGCGATGGGAGGAGATTTTTCCTAATGCTGAAGTGCACCGGTATCCTAAATTTGGGCACTATGTGTTGGAAGATGGCGGAGTTCCAGTTTACCGCGAAATAGTTAATTTCTTAATTTAAATTGATAAAACAACTAACTCAGCCGTGAAAAGCTTTCTTTCTACTATTTAGTTCCTTTGTTACCTGAATACAGTTTCCCTTAATGAAACCCCTTAGTCACCAACCTACAATGTCTCCGTGGGGCTCTCTTCTTCTCTCCAGAAAGAGTGGGCAAGTGCTTGAGGCGAACGAACAAATTAAGGTAAGCTATTGCCATGGATTATCGAATGAGGTTGGAATCGAACAAGTATTTGAATTTCCTGGCACGGAAACCTATCAGGCTATCGTGTCGGACAGATCGAAGCCTGTTTACTGGAATGGTCGGGTCAATGCGATCGCTAATGTAGGTGGCGTCACTTCGACCGAAGTTTTATTAGCCGAGGATCCGGACGATGTTAACTTAATCTGGTTGCACACGCTTGAGCATCCTGTGGTCTCGGGCGTGCAGCGCTTTAGTAGTCGGAGTGAGTTGCGAATGTTGCAGTTGTTATTGGAGAATACGCTTGAGTTGGTATTTGTCTGTGACTCGGAAAAACGGATTATCATCGCTAACACAGCTTTCAAGGAAGCTTTAGCATTAAGCCCGGATCAGCACATGACGGGGCTTAGACTTGAGGAATTTGTGAGCGATTCGAGTGCTGATTGGTTAAACAATATCGACGACGAAGTTAAAGAATTAGGCGAACCTTCTATTAATAGAGTGTCTTATTTTAAGTTCAAAAACGGTAAGGCATATTGGTTGCAAATGACGACGGTGCCTGTGGTTGAGGTTGAAAGCGGATCCTTTATAGGCACGGTGCACGTGGCCCGCGATATCGGTGATCTCAAAAAAACCGAAACGGAACTACTTGAGGCGATTCGTGAGGCGAAAGCGGCCAGCCGAGCCAAAGGCGAATTCCTAGCTTCGATCAGCCATGAGATCCGCACTCCCATTAATGGTATTATCGGTGCATCCGAGCTTTGCATGGAGGCCAATTTGAATGATGAACAAAGTGGATACCTTCAGACTGTCTTAAATTGCAGCGGAACCTTGTTAAGCTTGGTCAACGATGTCTTAGACTTCTCCAAGATCGAAGCAGGCCATATCAAACTAGAACGAGTCAGTTTTGAATTAGAAAAATTGTTGAATTCGGTCATCGATGAATTTCGACCACAAGTGGATCGGAAAGGCTTGAGCTTACATCTGGAGTATTCTGATGACTTGCCTGACCGCTTTATGGGCGACCCGACACGGCTCAAACAAATTATTTATAACCTTGTTGGAAATGCGCTAAAATTTACCGCTGACGGTTTTGTGTCGATACGGGTAAGAGCTGTAAAGAAAATGGGAAAAAGTATCCAATTAATGATTACAGTTAAGGATACGGGAATCGGTATTACGAAGGCAGCTTTAACCTCAATTTTCGACAGCTTTACTCAAGCTGATATGACTACAACCAGAAAATATGGAGGCACTGGTTTAGGTTTAGCAATCTGCAAGCGATTGTCTGATTTGATGGATGCAGAAATAAAAGTGGAGAGTGAAATCGGAGTAGGCTCTATATTTTCGCTTCAATTATGTTTGGACCTATCGAATGAATCCGTTGTGGAGCATGCACTTGATGATGAGTCGGAAGTGGGTTTGATCAAAACTACTGGGGAAGACCCGCTTTCTGTATTACTGGTCGAAGACAATGTAGTGAATCAAAAGATAGCGCGCATACGAATAGAGAAATTGGGCGAAAAAGTCCAGGTAGCCGATAATGGATTAAAGGGAGTGAAATTGTGGCGTGAGGGCTCTTTTGACTGTATTTTAATGGACGTCCAGATGCCAGTCATGGATGGACATGAAGCGACCCGGGAGATCCGCAAAATAGAAGCAGAGGAACAATTGGACCCAATTTACATCGTGGCGATGACTGCACATGCTTTTAAGGAAGACCGGGACAAATGCATTGCTGCGGGCATGGATAAGTATATCTCAAAGCCTTTTCGAGTTGAAGATCTCGAGCGCATATTTGCCGAAGTGAAGGTGTTGAAGGCTGAGCACAGTGAAACGCGTGAAATCTCAGGAGAGATATTTGACACAATGGCTAAAGAAGTAGGTCTTACGGGCAAAGACGACTTCCAAGAAGTGGCAGAGCTTTTTATGGAGACTTCCAAAAAAGATTTGGAAAACTTAAAGAAATCATTTTTAAGTAAAGACTACGAATCGTTCGCATTTACGGCTCACCGACTGAAAGGGGCGCTTGGTGTGTTCTGCCAGCATGACTTATTTGAACTCGCGAAAGCTTTGGAAGAAGCATATTTAGATTTGAGCAGCGAGGAGATGGAAACGCTCTACGAGGAATTTGTTAGTAAAGTATCTAAGTTCCGGACGGCTCTAAAAAAGGAAATTTTAGCTTAAACAGTCGCAAAATAAAGTAATTTAGAATTTTGCTATTTATGCGGATATTTCTTTTAGTCTGCTCATTATGAGTTCCGTATTACAATTACTTCTCGAAGGCGAACGTCTCGACACTTTACAAATGGCCCGGATTTTGGGAATGACTGAGGCTGAGGTGGATGCAGAGTTAGCGCGCTTGGAAGCGGAGGAGATTTTGTTGGGATGGCGTCCAATTCTGAATCCGGATACGGCACAGGAAAATTTTGTGCGCGCAGTCATTGAGGTAAAAATTAGTCCGGAGCGAGATGGCGGCTTTGATCGACTGGCGACACGAATTGGTCGTTTTGATGCGGTTGAGTCCTGTTATTTGATGTCAGGTGCGTATGATCTGTTAATTTTTGCTGTTGGGCGTGATTTACGCGATGTGGCCAGTTTTGTTTCGGAGCGGCTCGCCAGTGTTGAAGGCGTGCTTTCAACCGCGACGCACTTTATGCTGCGTGCCTATAAAGAGCAGGGGCACATGCTTACGGCGACTCAGGACGTGAGTGATAAACCTTCGGTCAGTCCATAATGAGTGACGAAGGAAAGCATTTTATAGCAGATCACGTGGTCGGTCTGCCTCGCTCAGGTATTCGCGATTTCTTTGCGATCGTAGCTGCGATGCCGCAGGCAATTTCATTGGGGATCGGTGAGCCTGACTTTGTGACGCCATGGCATATTCGCGAAGCGGCGATTTTTGCTTTGGAAAGAGGGAAGACGAGCTACACGGATAACAAGGGGCTGATCCGATTACGACGTGAGATTAATACCTACGTGGAGCAGCATTTTGGGATCAGTTACCATCCTGAAAAAGAGATTTTGGTCGCGGTGGGTGTTTCTGAAGCTTTGGATATCGCGCTGCGTGCAGTTCTGAATCCTGGTGATAAAGTTCTGTATCACGAGCCGTGCTATGTATCTTATAGCCCGAGTATTAAGTTGGCGCATGCTCTGCCGATCGCGGTCGGCACTTCGGCCGAGGATGCGTTTGCGATTGATCCGGAAAAAGTTGAGGCTGCCTGGGAACCGGGTTGCAAGGTCCTTATGTTAAACTTTCCAACGAATCCGACGGGTGGTGTGACTGAGCGGGCCAAATTGGAGCGTTTGGCCAAGTTCGCGATTGAAAAGGACTTATTGGTGATCAGTGATGAGATCTACTCCGAGCTCACCTTTGAGGGTGCGCATGTGAGTATTGCTTCGTTGCCCGGCATGAAGGAACGGACGATTTTTCTGCATGGATTTTCGAAAGCCTTTGCGATGACTGGCTTTCGTATCGGTTATGCATGCGGACCGAGCGCTCTTATCGAAGCGATGATGAAGGTGCATCAATACAGCATGCTATGTGCGCCGATTCTATCTCAGGAGGCGGCGATTGAGGCGCTGAAGAATGGGGCACCTGCGGTGCAGCGTATGAAAGAACAGTATCAACGTCGTCGTGATTTGATTGTCCGTCGTTTTAACGAGACTGGCCTGACCTGTCACTTGCCGAAAGGTTCCTTTTATGCGTTTCCTTCCGTTCAGTCGACGGGTTTGGATTCGATGACTTTCTGTAAGGGACTGCTGGAAAAGCAAGAGGTCGCGGTCGTGCCAGGCACAGCTTTTGGGCCGAGCGGTGCGGGCTTTGCGCGAGCGAGTTTTTCAACGAGCTACGAGCGAATACTTGAGGCGACGGACCGGATTGAGCGTTACGTTCAATCGCTTTGATTTACACCCGAGGTCGAATTTAGATAGCCATGTCGCTGGCTGTCATCTTACATCCACATTCGGAATCGGAATGTGGACAACACAGAACTCGTCCCTCCATAATTTATTCAAAATTGGACGTTGGAAGTTGGACGTTCGATGTTCATTCTGATTTCTAATTTTTAGTTTCTAACTTACACTTAACAATGATCGATCCATCCAGAACTGTGGCCTTAGTTGGCCGTCCTAATGTCGGAAAAAGCCGCCTATTCAATCGGCTTTGCGGTCGTCGCATGTCCATCGTGCATGATATGCCCGGGGTGACTCGGGATCTGATCTCAACCGAGGTGAGGGATGACTACGTGTTGCTCGATACAGGCGGTATCGGAATGGAAATTGAAATGACGGCGAAGAAGATTTCGACAGCGGCTGAGGAGCAGGTCGAGTTTGCCATTCAAGCTGCGAAAATCATTTTGTTTGTGGTCGATGCGCGTGAAGGAGTGACCGCGCTCGATGAGATCGTTGCACAGAAACTACGCCGCTATGGTAAGCATGTGATTTTAGTGACGAACAAAGTTGATCAGGAAGAGCATGAGGCGCTTGCTGATGAGTTTTTGCGTTTAGGATTAGGTGAACCTTTTAGTGTCTCTGCCGAACATGGCCGCGGGATTACAGACTTGAATGAGCAGATTGATAGTTTGCTCGGTCCGAAGCCGGACATGAGTGCTTCGGATACATCGAAGCGGATTAAAATATCACTCGTGGGGCGTCCCAATGTAGGAAAGTCTTCGATTGGTAATCGTTTGCTCAACTCGACGCGCCTCATCGTGAGTGACGTGCCTGGCACGACGCGCGATTCGGTTGAGTTGGACCTCGATTATAAGCATAAGGATGGCGAGATTTTAAAATTCCGCATGTCGGATACAGCAGGCCTTCGTCAAAAGGGTAAAGTCGACAGCCCGGTAGAATATTTCTCGGGGGTGCGCACACAACAGGCACTTGAACGTTCGGACGTTGTCTTCCTGGTGATTGACGCGGTCGATGGTGTGACCAAGCAAGATCAATCGCTAGCTGGTGAAGTGCTCGATGCGGGGAAGGCGCTTGTTATCGTGGTGAACAAGTGGGATTTGATCGTTGAGCGATGGAATGAAGAACCAGTCGAAGGGTATAAGACACTTAAGAAATTCCTAGAGTCGTATGAGAAATCATTACGTAAAGAGATGTTCTTTTTGCCGGATCCCCCAGTGTTATTTGTTTCTGCGGTGACAGGGTTCCAGATTGAATCGATGCTAGAGACGGCCGCGTCGATTGAAGCCACGCTCGATATGAAGTTGCCTACGGGGCAGCTGAATCGAGTCATGAATGATTTGTTTGAAGCACGCTCTCCCAAGATAATAGGCACCAAACGGTTTAAAGTTTTTTATTCAGTTCAAACTGGTTCGCGACCCATGCGCATACGGTTTTATTGTAATCGGGTAGAGCGCCTGGATCCGAGCTACCGTCGCTATCTGGAAA
>Ga0307934_1001461_pt1 | contig 14406 bp, 19 predicted proteins | sample OrgLakmetageno90_FD_201838 | JGI IMG/M metagenome (GOLD analysis project Ga0307934, IMG submission 201838) | Saline water microbial communities from Organic Lake, Antarctica - #90 | ecosystem: Environmental > Aquatic > Non-marine Saline and Alkaline > Saline | place: Antarctica: Organic Lake... | reverse complement strand
CGCTAACTGACATGCCGAGGAATTCAATACACCAGTCTCCACCTTCCTTATCTCAAAGGTCAACCAAATCTGAGGTTTTTATAACCGGCATTAAAGCCATAGATGTTCTTATTCCGCTTGAAAGGGGTGGTAAAGCAGGTTTGTTTGGTGGTGCTGGAGTAGGGAAAACGGTTTTACTAACCGAAATGATTCACAATATGGTGGGGCACGACAAAGGGGTGAGCATGTTTTGTGGAATTGGAGAGCGTTGCCGGGAAGGGAATGAACTTTACCACGATATGAAAGCTGCAGGAGTGTTGGACAACATGGTGATGCTATTTGGGCAGATGAACGAGCCTCCTGGGGCACGTTTTCGTGTAGGACATGCTGCATTGACCATGGCAGAGTATTTTCGAGACGAAGAGCATCGAGATGTTCTTTTACTAATCGACAATATATTTCGGTTCATTCAGGCTGGAATGGAAGTTTCCGGATTGTTGGGCCAAATGCCTTCTCGTTTAGGTTATCAGCCTACTTTGGAAACAGAATTATCAAAACTGGAAGAGCGAATTGCGAATACTGATGCAGGAGCCATTACTTCTATTCAAGCAGTATATGTGCCTGCCGATGATTTAACAGATCCGGCTGCCGTTCATGCCTTTTCTCATTTGTCTGCTTCCATCGTGCTTTCTAGAAAAAAGGCGAGTGAAGGATTATATCCTGCCATTGATTTGTTGCAATCCAATTCCAAAATGGCCACACCGGGAATAATCGGCAAGAGACATTACGAATTGGCACAGAAAATACGGCAAACATTAGCTCATTATGAAGAACTAAAAGACATTATTGCGATGTTAGGCTTGGAACAATTATCTACTCATGACCATCGAATTGTTAATCGAGCCAGACGCTTAGAACGCTTTTTAACTCAGCCTTTTTACGCCACCGAAAAATTTAGTGACATCAAAGGAAAAGAAGTGAGCTTAACCGATGCGCTTAATGGTTGTGAACGAATTCTTTCAGATGAATTTAAAGAGATACCGGAGAGTGCCTTTTACATGGTTGGAAACATTGATGAGGTTTTAAAAAAGGCTTCTGCAAAAGAAAAAAAGAATTTAGAAAAGAAGAAAAAGCCTGCTCTTGTATCAAACGAAAAAGTAAATGCTACAGTATGACGATGCACCTTAAAATATTGCTTCCTTTTCGAGTGTTTGAAGACATTCAGAACGTAAAGCGTATCGTTATGGAGACAAGTGAAGGAGCATTTGGACTTTTACCTCAACGGCTGGATTGTGTGGCGGCTTTGGTACCTGGGATTTTTACCTATGAAACAGCTAGCGAAAATTATATAGCCATTGATGAAGGAGTGATGATAAAGGCAGGCGAAGAGATTTTAGTATCTGTTCGAAATGCAATTCATGGAGCAAGTCTTAAGGAGTTAAATCAATCTGTAGAAAAGGAGTTTAAGCGTTTGAATGAGAGAGAAAAGGAAACCCGTAGCTCCATGGCGAAAATGGAAAGCGGTTTCATTGTCAGTCTGGAAAAATTTAGAGATCAATAGCATGACTGATAAAGAGAAAAAGGAAGAGAATATGCTAAGTCGACAAGTTGGTAAAAAAGTCAGAAGAAAGCTCAAAGCTCAACAAGAGCATCGCAGTGTTTGGTCAGGTTTAGGCATGTTTGGATTGATTGGCTGGTCAATTGTGGCTCCGACATTGGCAGGAGCTGCACTTGGAGTTTGGTTAGACCAGAGTTACCCACAATCCTTCTCTTGGACGTTGAGTTTATTGATAATTGGATTGCTACTAGGTTGCCTGCTCGCCTGGCAATGGGTAGATAAAGAACATAAAGATTTAAACGAAGATGAAGATGAATGACACATTTTTTATGATTATAGCCTTTTTAACAGGATTGTTCTTGGGCGGTGTTTTCTTTGCTGGACTTTGGTTTACAATTAGAAAAGCCTTAACCTCAAAAATACCCGCTGTTTGGTTTTTTGGAAGTTTTATTTCCCGAATTGGGATTGTTTTAGCAGGCTTTTATCTGATCATACAGCCGGGCGAATTGCTCAATGCTTTCATTTGCTTAGCTGGTTTTATTTCTGCCAGATTCATCGTTATGCGTTTTACTAAATCATACGAAGATCAAGAAAATGGCATTCAAAAGCCAAGTTTGTACTTAAGCAAGATCTTTAACGCAACTGCCCACAAGCAAGAAAAACGTCAAATCAATATTTTAAAGAAGACCAATCCACTCACGAAACAAACAAGCCATGAATCTTAGCCCAGATCAAACTGTTTTTTGGGAGTACGGATTTTTCTCCCTCAACTTAACCATTGTTACCACATGGGGCATCATGTTGCTATTGGTAATTTCAGTTGCACTCATTACTCGTAAATTAAAAACGGATGTGCGCATTTCACGTTGGCAGTGCTTTTTGGAAATGTTGGTCACAGGCATGAATGACCAAATTAAAGAGGTGGGATTAAAGAAGCCTGAAAAATACATCGGTTTCATAGGTACCTTATTTATATTCATAGCCATGTCTAATCTATTGATTATTATACCCTGGTATGAGCCGCCAACAGGATCACTTTCTACTACTGCAGCACTTGCAATTTCAGTGCTCTTTGCTGTGCCCTTTTTTGGAATTGCAAAAGGTGGTTTTACGAGCTATTTAAAAACTTACATCGAACCCACATTTATCATGCTGCCGTTCAACATCATTAGTGAAATATCACGCACACTTGCCTTAACAATTCGCCTATTCGGAAACATCATGAGTGGCGGTTTAATTGTAGCGGTTTTGCTGAGTATCGCACCTTTGTTATTTCCCATTATTATGACTGCTTTGGGGCTTCTAACAGGAATGGTTCAAGCGTATATTTTCAGCATTTTGGCGACGGTTTATATAGCGGCGGCGGTTCAATCAAATAATAAAAAAATCACAAATTAAACTAAAGGAGGATCAACATGGATAGTACAAGTATTATTGCAATTACATCAATTATTACAGCAGGTTTTACAACAGGAATTGGGTGTATGTTTCCCGCTTTAAGCGAGGGGAAGGCAGTAGCCTCAGCATTACAATCCGTGGCTCAACAGCCCGATGCTGCGCCTACAATAACTAGAACTTTATTTGTGGGTTTAGCCATGATTGAGTCTACGGCTATTTATTGTTTTGTGGTATCGATGATTCTCATTTTCGCCAATCCATTTTGGAATCACATTATAGCCCAATAATTCCATGGAAATAAATTGGTTTACTGTCATTGCGCAGATCGTTAATTTTTTCATTTTGGTATGGCTACTCAAACGGTATCTCTATAAGCCTGTTTTAAAGGCGATAGACGAAAGAGAAAGCAAAATTGCCGCTCAATTAAAGGAAGCTGAGGTAAAAAAAGCTGAAGCGAAAGAAGAGCAAGAAGATTTCCGTCAAAAGAATGATATTTTCGATGAGGAGAAGAAAAAACGCATGGATAAGGTCGTTTCAGAAACCGCAGAAGAGCGTCAGAAACTGCTCGATGAAGCACGAAAAGATGCAGCGTCTTTAACAAAAAAATTGACAATTGCCAGAGAAGAAGAACAGTACAATCAGCAGCTTGAACTCAATCGAAAAATCAAGGATGAGGTATTTGCTGTATCTCGAAAAGCGTTGGCAGAACTTGCTTCGGTGAGTTTGGAAGTGCAATTGACACAAGTATTTATTAAACGTCTGAAAGCGTTAAAAAAGGAAGAGTTAAAACAATTAAAAACGGCATTTGAAAAAACTGCTGATCCACTGTTGGTGAGAACTGCGTTTGCGCTCCCTCAAAAGCAACAGAAAATGTTAAAGCTAGCTATAGAAGAAGTATTGAATGCGGATGTCCCGCTGAAATTTGAGGAAGCTCCAAAATTGCTTGGAGGCATTGAAATGAGCACTCAGGAGTACAAGCTTGCATGGAGCATTTCGGAATACCTCCGAACCTTTGAGAAGACTATTTCTGAATCAACTCATAAAAAAACAATAACACCAGTAGTGGAAGAATAAGATGACTGAAACTAAAAACGACCATGGTATCCCTGATATTTTTACTCAAATTCATGAGGCTCGGGAAAAGTATGTCTTTTCATTTACAACTAGAGAAGTTGGCCATGTAACGAGTGTTTCATCAGGCATTGTCAAGGTGTCTGGTTTGCCATCAGTAGGATTTGAAGAGTTGTTACAATTTTCTGCAAACCTTTTTGGCATTGCCTACAACATAGATAAAAATGAGGTTGGCGTAATCTTATTGGGAGATGATTCTTTGCTGCAAGTTGGGGATGAAGTGGAACGAACAAACCGAGTGATGGATGTTCCTGTTGGAAATGCATTGATTGGTCGAATACTAAATCCTTTAGGAAAACCTGTAGATGAAGAAGGAGCTATTCTCTATGAACAGCGATTGCCAATTGAACGCACGGCCACGGCTATTATGGATCGAGCGCAAGTTTCCGTGCCTCTGCAAACTGGGTTGAAAGTTATTGATGCACTGATTCCAATTGGTAGAGGTCAGCGGGAATTGATTCTGGGAGATCGGCAAACGGGAAAAACGGCCATTGCAATTGATACCATCATTAACCAAGCAGATAAGGATGTAATTTGCGTTTATTGCGCCATTGGACAGCGAGCTTCTTCGGTTGCAAAGCTCATTGCAAACTTAAAAGAAAAGGGAGCTATGGACTATACAGTGGTTGTGGTTACTGAAGGAAATGATCCTCCGGGTTTGAAATACATTGCGCCCTATGCGGCTACCAGCATCGCAGAATATTTCATGGAGCAAGGCCGTGATGTACTGATTGTATATGATGATCTCACTCACCATGCTAGAGCGTATCGCGAATTGTCTTTATTGTTGAGAAGACCTCCGGGACGGGAAGCTTTTCCCGGAGATATTTTTTATATCCATTCCCGATTATTGGAACGATCGACACATCTGAGCGAAAAATTAGGTGGTGGATCGTTAACAGCACTGCCAATTATTGAAACTGAAGCACAAAACATATCGGCCTATATTCCTACGAATTTGATTTCTATTACAGACGGTCAGATCTACCTTTCACCTAAATTGTTTGAATTGGGAATTTTACCTGCGGTAGATGTCGGTAAATCGGTTTCTCGGGTTGGCGGAAAAGCGCAGTTGTCAAGTTATCGTTCGGTTACGGGAAACCTCAAGCTCGCCTATGCTCAATTTGAGGAGTTAGAAAATTATTCTCGCTTTGGAACAAGGCTGGATGAAGAGACCAGGAAAACCATAGAGCACGGGAAAAGAATTCGGAGTTGGCTAGTTCAAGAAAGGCTGAGCCCACTTTCTGTTGCAGAGCAAATAGTGGTATTACTTGCACTGACTAAAGGCTGCTTTGATTCTATTCCTCTTGAAAAAACTCGTGAAGCTGAAGTAAGTCTGCAAAAGCTAATACCAAAACTTGATGCCAAATTGATGAAACGCTTATTTTCAAATGAAAAACTATCTGATTCAGATCAGGAAACGATCTTGATTTCAGCTAAAGAGACGCTATCTAGTTATCAGGAGGAATCAGAGGTTTTAGTAAATACAAAAGGTAAATTGTAATGGAAACCTTAGCTCATTTACAGCAAAAATTAAGCAGTGCAGAAGACTTGAAATCTGTGGTTTCTACCATGAAAGCCATGGCTGCTTCTAATATTGGTCAATATGAGCTAGCGGTGAGTTCTTTAGGTGAATATAATAGAACGATTGGTTTAGGCATTCTAGCGTATTTTAAAGAAAATCAAACCAATATTACAAGTGCTAAAGCAGTAATTAATAAAAAGAAAGAGCCTTTACACTGTGCAGTTGTTTTTGGATCAGACCAAGGACTTGTAGGGCAATTTAATGATACCCTTGCTGATTTTGCAGCTGACCATTTGGCCAAATTAGCTGGTAAAAAAGAGATTTGGGCAGTTGGCGAGCGTGTAGGATTGAAATTAGCAGATTTAGGCTACTCGATAACTAAAAGCTTACCCTTGCCAGGCGCTGTGGAGGCGATTACACCACTAGTAAGTCAACTACTATTAAGCAATGAAGCATATATTGAAAGTGGCCATTTCTCAGGAGTATTTATTTTTCATAACCAACCGAAACTAGGTGTAGGATATACTCCTATTGTTCAGCAATTATTGCCATTGAATCAACAATGGAAACAACGTTTTTTGGATTTGACTTGGCCAACAAGACTTATTCCACAAATAGCAGGCAATAACAAAGACACACTATTGGCTCTCATTCACGAATATCTTTTTGCTTCATTGTTTAAGGCTTGTGCAGAATCTTTGGCAAGTGAAAATGCAAGTCGACTAGTGGCAATGCAACGGGCAGAGAAAAATATTGGTGAGTTGTTAGACACGTTGAAACATAAATACCACCAATTGCGACAAGGCTTAATTGATGAAGAACTGTTTGATGTGATTGCAGGTTTTGAGGCGTTAAAGAAGAAATGATAACATTCGGACTCAGGTTAAAAGTGGCATATATCCAACTTATTAATGGAATTGTGTAACACATTTTTTTAGGCTTTATGGAACTTTGCACCTAAACATAGTAAGCAAAAATTAGGAGGGATCTTCCATTGAAATTATTACTGAAGTAAATCGAAATAAAACGATTCATACCACCAAAATAAAGCGAAAGGTTCTACTTCATAGTGGAGTTTTTAAAATTTTAAATCGCAATTAAAGTTATTATTCTAATAGCACTCATTATAATCTAAAATATATGAAAACACAAAAAAATGCAGGTATTTGGTTGGACCATTCAACCGCAAACTTGATTGATTTAAGTCGCAACAAAAACAGTCATACCTTAACTTCTGATTTTACTTTTAATACAAAAGAGGAAGCGTTAAATAAAAGTGAAAAATTGATGCACAACAAGCGGCAGCAAATGAACGAAGCCTACTATAAAGAAGTTGCAGATGAGATTTTAAAATATGATCATGTTCTTTTATTTGGGCCAACAAATGCAAAAACCGAATTGCACAATTACTTAAATAAGGATATGCACTTCAAGGATATTAAAATTGACGTTAAAACTGCCGATAATATAACCAATAATGAAAAAGTTGCTTTTGTGAAAGACCATTTCAATATGTAATTTTTTGAAGGAATAGAATTTGTACAACTTGGCTTTAGTCTCAGATTGGTAGTTCGTTATTGAATATACCGCTAACTGATTCTTAAAGTCAGGTTGTATTTAACTACCGCTACATTTGACTCTAAAGATAGAAATTATGATTTCAACTCCCAAAGTAATAGAAGCAATAATACAATCCTTACCAAATAAATCTGGCCTCGATATATATGCTCAGCATATCCCCGATATGATTCCTTCTAAAATAACTTCATCAAATACCAATCAGTCTTTTACGCCCGAAATGGTTGTTAAATCAAAGGATCTCATGCATGTATTTTCAATAGAAATAAAACCGGCTAAGACGCTAAGTGATTCCTACCTCCAAAAGGTAAAGTCATTTTCTTTACATGCACAAAAACATGATGGTAAATTATACATTGTTGCAAAAGGAAATTTTATAAGACAAGCAAAGGTTCAATTAGCAGATAAGTATGACAATATTGACTACCTCACCATTCAATAACGAGAATTACTGTCAACCGAATTATGACAATAATCAGAAATTGAAATGACGAAACGCAGCTTTTGCTTTTGTAAAAAGGGTCAACTTTAAGGAAGTATTTAATCGCCTAAAATTGAACCGATGGAACCTATAAGAACAGTAAAAAAATTAATAAAAATTTTAGAGAAAAAACAACCGAAGGACAGTTACTTGTCCATTATGCAATCTGTTGAAATTCCAATTCGAGAATTTGAAAAATACTATACTTGGAAAGAAGATCGATATGCAAGAAATTGCTTGTTTAAAACTGACGATTTTGAGTTGCTGTTGGTCTGTTTTGAAAAAGGTCAGGAAACACCAATCCACGATTTCGACTCGCAAAAAGCATGGATTAACATACTTCAAGGTAAACTCTGCGAAGAACGGTTTAGAGTGGCTGAAGACGGTAGTAAACTAGAGAAACTAAGTTCTGTGACGTTGGGTACGAATGATTACTCGTTTATGAGTAAAGTTGGAATACACAGGTATAAAAATTGTTATGAAGCAAGAACAGTTTCTTTGAATTTATACCACAAGCCAATTGCACGTTGGACTCAGTATACCGAAGATGCTAAATCAACCACTATAAAAATTGAGTATGATTCTATTTATGTTTAACCGCAAATGAATAAGGTAGTTAGTTTCTTAACTGCCTGATTTCGATTGTTAATTTGAGATTAAAATTTACATAAAATTCAATATACAATTCGTTTTAAAAAAATTCTAATAAGTTAGAATGAAATGCAATAACGAAGTAGATTTAATTTGAGGGAAATATGCTTGTTTTATGTCAATTTTAAAGGTCTTTTTTACAAACAATAGTTGGTGGATTATCAAGAGTTGGAGGAATGTAATAATTGACTAAAATTCAACTATTTGAAATTAAAAGTAGACTCGAACCCAGTTTACCTAAAACAATCATTAACAAATTTCGAATCTCAGATTTACGCTCATGAATAGAACAGCAATAAATTTTATAAATAGCTTCGAGAGTTCCGCCTAGTTTTAGCAGTTCACAAAAAAAAATTCAAATGAAAACGATATTATTTCCAACCGATTTTTCTGAGAACGCCAATCATGCTTTTCGATTTGCTAAAATGATAGTAAAAGCAAAAAACACGAAGTTAATTTTACTGCATACTTACGATTTACCGCTAGTTGCCCCTGTAAATGATTTTACGAGTAGAGGGCAAACCATGAGTATAATTGACAATGATTTAAGGGTTGCGGCTTACGAACAAATGAAAATTCATACCAATGAATTAGACCTCAAGTACGATGATTATGAAGTTTTGGTAAAAGAAGGTAGCACAGTAGGTGAGATTAGCTATTGTTGCAAGAAAAACAACATCGACCTTATTGTAATGGGTACAAAAGGAACAACCAATAGTAGAGATTTTTTGATGGGTAGCGTTACAGCAAAAGTTATTACAAAAGTAAAAATCCCAGTGTTAGCGGTTCCTGAATCAGCAAAAATTCAGCCTTTCAAAAAAATAGTATTTGCTGTAGATTTAATGTACAACTCAACTGAGCAGATTAAAAAAGCCATTAAATTTTGTGAGTTAAATAGTTGTAGTTTAACTTTTTTACACATTGAAATAGGCTCAGAAAAGGAAGGAGTAGAATTGAAAGAGCTTAAAGAAATAATAGGAAATAACACAAAACTAGAACTACAACTAACATTGACATCCGCGGAAACTGTACAAAAAGGTATTTCGAGTTACTTAGAAGAGAATAAAACCGATTTATTAATCCTCAGTAACCATACCAAATCATTTTTTGAAAAACTATTTCATAAAAGTGTGAGTAAAGAAATGCTGCTGCATGGTAGCGTTCCGTTGCTTATTTTTAGTGATGAAATTCATCCTATGGTATTTTTTTAATGATTTGGTTTTTATTGGATTTTAAAACAACGGAAGTAAATAATTAAATTTCTATAAAATCCCTAAGAAATTCTAAAATAGGGCGTTACATTATAATAAAAATTTTAAAAATGGAGATAAAAGAAAAATTAAACGATTGGAAAGCGCAAGCAGAAGTACTAAAACTTCAAATGCATTTAGGGAAAAAAGAAGCAGAAATTGCATTCGAAGAAAAGAAGAAAGAAATGTCTACATGGCTAGACGAAGTTGGCGATGATATAAAAGATTTGCAGGAAGACGGCCAAGAAGAATTGAGTGATTTAAAATCGAAAGTAGAGAACTTGAAATTACAACTTGCCTTAAAAAAGGCAGACAGCTTGGACCAACTAAAGGACAATCAAAAAAAGTTAAACAAGGGCTTTGAGGATGTTAAGTATGAATTGACCAAGAATATGGAAAACGGAAAGGAAAACCTAAAAAAATGGGCAGACTCAACCGAGCATAAAGTAGATCAATACCATTCTAAGTTTGATTTATTCAGGCTTCAATTAAATTTAGCCATGATGGATGGAGAAGATAAGTTTGAAGAAAAAAGAAAAGAGGTGGTGGGTAAAATCTCTGAATTCAAAGAAAAGCTTGGAGAATTGGAAAGTAAAACAGATCTAAAGTGGGGTAGCTTTAAAAAAGAAATTGGTTCGGCCTGGGATCACGTAAAAAAAGCCTTTTAGCAAAAGGCTTTTTTTACAACTTCTAGACCTGTTGAAAAATCTTCTGTTTAACTTTTCTTTTGATGAAAGACTAAAGCGGGAATTTGGGTGCTTTCTAATACTTTTTTGGTGAAACTTTTGTGCAATAAATCTTCAAACCAATTTCTATGCTCGGTCGAAAGAATGATCATATCTGCTTCCTTTTCAATTAAGCTTTCTACCAAGCTATCTAACTTTTCTTTGTAAACTAGGTGTTCAAAATGAACCAAGTAATTATTTCCAAGTTCGTCTTCAAATAAATTTTTAAACGAACGGAATACCTCTTCACTCATTTTGGTGTCCTTTTTACTCAAATGAATAAAGGTGATCTTTGAATCAAATATTTGAATTAAACCTTTTGCCGACTTTGCATCTTCTAGAGAGTAATCTGTGGCAAATACAACTGAATTCATTTTCTTATAAGTATAGCCTTCAGGAATAATTATTACCGGACACTTTACTTCTCTAATTATTCTGTAACTAGTAGTTCCAAAGAAAAATTGATACATCGTATCGATGCCATTTGTACCTGCAATTATTAAATCAAAGTTTTCGCCATTTGTGTAGTGTGACAAAGTTTTCTCTAAATTGTTACTATTTGAGCTAACAAAATAGCCACAAGGAACGTCAAATTCCTTCTTGATTTCTTCACACCAATCCTGTAGTATTTCTGAAAGCTGTTTTTGCTTTCCGTTGGCATGGTGCGACGGTATTTTTTTTGAGTCAATTACATCCATAATTGGAATCTCATACATATTCCATATTGTTAAAGAGGCATCCAACTTTTTACATAGGTTGGCAGCATACTCAATTGCATTAATTGATGCTTCGGTAAAATCGATAGGACAAAGAATTTTTTTTATGTTGCTTATCATTTAATTTATGGTTTAAGTGATCCATTTTTTTTGAAAATCCAAAACAGCCCTTTCACGTTTGCTTTCCATTTCGGAAAAATGAATATGAGTGTTATTTCTTCAAAGGTTTCTAAAAGGCTGATGGCAATGGTTAAGTAAAACAACCATTCTACTGTTCCCAAAAAGAAAAGCACTAAAAAGAAACTCCCCTGAATAAATGCGGCAGTTTTTGCCAAATACGTATGAAAACTGCTGGGTTTACCGTATTTGTAATATGCAAGGCTTAGTTGAATCAAATAAATACTAAGAGCTACTACAATTAGATTTAAATGTTCAGAAACAAAACTGGTTTCAAAAACTACAATTGCTATTACACAAACTGAAAAAAGAAAGGCATCGGCAAAAGAATCAAGCTTTGCTCCGTGAATTGATGCTATTTTCAATCTTCTAGCAAGAAAACCGTCTAAAGCATCTGTAAATAGAGCAATTAATAATATCCATTGAAAGTAAAATCTATACCCTAAAAAAAGTAAAAATATCAATACAATGCTCAATAGTACTCTACTGATTGAAATCCAATCAGCTATATTTATTCTCTTTACTACTTCTTTTAATTTTTCCAAAACCGCATCAATTACATGACTGAAAGCACATATTTTAACTTAGCAGTGATCTCGTCTGCAATTGATGCTAAATTCTTATTTTCAACTGCCATCATAGAAGCTATTGGATTTACTATGCTAACTTGAATTACTCCTTCTTCTACTTCAGAAACTACTGCATTGCAGGGTAAAAAAACACCGATATTTTCTTCCTTCATCAATGCTTGATGAGCAAAATGTGGGTTGCATGCTCCTAGAATTGTATACTTTTTAAAATCGAGCCTCAATTTTTCTTTGAATGTTTTTTGAAGGTCAACTGAGCTAATTACTCCGAAGCCTTCAATTTCTAAGGTCTTCTTTATTCTTTCAACGATTTCTTCAAAGGAAGTGTTGGGAAATTTTCTACTAAAACAATATTCCATAATGGTTTATTTTATTCTACAAATTGCGCCTTTTTTAACTAGGATTTAAATGACACTTAACAGTGTTAGAGTTGATTTTTATCAGCCACTAAAAGGAGTTTCTGTATTGTATTGAACCTCTTGAATTTCTAAATTGATGTACTCATAATCTCCATCATCTAAATTCCATATAGCTCTTCCACGAAAGGGAATTTTGAATCCATGAACTTCTCTATAATCACTAGCTTCTATCCTCCATTTTTCTAATTGATAAACTCCGTCTACTTCCATATAGCGATTGGTAGAAAAACGAAGCAAAGCTCCTTTTTTATCAATTTCAAATAGCCCTAATACCGTTGCATTGTTATGACTAATTTTTCCTGTAAAAGTGTTTATTCCCGTCGCCTGCCACTCTATATCATTGTATAAATAAGCTGAAGGAAACCATATCATTTCACTAAAATAACGAGCCAATGCTCCTTGATTTAATTTTTCATCTTCTGCTTTTGCTACGGTCAATAGGCCTAACATTTTTGCCTCCATCTCAGCTTCACCTCTATTATAATTATCTGTCACTTTAAGTAAAGAACCAAACTTTGCTCTCCATAAAAATGCAGGAGTATCGCCTCTGAAGTACTGTTCTGCTTCAAATTCTTTTGCCGCGGTTTCAGGGTATCTAGAAAATATCCCTTTTTGCTTTATGCGAGCAGAATAACTTACTTCATTCCCTACCAATTGCAGGAAATTAAAATAACGCAATACAACAACTGGTAAATCTTCAATTTCTCGCTCTTCAATACAACAAATTGGGTAAGGTTGAACTCCTTTAAACAACTCCTTTACTTGCTTCTCCCTTTCATTTTTAACTGCCATTTTTAAAGAAAGGAAAAGCAATAAAGCAATCATCAACAAGCCTAAAATGACAAAACTTGCTTTCATAATTGTTCTATCCATAACTTCAATATTTTATGCAAAGAGAGTTTCTATGGTAAGTATAAAATATGACGGACATTATCTTTTCTAGTGATCTTTCTCAGGTATGAAAAGAGCAATCTTAATGATAACATAAACAAAGAGGTACTAACTATTTTCTCTGAGAAAGGAGAAAGCAATGAGCTAAGTGAAGAATGTTTTACTCAGAAAGAGTTCAGTTTATCCTCTTCTAAAAGTTCCTAAGATCATAAGTATTCAGTAATAACATTTAATGTATTGTAATCAAAAACGAAAAGTGACTTTAGAATCGCTTTTTTATGCTTTGTACTCTGACATAAATCAACATTTAAACTGACGATATTCATATTTATAGCACGGTTCCATGAGCATCTTTGATGAGTAATAAACACTCAAAAAAAGAACCTATGGAACCACTATTAAGGCCCAAATTTAACTATATCCATGAAGCCAATTGGGAAGGCTTGCACGTATTAGCCAATCACTGGAAATCTGAGATGGATTTCCATTTAGGAGAGATTCGATTTTTAAAAAAATTAATCGATAAATACTTTATATGGTTGATCAATGAAGAAAGTGTAGAATCTACAGAAAGACTCTTAACACAGTTGCAAGAACTTAAAAAAGAAGGAGAGTCTGCCATTACTTTTATTGACAAACACCTGCATCAGATTGTGAAAGAGATTAAGTTTCCGATGGTACACAATGACAAAGCATTTAATGACGAACATGCGGAATTGGAAGAACAAATTGCGGCTTTTATTCTGGCTTTTCGACCTTTGAAACGAAAAATATTTGACCTAGTTGAAAATGTATTAGAGGGAGATAAGATCAAACATCTAATGGCTAAAACATCATCATAATGCTTCCGACAAAACCTTCTCCTACTTATCGAAACTACTTCTTAAAGTTATATAGTAAGTTCAAGACCTCTCAACATGATGAAGTGGTTAATGGTCCGGACCATTTAGCTGATTTTTTGATGAATTGCAAGCATCAATTGCTTCAAAGAAAGAAACAGGTTGAGACAAATGTTGATTTTTCTGAACTATTGGACAATTAGATCAAGATGGATTATAAGGATTACTATAGGGTTCTAGGGATTGATAAGAAAGCTTCCGCAGCTCAAATCAAAAAGGCTTTTAGAAAACTAGCCGTAAAATATGGGTCACGTTCATTTTATGGGGACTAAGCAAAAAGTTTCTCTAATCTAAAGAGGAAAAATTTAACATCAACAACTCCTCTTAAATTAGCTCTGAAGAGCTTTATTTTGGAATTGAATGATTCTCTGCATTGGCATTTGTGTTTCTATTTGTAAAGAAGTTTAAGATGGTTTCTAAGTGATAGATTAGACTGTTTGC
>Ga0307934_1001450_pt1 | contig 14478 bp, 4 predicted proteins | sample OrgLakmetageno90_FD_201838 | JGI IMG/M metagenome (GOLD analysis project Ga0307934, IMG submission 201838) | Saline water microbial communities from Organic Lake, Antarctica - #90 | ecosystem: Environmental > Aquatic > Non-marine Saline and Alkaline > Saline | place: Antarctica: Organic Lake... | reverse complement strand
TAGGCTACTAGAGGAGACGGCAAGGGCTGATTATTGGGAAAACCTTGCGGAAAGTAGGCTCCATGATTTAACCGTCGAGTATGAAACCAAGGAAAAAGACGAAATAATTTCTGCTAGAAACAAATCCATTCGGGAAGAAGAGAACAGAACAAAACTTGTTATCTTCTTTTCAATTGCTCTAATGGGCTTGCTAGCTGCAACCGGAGTCTTTTACTTTTTGAGTAGGAAGAAAAATGCGAGGTTAAATGAACTTCTCAAAGAAAATGAGTTTTTGATTGGCGAATCTAATCATCGTATTAAAAACAACTTGCAGCTGATTGTTTCCTTAATTGAACGAGAACTTTTTAAAGAGGGAGTTGAAAATGAGAAGTTGAATGAAATTTCAGAAAAGATAAAATCTATTGCCATTCTTCACCAGCAATTGTATTTAAAAAATGCGAAAGAGTACGTCTCGGTGCAGAATTATTTAAATGGAATAAAGAAAAACCTAGAGGCTAGCATTACCGGTAAAGAAATTAAGTTGTTCGTGCAAATTGAAGACTTCTCCCTTAAAATTGACAAAGCTGTTTTTTTAGGGTTATTAGTAACAGAGTTGATTACAAACTCTGTTAAACATGCTTTCCATGAAGTGGATGAGAAAAGCATTATCATTAACGTTAATAGCAGCAAAGGTTTCGCTAGGGTAGATTACTCTGATTCTGGCAAAGGGTCCGATGAAAAAATTAACCCTTCTCTAGCTATGATTTTAATCAAGCAATTAAAGGCAAAGCACCTATTAAACTCTAAAGATGGTTTCAATTTAAAAATGGAATTTGAAATATGAAAGCAATAATTATTGAAGATAATTTACTCGTTGCAGACAACCTAAAAACGGTCTTAAAAAGGCATGAGGTGGAGGTTTTAAACATTTATGACACTGCAGAGGAAGCAATTGAAAAGTTTAGTAATAAGGCTGATTTGTACTTTATAGACATTCGATTGAGTGGAAAGAAAACAGGCATAGATGTAGCCAAATTTTTGGCGAAAGCGAAAATACCTTTCGTATTTGTGACAGCGAATAATGAGATCTCAACGGTGAAAAGCGCAGCGCAAACGAATCCTTTTGGATACATTACAAAGCCTTACAAAGAAAGTGACATTGTAGCTCTTTTAGAGATGTTTAAACTAAATCATTCAAAAGTAATTGAAGTAAAAACGAACTTAGGTAAGAAGAGAATAAAATTAGTAGATGTGCTTTATTTTGAAGCCGATGGGTCTTACACAAAAACAGTATTACTGAACGAAGTATTTAAAGAAAGGGCTACACTCTCCGAAGTAGAAAGTAGACATGGGTCACTTTTCACAAGAGTTCACCGCAGTTATTTAGTGAACAAGCATAAAATTGAGCACTACAATTCAAATGAGTTGTACATCAATGGAAATGCCATTCCCATTGGTAGAAATTTCAAAGAGAGTTATTTGGATGAATTGTAATAGAGGTAAGGAAGAGAAAAACAATGAGCACAGTTCAATTCAGCATCGCCCCCCTTTTACTACTGATAATTTAAAGTAGTTATCTGAGTAGCATGGACGCTTGCGTTGAACACAATAAAAAAGGCTGCACCTTTTCAGGTACAGCCTTTACTTCAAATTATAATTAGAATATTATTTTATTCTAACTAACTTCTCCGTAATCACCGTTTCTCCATCCGTAAACTTCAACTGGTAAACACCGTTGCTGAAGTTATGCAACTGAGCACCGTTCAAGAAAATCTTCTTGTTGTTTAACGCGTTCTGTTCGAACACCAACCTTCCATTTTGGTCGAAAATTTGAACTGTCCCGTTCTCTGAAATCTCTTGTGGAATAACGATGGTTAAGAACGAAGAAAAAGGATTAGGATAAACCCCACCACTTAAGTTTTCGGTTGGTATTGTTTCTTCCACCTTCTTGAATTGGTCACAATTTATTTCCTTCACTAGATCAAACCTCAAAGGATTATTTACCTCGCCTTGCAGCTTGTCTTTTTCAAACGCAATTTGTCCAATTACTTTCATCTTTTCTTTGGTTACAGCGTTTAGCATTTCAAAGCGGTATGTCTCGTTTCCGGAACCGTAAACTGTCATAAAGTATTCCGAGCCTATAACATCATCTACTTTAATGGTTGATTTGGAATAGCCTCTAAGCTCATTGTCTTTAAAGGCTACCAAGCTCCAAGTAGAGTCTGTCAAAACTTCTTCGCATGTATTGATTTTAATAATTGCTGAGGTGCTTGTTTCAAAGTCGTTTGGGTTCAGCGAATAACCTGTTGGCAGAATAGTCGATAATTGCTCCTGCTCAACATTTGCTTTCAATCTGAACAATCCTCTTCTTGGATAAACAAATGTATTCGAATTAGCAGCTTTTAATAAATACCCTTCTGTTGGCTCCATGGCTGTTAAACTTCCAATCCAACCTAAATTGTTTTGATAGACAGCAAAGCCCTGCTGAGATTTAATTAAATCTCCATCTGTAGCGTTGTAGTTCGCTAAAGCAGTATTAATCTGCATGTTTTTAGTAGATACAAATCCAATTCTATTCCAACCTGCAGCTACATTAATTGGCATCGTATCTGGGTCAATTGCTAAACCTTTGTAATCTAAAGTATCCATGTTGGAGATGTAAACCATATACGATTGATTATTGGTGAAACCATTTCTGGTCAATCCGCCAGTCCAACCAAGAGCAGTGCCACCATATTGAGCAAAAGAATTATTTCCAACCGTTTTAATTACATCGCCTTCGTTGAAATTTAACCCATTTAAAAAGGTAGGGAGACTCTTCATTTTAGCATCTGCGAGTGGAAAGGAAACCCAATTCCAACCTCGTTCTAATACGATTGGTTTTGCTAAATTATCTACAGCATTAAAAATTGTAGGGCTAGCTAAGCTACCACTCAATTGATTTTCTATAAAGTAGGTGGTTGGTGTTACATTCTCATGTAATTCTCCTTTACTTGCATTCCATACCTTAAAATAAATACTATCCGCAGGGTTGGTAGGATAAATACTATCTGGAGTGTTGGTATAAACATCTAAAAAAGCAATGTACTGATCCAGAGAAGGTACATATTGCAGGTTCGCCACTCCTCTAATTTCGTTGCTCATGTATGCCACTAATTTGTCTTCGTCGTTTAAACTAATGTTGCCATTAATAGCTATTTGCCCAATAAAATTCATGCTTTTAGCATATTGATTTCTGTTAAAAGTAAAAGCAGGTGGTGTTTTTCTAACCTTTAATTTCACGAGCAACTTCTCATTGAAACCGAAGTCCGTAGTCAACAATAAGTCTTCAGCATAATCGCCAATATTGATCGCTTGGTTTACGGTAAACGTAATTGTTCTGGCGCTTAGTGGGTTAATCGTTCCACTAGAAGGTGAGACTGTTAACCATGCAGGAATGTTGGAAATAGTGAAGTTTTTAACGTCACCACCGCTATTGATAACTTTTGAAGTAAAAGTCATGGTGTCATTAAACTCCTTTGCTAAGTTACGTTCCGCATCTTGCCACAGCACCTGGTTTTTGTTTACAAATGCAATCCAAGTTTTTGGCGACTGCATCACGTTACCTCTCAAATCTTTTACATCTTTTACAGAGATATTTAAGGTCACATTTTCTATGTTCGCAGCTTCTTCATTTGGCGTTATAATAATCTTGTCGTTATTCACACTCCAAGAATATTTAATTTTTTGCACCGGGCGCTGTAAGGCAACCGCTGGGCTTTCCGGATTTAATACCGAACCACTAGAGGCTCTGGAGTTTATTCTTGTTGGGTTTCTTAAAACGCTAGACTGATTTGCCATAGACACATCTAAAATTGGAACACCTAATTCTAAACGGTAGCTCTCAAATGGATAATAGGCCAACAAACCAAACTCGTCTCCTTGCAATCTGTTGTAGCGGTTCAATTCTATGTTTTCACGGAGTAAGGCTGTGTTCCAAATTCGCACTTCATCCATATTACCGTTAAAAAATTGGTCAAATGTTTCTTGAGTTCCGTTAATGCTGTACCTCGAACCAACAGCTAGTTTTGCTGCTCCAAACCCCCAGAAGTTAACGCTAGAGGTTGTTCTTTGTTGATTACCGTCGATATAAGCGGTTGTATTTGCCAATCGGTTTACAACCAAAGCAAAATGATGCCATTTATTATCTGCAAAATTGGTTTGTACTGCTTTGAAAGCAAAAGAGTCATTTTTCACCCAAATTTCATTGTTGGCAGACATCTCGATGTTCCAACCATTTCTGTTGGCATCGTTTATAGTGTACATTCCACCACCGTTAGAAAGCATCGATTGCAACTGACCACCATTTGTTTTAAACCAAAACTCAATGCTTAAATCCATTTCTTGGGTTATGGCCAAAGTTCCTGCCGAATCAACAACTGCATATTTTGTTCCGTCAAATGCAACGGCTGTACTTTTTGGATTTATTTCCCAATTTGCCTTCATTTCTGCGTTACGGAAACGAGCTTTATCTTCCGCAATTACTCCACGGCCTTCGTCCATAGGCCAATAACCAATTAACCCAGCTTCTCTGCCATGTAAGTGTTGGTTAATTCTACTACTCACTTCTCCAGAATTCAATGCTTTATTCCAAATTCTTAATTGATGAATTGAACCGTTAAAAAAGCTACCATTATTAACTGCATTTTTTCCAACGTATGTTTTTCCCCCGCTTTGGAAAGAAGAAAAGAAACTGTTGTTCGTAGATGTTTGCATGCTATTAGAAAAACGATCTGTAATTTCTAATTCTAAATTATCCTTGTTGTAAGTAACTGCATAATGATGCCATGTGCTATCGTCTAATATAGCAAAGGTTGAGGTGTAAGTTTGATTCCCAACGTTTACCTCAATATTGTTTGCTGAATTAAATCCAATGTGGAAAGAATTACTTGTATTCACACCTTGAGAAATTACAGTTTGAGTAGTTCCCAATAGGTCTCGCTTTGCCCAAAATTCAATGGTAAAATCGTTCGATGCGAAATCGAAACCGTTGGCAATTTCTAGATAACCAGTTGCACCGTCAAAAGCTACGGCTTTGTCATGTCGTAATTCTTGCCCGTTTACAACTCCGGTAATTTGGAAATTATCTGGTGTTAAAGAACCTGCCTCAATGGTCTCATTAAACTGAATTGAAATATCATCGTTCGGATCCAATACTCCATCGGCCGGAGTGGGTGAACCAAATGGATGCGGATTAACTCTATCAACAACACCTGAAATAACCGCCGACTCTTGAGTGAACTTAGGGTTAAATGGAATTTTACAAGTAGAGGTTGCTCTCAAATCATAATTTTGGTCAATGATCTGATCCATATCTAATAGGTAATTAATATATGCTTGATTTCTTGGAATCAATTTTGGATCAGGATGATTTGGATATAGAGTATCAATACCGATAGTATCTTTAAACCATTCTGTTTCTAATGGTATCCAAGAAGCTTGATTAGAAGGCTTATACTGTAATTGAATTTTTTCTAAGCCCCCATAATTAATATCATAGCCTGAAAGTATTATAGGAAGTTTATTATCGTAAGAATTGTTAGCAATAAATTGATTTTGAGGGATCTGAACATCAATATCCGTACATGAAGAAAGGAAGTTAACAGAAATATATACGGTATCAGCGATATCATCATAACCTGCAGTACCAAAAGCATATTGACAAGTAGAATGAAATATTAAGCCAATGCTATCATATGCAATATGATTGGGCCCTTTTTCTACCACCAATGTTTTATTAATTGTGGTTTGAGCGGGAACTGCAAAATCCCTGTTCGGATCTATTCCGTCAATTTTTATGATAGCCCCATTTGGGTTAGTGTTTTCTAAAATTTTAAAAGAATAGACTGCATCTTCTAGACCATCATTTGTTAAACTGAGGCTTATATTTCCCTGTCCATTTGCCGGCACATTGAATAAGGCGGACGGCACAGCAGATATTCCCGGTTGCTCCAATTGAATGGTCGCCTTATCTAAAACAGTTCCTGGTAAATAATACTTTGTTACAACTTTTCCCTGATATGGGCAGGAAGTTTGCCCACCTCGAGTTTTAAAAATTGGACCAAAACCATCAGAAGGTTGAAATACATCGACAGAAAACTCATCGTCTACGTTAGGGTCGGATATGGTATATTCAAAAGTGGTTGAGGTTAAATCGGATCTACCAAAAGTACTTGCATGGTTGTAAAACAAACTGGCACCTTGTTCTATCGAACCACCTACCCCACCCAATTTTGCTCCAATTTTTAAGGTTAAATTCTCTGTGAAGTTAAAATTGACTACTGTGGTGTTAGATTCTGTTCTGTTGGAACTAGAGGAATAAGAAATAGCACTACCTCCCTGATAAGAGATATTTCGCTGAGGAACGACACTTTGAACCTTTGCTTGTTCATTTTGAGCTAAGGCATCTTCCCATAATCGAATTTGTTTGTTGTACCACCAAACACTATCTACGCCTAAAGTAACCTGAAACGTTTTTCTAGTATATTCTGGTGGATTAGTATCATAATTAGTTGTATCGTTAAAAGCAGTGTCAATTGTAGTATATCCTGTAAAATGATAACTAGTTCCCAAACTATCTTCAAATCCATTAAACTCAGAATCTGGAGTGGGGCTGCTTAAGGATAGATCATCATTACTTTTGCCAAAGTTAGGGTGGGATGCTGACAAAAAGGAGGTATATCTAGAATCTGCTATGAGCAGCTGATCTCTTTGAGCGACTAGTTTTGGAATAACAGATTTCTCAATTCCGCCTTGAGTAAAAACAAATTCAGTTTCATAACCTTGTGGAATAGCGAACATGCTGTTGGTTATACCAATTAGAAATTTTCCTTGATTGGTAAAAATGGTGTCCCCGTAACAAGTTGAATTCGAGCCACATTTATTCGCTTCAATTAAGGTAAGCACCTGAGAAAGACCAAAGTCCATATTCATTGCTCTGCCAAAAAATAAATCAGCATTAGCACCCACAAACTCATCACCCCCTCCTGTTGAGATATTCACGGAAGTTGTTTTCTCCTCTACCAATTCACCTGTTGCATTAACGCTCGTTTCAATTTGGGTATTAAAATTTAAATCATTCGTTATCTCAGTAGGAGTGGCATAACCCAGACCAACAGTAAATTTAGTACCAAGAGATACATTTTTATTCAAATTTAAACCAACTCCACCTCCATGTTCCCATGATGAAATAGTAGTTACCGTAGTTCCAGATTCCCAAGACGCAAAACTCTCAGTTCCTGGAGGGTCTCTTAAAATCATGGTTACCACATCTGGACCTGAAGTTGAAAAGGAATTACCCAACGCTCTGGCTCCAAAAATTATTCCTCTAAAAAGTTCATTGTTTATTTTCCAATCAACACTACTTCCTGCTTGGGGTTTTAGTGTTATTTGGCAAGTTTTAGTGAAATTATTAGCTGGGGTTGGATCGGTACTTGTTCTTGCTTGGCCTGTCGTAAAAGTGTACTCTTGAATACCATTAAATTTGACAGAGTCAGTTAAACCATAATCAAATTTAGTTCTAAGGTTACCTGCTAAATTGTTTATAATATCTATTTCTCCATCAACCATTGGTACAGAATCCAATACAGTATTAGCTCCGTCTTTATTTTCATAAATTTCAAATGCTGAAATTAACCAAGTATACTCTTCATTTTCATAAAAAACTGGATGAGATAGAGCATTTGATGGTAGAGACGAAATTGGAATTTCAACATCTACCCCCGAGTTATCGAAGATTAAAGAATCTGCTCCAAAAAATTGAGGGTTTATTTTACCTTGAACTCCTATCTTGGGGGCGGCATTGTAAATAAAATCGCTTTGTTTTTGATATTTGACAGAATCTATTCTATCAATTCTTTTTCTTCCTGAAGAATCTTTATAAACCGTATCAATATAGGTTTGAACAGGTGGAACAGTTGAAAGCGTTAGTTGTGGGTTATTGGCGATTAAAACTCCTGAATTATTGATTGGACTAATCGTCGGAACTGAATATGTCAAAGGTGGCAACATTGCCGTATATTCTCCAGTAAGAACGTCTGTCGTAATATGAATTTCATCAGTTGGAAGCCCTTGGGCGCTATTTGGATCTACCAAGCATCCATTCGTCGGATCAAATATAATCGTTGCTTGCCCAATGTTGTTTTTACCTCTGCCCAATGCTGGAGGTAAACTTTTTTGAATTCCACCGCCGGCAACTCTTCCTACTATCTTCACTAAAGTGCTATCAATAAACTCAATTCCTGTTACATTTTGTTGGAAATCATGTGCTCCCGAGGAAGGAAAGGTTCCAGCTGAATAAACATGACTCGCTTGTTCTACTTCAACAACATGAGGACCAATGGGCACTTGAATATCAAATCTACCTTGTCCATCTGTTAATACTACATTGCCGTTTCTAATGACAACCTCGCCATCAATCTTCAATCGCGTATCCTTTACAAAGCAAGAAGTTCCTTTATACTTTACTGTTCCTGAAACAGAAAAGGAAGAATTATCTAAAAAGTTTTGCCCGGTATAATTTGCGGAACCACTTCCAATTAACAAGGTTGTTGTAGCAGGAGTGAAAGAGTGTGTTCCAAATTCAGGGGTTATGGTAAAGTTATCTCCGCTGCCTAAATAAGGTATAAATGGGATAAAGTAACTGCCCAAAGAATCCGAATAGGCACCTGCAGTTAATTGAGAAGTTGAAGGCTTTACGTTACTCCAAACCACATTGGTTAAGTTCGCATGGTTTTTATTGGTGGTCAATAAAGTTTTTGAATAATCATAAGCTTTGTTTCCAAAACCTTCATCAAACCTCCAATAACCAACCAATCCATTCATGGAAGGATTAATATAAACGTCGAACGATCGCTTAACCTCTTGGTTTGAAAGTGCTCGATCAAAGATTCGAACTTCATCCATTTCTCCATCAAAATACGCAGCTGTTCCATCTCTACCTATTTGCACTCCGTCATTTAGTAAAGCCCCGCTAGCGTGAGAATGAGAAAAGCCTCCAATAAGATTACCCCCTGCAAATAGCTTTAAACTATCTGCTGAAACAGTCATAGCGACCGAAATCCAGTTATTCAGACTAAAGTTTGGAATATTTACCGACTTTACTTCTGTGCCAACCTTTCCCTTTAATTGTGCTCCTTCTATGTATAAGAGGTATCCATTAGCTCCATCTGTCTTATCTACAATGGCTTTTATGCCCGTATTGGAATGTGGTCGAACATATGCAAAAACCGAAGCCTCTGCTGTATTAAGCATCGCATTATTTGGAACGGTTGCATAAGCAGAAGTGCCATTAAAATCTCCTGATCGTCCACTAGCACCAGAAGCTGCGGTAGCGGTAACTTTTACCCCTTTAACCGCAACACCACCTGCATAGGTTATTTGTCCGTTTACTGTTCCGTAGGCCAATCGAAAACCAATATCTTCCGAAGTATTAGATTGTAATAAATTGCCGGCACAGTCTAATTCCCCTTGCACAATGTATTTGTACAAAGTATTTGCATTGGCTGTATTGTCTGAAAAAAACTTGGTATTATTCGGTGTACTTGCAATTTGTGTTGTATCCAATGCAATAGGGTCAATTCGAGTAATAGTCCAATTGTCATTTTGACGATTTGGAGTCCTCCATTTTAATTCTATGCGGTCCCCAAACTCACCATCAGAAGCGTCTATTTTATCATTGCCACCAAATGTGGAAGTTACGTTTGCAGGAATATAGGCGACTTTGCTATTGGTAGACAAAACACCACTCACCGCGCATTGATCGTTTACCGCTTTTACTTGATAGGTGTAATTTTCGCAAGCTAAAGCTGAATTATCCGTATAAGTTATTGCATTTTGGGCTACAGGAAATTCAGTAGAACCTGTTCCAGAAACCCGAACCACTTTGTACGAATGTTCTAAGGCAGAATTATCTGACCAGTTTAAGGTAACGGACTTAGTGGTAGAATTAGTGGTTAAAGTAGAAACAGTGGGCGCCGGCGGAACACCATTACCTACCTGGTTCTCAGTATTTGAAAGTGAAGAATAAGTAGAAGTCCCAGGCTGATTGGGACACCCTGCTTTCCCTTGAACGGCGTAATAATAAACAGTTCCAGAACTGGCATTTACATCTCTCCAAGATCGGTCAGAACCCGAAACAACTTCTGTAGTCACATTTTGAGTAAAATTAGCATCCGTTGCTTTTTTTATTTCAAATTGAGGAGGATTTGTTCCTCCTGCATAATTCCAATTTACATTAATATGTCCATTACAGTTTGCTTGATCTAAATACAGTCCTTTAGGATTATCGGTTAACCCTAATTTTCTACCCCGTACTGTTCCAGTAGAATATACAGTAAAGAGCGCATTGTTAGCTGTATACCTTAATCCTGATCTTAATGAATACTCATATTCTACATTTGGTGCAGCAGAAGCATCAAGGTAAGAAGCATAAGTTGTTTCATCAACAACAGTCCAAGCATTATTTGTATTCGCTAACTTCCTTAGTATTTGATAGGGAGCTTTAAAGTGACCCATACCTGCACCATGTGACCAATTTAATTGAACCCCACTACAGTTTTGATCAAAACTTGCAGTTATATTTGTTGCTGCGCCTATAGCAGATAAGTTAATTATCTTGTCTATTGGGGTGAAAATTGTAGCAGGATTACAGCAACTATGTTGTTGATGTCTGAAATCAACGAAGCCTACGTAATGATAAAAATCAATAAGACTTTCTATTTTTATTTGAACATCTCCGTCTAAATATTTGATGGGTAAACTCGTAAACCGAATTGAAGCTGATTCTGTTTTGGTTGTAGGGCCAACAGGGAATTGATGTGCCGAGGGTATTAAATCAATCATGCCATAAGAACTTGTTCCGGCACTAGTAAAAGCACCACCGTCGTAAATTTGAATATAACTCGAATTTGGCTCTGAAGGTTTTTTAATTGAAATTCTTTCACTATGTCTAATGTGGTATTGGTTATCACCAGTACCTCCACGAGCATTATCAATAGTTTTATAAGTAATTGTAATAGAACCTGCATTGATATCTTTTACTGCAGAAAGTGCGGTAGCTGAAAAATCTTCTTGAGCATTAGAATTAAACGAAAGGCAAATAAGAATTTTAAGAAATAAAGCGTACAAAATCTTTTTCATAATAATTGATTTGTTTATATCTCTCAAAAATACGGGGTGAACTTGCTGCAGTTGTCAATTTGTGGTGGATTGCAATATTTTGTTTTGAATGGCTTTAAATCAACAATTTTAAATAAAACTTGAGATAGGATGAGTTGCTATTTTTTGTTGTGAATAACATTCCATCCCGGTTATTTTGAGAAAAAGTATTCATTTCTTTGCTTCTAATTTTATAAAATAATCTGACAATCAAAGCCCTTAGAAATATAACGGTAATAGCAATCCTACTGTTTAGCTGTAAAACACTAAATAGTAGCGCGATAAGTTTTTCTTTTTACCACCCCGATAGTATATCTAAATACACTGAGGTAGGAGATTATACTTCTGTTGTCAACTACTTATTGAGCGTTCAGGACCAAATGAATCATGCTTCTGATTCTATCCGCGTTCTTTATTTATTAGAATTAGGATCTGCCTCAGCAAATGCTCAAAATGAGGGAGAGGGTTTTAAATATTTACGAGATGCGACTTCATTAGCTGAAAAAACTCAAAATAAGCACCTTATTGATGGTGCAAGGATTCAAATGATAGAATTCTATAGAAAAGTAAGAGACTATGAAAGTGCACAAGCTCTAGTAAAAAAACTAGCAAATGATATACCGAAAGAAATAAAGTTACAATGTTCATTTTATCATAGAGCATCGGCAGTTTATAGTGAGTTGTATAATGCTAAAAATGGAACTATTCCAGAATATTTAGATACAGCATTGTATTATTCTTTTAAATCATTAGCTATATCTAAAAAACACAATTTGTACGATGCTCAATATATATCATATAGAGAATTGAGTGTCATATATACTTCCACTTCCTTTTTATATTCTCCGAGTACGTCAAAATTATATTTAGATAGTGCACTTGTAATTCTTAAAAATAAAGATGAATTAGAATATTATACTTTAATGAAGGCTAAGTCTCATTTGTTTCTGACTAATAAAGAATACGATTCGGCTATTACTTATGCCAAAAAATCTCTTCTTTATATTGAAAAAGTGAATAACTATCAGCTACAAATGGAATTATATTGGGTTCTCACACAAAGTTATTTAGGTTTAAATGACTCGCTGTTAGCCTATAAGTATATGATTAAAGAAGCACAAAGCAACATAAAGTATAAAGAAAATTTTGCTAAAAGCCAACTAGCTGAGCTCACAACTGCATATAAAGTTGAAGAAAAAGACAAATTAATTACAGAAAAGGAAAACGCATTAATACAAGCAAATAGAGATAGAAATTTTTTTATTTATATTGGAATTTTATTATTTGTTATCATCCTCTTAACCATAACTTTTTTCATCAAATCCGTCAGAAAAAATAAATTGTTAGCCAAACTTATGAAGGAGAATGATTTTTTGGTGGGAGAGTCTAATCATCGGATTAAAAATAATTTACAATTAATTATTTCCTTAATTGGAAGGGAGATTTACAAAGGAAAGAACGATGAAAAGACATTGGATGAAATCTCTGAAAAAATAAATTCCATTGCTACACTTCATAAACAATTGTACTTAGACAAATCAAAAGAAGAAATTGAAATAAAGAAATACATAGAAGAAATTCTTCAAAACTTTGAGACATACTTTATCAAAAACAACATCAAGTTAAGTACCAATTTAGTTCCTTTTTCATTAAGCATGGATAAGGCGGTATATTTAGGATTGTTGATTACGGAATTATTAACCAATTCCATTAAACACGCTTTCACTGACTCAGAAAACAATGAGATAAAAATTGAGATGGACTCCGAAAGTAGTGGGATAAGTTTTATTTTCAAAGACAATGGTAGAGGTCTAAATCAAAATCAAACTCCCGCATTAGTTAACCTTTTGGTGAAACAATTAAAATCGGTAGAGCATCCAACAAGCTCTATCGGATTTATGCTAAAAATAAAGTTCAAAAAATGAAAGTAGTGATTATTGAAGATGATTTAATTGTGGCGGATCATTTAACAATGATGTTGCAAAGACATGGAATAACTGTTTTAGGTGTTATTGACAATGCGGAGGACGCCATGCAAGAATGGACAGACGGTGCTGATTTGTACTTTGTGGACATTCGTTTAAGCGGCATAAAGACCGGGATAGATTTAGGTAAGGTATTGCATGCAAACAATCAAGCTTTTGTATATGTTACTGCAAACAATGAAATTTCGACGGTGAAAAAAGCAGCAGAAACATCTCCTTTTGGTTATATAACAAAGCCTTACAAAGAGAGTGACGTAGTAGCGCTCTTAGAACTGTTTAAAGTACAATTTGCCCGAGAATTTGAAGTAAATACTGACTTTGGTAAGAAACGAATTAAATTAACGGACATTTTATATCTTGAGGCAGACGGCTCTTACGTAAAGATTTTTACAAAGGAGAGGCTGTATACGGAAAGAGGAACTCTGACAGAAATAGAAGAGAGATACGACTCTTATTTCATAAGAGTACATCGTAGTTTTTTGGTGAACACAGATAAGATTGATGAGTATAACTCCAAAGAGGTATACGTAAACGGAAAAGCGATTCCAATAAGCAGAAGTTATAAAGATCTTTTGACAAAGTTGAAATAAACAAAACATTAGGCTTCTGCAAAAGCCTTTCAGAAAAACAACCTTAACGCCCAACTATTTTATTTTCAATTATCTAAAAAATTTAACACGCTTTTAACAAAAATACATGTATATACATGTATTTTTGCACCGTTATGAAACGTAAAGATTTTTTAAAACGAGCTTTTTGGGGAGGAGCGTTAACTGCGGTTAGTCCAGCTCTGGCATTTTCTAAATCAGAGAAAACCTCCACTTACGATAAATTAATGAACCGTGTAGGGTTTAATCACCTACCGAATAAAGAACTGAAAACAATGAAAACAGTATTGCACAAGTCCGCAACAAGAGGGCATGCTAACCACGGTTGGTTAGATTCACATCATTCGTTTAGCTTTGCCAATTACCACAATCCAGAACGGATGAATTTTGGGGTTTTACGGGTATTAAACGACGACCAAGTGGATAAAGGAATGGGGTTTGGAACGCACCCACACGACAACATGGAAATCATTTCTATTCCCTTGGAGGGTGACCTAGAGCATAAAGATAGCATGGGAAATACTACCGTGATTAAAAGCGGAGATGTTCAAGTTATGAGCGCAGGAACTGGTATTCGCCATTTGGAATACAACAAGAGTAAAGAGGAGCAGGTTAAGTTTTTACAAATTTGGCTTTTTCCAAGAGAGAAAAGTGTAACGCCTCGCTACGATCAAATTTCCATTAAAGACATTCAGAAAAAGAACGAGTTA
>Ga0307934_1001444_pt1 | contig 14526 bp, 16 predicted proteins | sample OrgLakmetageno90_FD_201838 | JGI IMG/M metagenome (GOLD analysis project Ga0307934, IMG submission 201838) | Saline water microbial communities from Organic Lake, Antarctica - #90 | ecosystem: Environmental > Aquatic > Non-marine Saline and Alkaline > Saline | place: Antarctica: Organic Lake... | reverse complement strand
AATCTGAATCTAACAAGGTACACCCTGCTGTTTGGGCAGCCGCAGCACCACCAGAAAAAGTAACAGTAACTTCCGTCTCGCCAACATCCCCTGAAGGCACAAGACCCGGAACACTACTGCTATTGATTCCAACAACTTGATTCCCAGGAGGTATTGCTGTTGCTTCCTCTTTTATAAGACTATTCTGAAACACAGAATCATTACTATTTTGCTCTGGATCGCCACAACTAGTTAGCATTGTAACACTCGCAGCCATTGCTAAACCTAAAATTCTTTTTTTCATTACATTTCCTTATATTTGGTTAAATTTCAAATACAAGAATAGCCTGTCAATTGTCAATTGTCAATTGAAGATTTTGATTGGGTTTTAAGTGAAGCCAAGAGCTTATTTTGGAAGCTATAAAATTTCACTAGTCCCAAACTGATCTGTCATCCTGAACTCGTTTCAGGATCTCAATGAAATCTGTACTGATAGTGCGATGCTGCACTTCGACTACGCTCAGCGACCGAGTTCAGCATGACATTTTTATGGTGGGTTTATTAACAAGATTAAATGTAGTGACAGTACAGTGTGCTGTCTTTTAGACTATATGTTTGCAGATGTAGGAGCAATCCCTTGTAGTTGCCCACTTGAATAAACTTAGCGGTATAAAAGGCAGCACACTGCACTATCCCTACGAAGATTTAGATGAAAGTAAGGAGATCCCCAGTCCACTTCGACTACGCTCAGTGACCGGAGGATTTCGCTTATTTTTTAAAGTGCGTAATATCAGAGATTAAAATGGAATATCATCATCAAAATCAGATGAATTGATTTCTGCAAAGTCAGGCATATTGTTTGGCTTAGCTGCTGATTGTTGCTGGTTGAAATTATTGTTGTTTGGCTGCTGATTATTGCTGCCATAATTAGAGTTATTGTTTTGATAACCCTGATTACCTCCACTTTGTTGGCTATTACCACCACCGATAAACTGGAAGTTATTTGCAATTATTTGTGTTGAATACTGCGTGTTACCATTTTTATCTTGATACTTGTTTGTGCTAATCCTGCCTTCTACAAAAAGCTGTGAACCTTTTGTGCAGTACTTTTGAACAACTTCAGCACCTTTGCCAAATACTGTTACTCTGTGCCATTCTGTAGTTATGTTTTCACCGATACCATCATTTGTAGCTATACTTAAACTTGCTACTATAGTACCATTTTGTGTAGTTCTAACTTCTGGATCATTGCCTAGTCTACCTAGTATCATCACTTTATTTAAAGTTCCTTTAGCCATTACGGTCTCCTTTTATTTTAAAAATAATTTTTTATCTTCACACTTAAAAGCTTACAGCAAAATTTTCTAAATTTCATTATTAACATCAGTTATTAATTGCAAAATTTATTTGGTCATAATCAAAACCATTGTACGCTAGATAATTAATTGCCTTTTGCTTTAGCTTTATATCTTGCTGTAGTTGAGATACATCTCTGTACTTTCTCAGCAAACACAACTTACACAACTCGTACCAGTCTATCTCAGCATTTTCTAAAGTAGTATCTACCAAATCTTTTGCTAAGCCTTTATTGTAAACGGCGGTATTGATTATCCGTTTCTTGCCTCTTAGCTTTCCAATTTCACTCTCTACAAAAACTTCGGCAAATCGCTCATCAGATAGCCATTTGTTTTTCTCAAAGACATCAAGAAGACTATCAATCTCTTCGGAGGTGATATTTTCTCTACTGTGAAGTTTGGTAGATAATTGATGTCGTGAATAATCTTGCTTAGCAAGAATATAGAGTAGATAATTTGTTTCTTTAGATAAGCTCATCTTGGATATCTGACTTCGCTTTTTCTACTTTTTCTTTTTTTGGTTTTGGTTCTGCTTTAGGCTTAGCTTCTTGCTTAGGGTATTTTAGAGGCATAAGCAACTCAAGGATCTTTCTCTCAATCTCATCACGGATTGCCGGGTTTTCTTTTAGATACTCTTTTGACTTTTCTTTGCCTTGACCAATCTTGCTACCATTATAGCTATACCATGCACCAGATTTCTCAACAATTTCATGTAAAGCACCTAGATCAACTAGCTCCGCCTCAAGTGATATACCTTCGCCATATATAAGCTCAAACTCACATTGCTTAAACGGAGGTGCTACTTTGTTCTTGACAACTTTTACTTTGATAGCATTACCAAATACATCTGTACCATCTTTGATAGCACCGCCCTTTCTCACTTCTAATCTTACAGAAGCGTAGAATTTGAGTGCATTACCACCTGTTGTAGTTTCTGGGTTACCAAACATCACACCTATCTTCATACGGATCTGATTAATAAACATAACTAGAGTATTAGAGCGTTTGATATTTGCAGTGATTTTACGCAAAGCCTGCGACATAAGTCGAGCTTGAAGACCCATGTGCGAGTCTCCCATATTGCCCTCTATCTCGGCTTTTGGAGTAAGTGCTGCAACTGAGTCAATCACGACCATATCTACACCACCAGAGCGAACCAACATATCAGTAATTTCTAAAGCCTGCTCACCAGTATCAGGTTGTGATATGATTAGGTTTTCAATATCTACACCAAGAAGTTTCGCATACTTAGGATCAAGAGCATGTTCAGCATCTATAAATGCTGCTGTCCCACCATTCTTTTGGCATTGTGCTATCGCTAGTAATGTTAGCGTAGTCTTACCAGAAGACTCTTGCCCATATATCTCAACTATACGACCTTTAGGATAGCCACCTATACCAAGAGCTACATCAAGAGCTATTACACCCGATGGGATCACTTCTATATCGTGTGCAGTTGGCTGATCTCCCAACTTCATTACTGATCCTTTACCAAACTGTTTTTCAATCTGTGATAATGCTGATTCTAAAGCTTTTTGCTTACTCATTTGTAACCCCTAGATTTATAAATGTATTAGTGTTGTTTTGTACTATCTACTTCTTTTATAGAATCTTGATACATAGCATCAAAATTTACAGCAGATAAGCATAGTTGTGGAAAACCACCAGCATTTACCATATCAGATACAGCTTCACGCGCATAATGGTAAAGAATATTTGGACAGAAAGATTGCTTAGCATGCTCAATTTGACCTTCTTCCATATTTGCAACTGTAAATATACCTGCCTGCTTCACTTCTATCTCAAAAGCTAGTACGCCATCGTTTTCAACTTTTACTTCTACTGTAAGCTCACTCTCGTAAGTGTTATCTTCAGGAAGTTTTTGAGCTGAAACTTTGATATCGGTATGTAATTGTGGTTTCCATTCTGTAGTCCAAATTTTATCTGAATGAGGGATGCTAAAAGACATATCTTTTATATATACTTTTTGAATTTGAAATTGTGGTGCATTTTCTTGTGGTTGCTGATCCATTTTGTGATCCTTATTTTTTAATTTTTTGATTACTTAGAAAGGGATTTTACAGGGTAGCTAGCTTGTAACCATGCCGCTAATCCGCCTTTTAGCGTATAAACTTGCTCAAATCCTGCTTTGCGAAGTATTAGCATAGATTTTTCTGGTTGCTCACCGTAAATGATAATTGGCTTAGCCTTGTGCTTAACTAGTTTTTTACTTTTTTCTGCAAGCTCAACATAGCTTATATTTTGAGCACCAATTATATGTGCGTTGCTAAATGCTTCGTTATCTCTAGTGTCAAGATATATACCTTTGTTTCTATTTACAGCCATCACAGCGTCAGCTACAGAGAGATTGTTTTGTGCTTTTTTTGTCTGCGTAAGTTCAAATATTATGTATATACCGAGTAGCAGTATAAACGAAAGACAAAACACTAGGTTTTGCGATACAAATGTGCCTAAATTTTCCATATTGGTACTTGTTTTTCTTATTTGTTAATTATTATATCTAATATAAGATTATACATAGCTTTGAGTCTAAAAAAAAGATTTAAAAAAATAGTTTTTTGGTTGTCTCTACAAACAATATGGAATAAGGTAACGAGACCCCCAGGCAAGCTGGGGATTTCATGTTTCTTTAAAGCAACTACTAGTACCAACTTGTTCGCAACAATAGAAACAAATAAAGATAATAAGCCCTAATAGACTAACTAGTAAAAGCTAAATTTTTGAAAATTTAAATTAGAAAAGTATTCGGGAATATTTAGAAAGATAGATTTGAAATTATTGCATTTTAGCTATTACAGCTTTAGTCACATCAATGCTATCTACATTGTATAGGCTCATTTCCGCTGGCAATACAGCGTCAAGTTGCTTATCTTTAGCTACTGATGCAGCTGCTTTTGTTAGGGAATCTTTAAATGCATCAGCATCATCAGAAGCCATTTTTTGAACTTGGTTCATTAGGTCTTGGTATTGCTTCATACCTTTTTCAAGATCTGCTTGTGCTTGTGCTTTATCAGAACCTTCAGCTTTATCAGCTGTTTCTGCATCTTTAGTATCGCCCTTAGCATCATCAGCAGACACATCATCTTTCTCTTCTGTGAAAGAATTTACTTTGTCTTGTAAAGTAGTGATGTTCTTTTTAAGCTCATCCATTTGTGGTTTTAATTTTTTCTCATCAGCAGTTACTTTTGCTTTACCTAGAGGAGAAGTTTCAAATACATCTTGTACATTTGCAAAACCAACACCGCCAGCGAAAGCTGAAGTTGCTGAGATTAATAGTCCACCTGCGATAGCTGTTCCTAAAAGAGTCTTTTTCATATTAATTCTTCCTTATTTTTTTGGTTAGCATTGCGGAACTGTCTTTAAATAGTCTAAATGATTAACTTGCCTACCCTTCCATATTCTTCGTTGTTTAAATACACCATAAAATTACTATGCCTGCATTTAAGCCCCATGATTATAAAAAGCTATTCAGCGTTACTCTTTTTAGATTATTTATATCCAGTCCCTAAAAACTTAATATATAACGATTATAATCATCATTTTTTGTAGTTTCAATACCTAAAATGTTATTTTAAGCTGAAAGTATTTTCGCTTAATGCCTTATAGTACACGGTATTACCCAACTTTTGTGACAAGCTTGTGAAAAAATCTTCCGGCTGCGTGTAGTCAACGATATCCAAATCATCCAATTTCTCACGCTTTAATTGCTCTACAGAAGCAAAACCATCAATTAAACCAATCTTTTTAGCTTCTATACCACTAAATGGTTCGCCAGAGAAAGTACTATCCATAGATTTATCTTTAAGTCTATCGCCACGCGAGTCTTCTACCGCTTTTACAAAAACCTTGTGAGTTTCATTTAGGAGTTTCTCAAACTGCTCTTTCTGTTCGGGTTTTTGTGCTACAAATGGGTCTAGGAAATTTTTGTTTTTACCTGAGGTGTATGTTCTTCGCTCTATACCTAGCTTTTCGATAAGTCCTGTAAACCCAAACCCACTACCAATCACACCGATAGAGCCTGTGATAGTCATTTTATTGGCATAAATCTCTCTTGCACCTACAGCTATATAGTAGCCACCACTAGCACACACATCTGTACATACTGCATAAAGTGGTGTTTTAGGGTGTTTTTTTTGCAAATACTGCATATGCTCATAAATATCATCAGATTGTACAGGCGAGCCGCCAGGGCTATTTATCTCGACTATTACTGCTTTTGTTTTGTCACTGTCAAAGGCTTTGTCTAGGCTTTCGTTGATTCTCTCGGCATTTGCTTGTGAATCTGCAGCAATTACACCCTCTACTTTTACTAGTGCTATATGCGGGCTAAACTCTTTAGATGAGCTAAAAAGTCCCGGTACGAACATCAAAAGCACAACCACGATAATTACTATTCGTGTAAAAAACTTCCATCTTCTACGGCTTTTTATATCTTTGATGTGAATCTGTGCTAATTTATCTAGCGTTTCATTTGAAATGTTATTTTCCATTTTTATCCATTTTTGTTAATATTCTCACAAAATAATTGTATGCTATAACTGATTAAAAATCATATATATAAAAGCTAAAGTGAGTAACATCAGTTAATAACCGAGTTCGGAATGAACTAATTTTTTGAATGGAGATGAAAAAATGTCGTTATCATTAGGCGAAAAAGCAAAAAAACTAGGTATAAGCAATATTCAAAAGCACATACTACTTTGTTGCGATCAAGAAAGACAAAAATGCTGCGGAGGCAAAGAGTCTTTGGAATCATGGGATTTTCTAAAAAAAAGATTGTCAGAACTAGGATTATCTCAAAATGGCTCGATCTATAGATCAAAGACTTATTGCCTAAGAGTTTGCCAAAAAGGCCCTATAGCGGTTGTCCACCCTGATAATGTTTGGTACCACTCTTGCACACCAAAAGTTCTTGAGAAAATTATCCAAGAGCATTTGATAAAAGGAGAAGTAGTTGAGAAGTATAGGTTTGATAGGGTATAAATAATTTATTTTCAGGCTGATCTAAAGATCATATAATTGCCTATGAATTACGATTTTACCCATTATTGCAGCGATCAGAACACATATTCCAACTAGTGTAAAATAACCAAATATATGGCTGTAGTTTTGCATTAAAATATTAAGTTGTGCAGTCTGCGTATTACCACCTAAACTATCTTTAATCAAATAGCCACTCAATAAATATCCGTACGATAACATCACAAAAAACAAACCAATTGCAATCGCTTTCAAACCTGATGGCATAAAATTACAAATAACTGATAAACCGGTACTCGCTATAAACAATTCTGTTATAGCCATCAAAAATTGATAAATTAAAATCCAGTTTCCACTTATGACACTATTATGAAACATACTGACTAGATAAAGTAGCAAATACCCAAAAATACAACAAATCACACCAACAATGATGTTATTAAGGTACTTACCCAATAGTTTTGTAGTATTAAATCTCATTAAAAGCACACAAATAGGTCCAACCAAAATAATCCATATAGCGTCTAGTGATTGAAAACTTTCTGGCGGAATATTAAAACCTAAAATTTTATGATCTGAACATAAAATAGTAAAAGTGTTCACACTGATCGTTCTCTGAGAGACAATAAAGGAAACAGCTATAGTTAAAAACACCAAAAATAAAGAGAAAAATATTTGTTTCATAGAACTATTCAACTCAAGTATTTTTTTAATGAAAAATATGAGCAATGCAACCAAAACAAAAGTTTGAAAGTATATCGCATAGTTGGAGTGATAAATAATCAAAGCCCCCAACATAGGTAAAAGGCAAATTGTAATTATCCCAATAATTACACTCGTAAATGAAGTCTGCTCTAGTTTAAGTGAAAAAGTTTTTTTTGCACGCAATACAAGCATAATTGTTACCCACGAAACTAAAGTCACTATAAAACAAATCAAGGTAACCATCTCCCAACTTAACCACTGCCTAATGAAGGGTGCAAAAAAACCTCCAATAAAAGCACCACAATTAATAGAGATAAGAAAATATATGAATTTGGTGTTTAAACACTGGTCATCTTCAACAAAATCAGCAAATATCTTACTAGAGTTACTCTTAAACATCCCTGTCCCTAAGGATATAAGAGATAAAGGTATAAAAAATTTATAGATAGAAACTATCTCGTTAAAATATAATCCCATCATAGTTACACTTAGGTAACCCATAACTACGAGCAACATACCAACTATTAAGGCTAGCTGATTACCTATTAACCTATCGCCTATAAGACCTCCCAAAGCTATAAAACAATAAAGCACACTTACAAATGCAGATAGATATATAGCTGATTGACCTAAGGCTAAACCAAAGTCAATATGGAAAATACTGTATAGCAATATAGAGCTTAACATTGTATAGGCAAAGTACTCTATAGATTCCATTAGGACTATAAGCCGGTATATTTTCATATAGTAGCCTGTAATATTATAAAAGTATTAATATACCACATTATAGCAATCCTAACATAAATTCAGGGCATCTTTAAAAACTCTGTGTATACAGATTACCTAGGTCAAATTTATCATTATATTTATCTCAAAGGAGTTTATGCCTAATTTAATTTTTTAGAATTTATATTGGGATTGGTATAATATCAACTAATTCCTATATTCTGTTTTTATAATGCTATTTTAGTATGTATACTAAATTACAAATGCACTCGCGTTAGATTACTGATGAGCAACAAAGTACTAGACACATATTACAAAAACAATAAGCACATCTGGCTACTAGTACTCTGTGGTGCACTTTTAGGTGTAGTCGTAGGTCTTGTTGGGACATCTTTTCAGCTATTACTTGATCTAATAAATCACGGCAAACACTTTTTATTTTCATTATGTGGTAACAATATCTACCTACAAATAGCTATCTCAATTACTTTGACTGTATCAATGGTAAGTATCTCGATATTTATAGTCCGTAAATATGCTAAAGAAGCTGGTGGTAGCGGTATACAAGAGGTTGAGGGAACTCTTAAAGGCTGTAGAAAGCTTAGAGGAAGAGTTGCACCCGTTAAATTTATAAGTGGTTTGTTTTCACTTGGTTCTGGGCTAAGCTTAGGAAAAGAAGGTCCATCTATACATATAGCAGCTGCTGTAGCTCAGATACTTGTAGACAAGTTCAAGCTAACAAAAAAGTACGCTAATGCCCTTGTATCAGCTGGTGCTGGTGCTGGTTTGGCTGCTGCCTTTAACACCCCTCTTTCAGGGATCATCTTTGTAATAGAGGAGATGAATAGAAAGTTTAGGTTTAGCGTATCGGCTATCAAATGTGTAATCATAACTTGTATAGTAAGTATAATAGTTTCAAGATCTATCATAGGTAATCCACCAGCTATTCGTGTAGAAACTTTTAGTAGTGTTCCGCAAAATACTTTGTGGTTATTTATGGTCTTAGGTGTTGTGTTTGGGTACTTTGGATTATTTTTTAATAAATTCCTGATCAAGGTGGCTGACTTCTTCTCAGAAGGTTCAAGAAAAAGGTATTGGTTCCTTGTAATAACCGTAAGTATAGTATTTGGTATAGGTGTAGTCGTATCCCCTAATTCTGTAGGTGGTGGCTATATAGTTATTGCTAACTCACTTGACGAAACCTTGCCAATTAAGATGCTTTTAGCGATATTTGTTATTCGCTTTATTGGGGTGATATTCTCCTATGGTACTGGTGTGACTGGTGGCATATTTGCACCAATGATCGCATTAGGTACAGTTTTTGGTTTGGCATTTGGATTGGGTGTGAATGAGCTTTTCCCGCAGTACAATGTCGAGGCAGGTGTATTTGCAGTGGCAGGAATGAGTGCGTTATTTACAGCTACAGTTGGAGCACCACTGACAGGTATTGTACTAGTGCTAGAAATGACTTGGAACTATCAGCTACTACTTCCGTTAATGATAACTTGCTTTAGTGCATCAATGCTTACATATATTCATCATCAGAAACCTATATATGATAGTCTTTTAAGAAGAACTATTTCTAATGAAAGAAAACAACAGGCAAAAGAAAAAAATGAACGAAACACAAAAACATCTCAAGAGTCTACAGAAGACACTGTCAGTAAAGAAGAAATATAATCACGCAATTTCTCTAATGCATTGGGATCTTGAAACAGAAGCCCCTAAAAACTCTATAGATACAACCTCAGAAGTGATTGGCTTTTTTAGTGAAAAAACTTATGAACTAACCAACAGTAAAGAATTTATCGAAAGCCTAAGGGTGCTTAATGCAAACTCTTCTGAACTTAGTGAAACTGATAAAAGAATTGTTTATCTGACTAGTAAAGAGCAAAGTAAGCTAAGTAAAATCGCCAAAGATAAGTATGTAGAATACAATCAGCTACTCTCAAAAGCTCAAAATGTCTGGACTGAAGCTCGTCAAGAAAATGATTTTGAGAAGTTTGCTCCGTACTTAGAAAAGATAATCACTTATCAAAAAAACTACACTAAGCTAATAGGTGATAAAAACCATCCATATAATGTAGTACTTGATGACTATGAAGAAGAGATGACTGTAGCTAAGCTTGATCCATTTTTTGAAGGACTAAAAGCTAGAATTGTACCTTTACTAGAAAAGATAAAACAGACAAAGCAAGTTGATATGTCTTGCCTTACTAAAAAGTACTCTATAGAAAAGCAAAAAGAGTATTCTAAAAAAATAGCTGCTCAACTTGGTTTTGACTTTGATAGCGGCTTACTAAAAGAAAGTGCTCACCCATTCACACTAAATTTCAATAAATACGATGTTCGTATGACGACTCGCTATATCGAGGATTTATTTAGCTCGTCATTATTTAGTACTGTCCATGAAACAGGTCATGCCCTTTATGAGCAAAATATCGGCGATAATATTTATGATACTGTACTTGGTACAGGTGTAAGTCTTGGCATACATGAATCTCAGTCAAGGTTTTATGAAAATTTAGTCGGCAAAAATAAAGCTTTTTGGCTAAAAAACTATAAAGAGCTACAAGAGCTATTCCCTGAGAATCTTGATAATACTACTGTAGATGAGTTTTATAAGGCTGCTAACTTTGTAGCTCCTAGTTTGATACGCGTTGAGGCTGATGAGCTTACTTATTCGCTACATATACTTGTGCGTTATGAGCTAGAAAAAGAGATTTTTGAGAACGATATATCAGTATCAGAGCTACCTAAGCTTTGGAATGATAAGTATGAAAAATACCTTGGTATAACACCTGATAGTGATGCCAACGGTATACTTCAAGATGTACATTGGGCAGCAGGACTTTTTGGCTATTTCCCAACTTATGCCCTAGGTAGTGCTTATGCATCACAGTTCTTTCATTATATGAATAAAGATTTTGATGTAAACAAGTCTATAGAAGAAAATGAGCTAAAACCGATACTTGGTTATTTGACTAAGCATATCCACCAATTCGGATGCTTAAAAAAAGCAGATAATCTTGTAATGGATATGTGCGGTGAAGAGCTTAATGCTCAGTACTACATAGACTATTTAGAGAGTAAATTCTCTGAAATATATGATTTGTAAGCTTGATGCTACTTGAATAGCGAGTAGAAAATAAATATCATATAACTAGTAAAGGGCTCCTCTAAATATAAACGACAATAAACACATAGGTAATAAAATGAAAAAAATACTAATTTGCACACTTTTAGCCATCTCTACAGCTAGTTTTGCTAGTGAAATAAAGGATACTACCGAAAATCTTGTAAGCGGATCAACCTCTACTGAAACAACAATCAAAGGACCAAAGGCTATGAATGCTCTACCTGTAAATAAAGATATTGATGAGTCTAAAGTACAAAAAGTAGATCAACCCAAGCAACCTGAACAGTTAGTTGGATCAAATTCAGCTACTTGGACACCTGCATATCTAGAAGTAAAAAGTTATAAAAAATGCCTTGCCGTACAAGAGTATAGAGGTTGGGAAGGATTATGTATGCCTACAGATAAACCTGAAAATTGTCCGAGTAAATCTTGGTCAAAACTTCAAGAAATGAACTTAGTGCCATGTACTGAAGATGAGAGCTAATACAATGATTATAAATTTCATAATGCTACTAATTACAGCTCTATTAGCAGTAAAACAAAAAAGTCGATGGGCAGTACTTTTTTTCTTTCTAACAATTCTAGTAATGAAGTTTGAGTTCTATCATCACGCTTCTGATGCTCTAAATCTTGAATTTTAAGGAATTTCCATGCTAAGTTATAAACAACGAGAAATTGCTTATATGCTAAACATTGTGAGCCTTGCAGGTATTACTGCAATATCTCTAGCAGCTATAGCTATTCAATTCTTGCTTAATGAGCTACCATGCCCCCTTTGCTTGCTTCAAAGAGCTGGTATTCTTGCTATAGGGATCGGTTATTTGATAAATCTGATGCTTGGTTGTAAGTCAAGATATATTGCACTATCTACATTTGCAGCTATTTTTACGATGTTTTTTGCTATTAGACAAGTGCTTTTACACATTACGCCTAACAGTACTGGCTATGGTGATGTAATTCTTGGTGCTCACATGTATACATGGGTAGTAATAGTCGGCGGAACTATAGTTCTTTGGAACTGTCTAATCAACTTATATCTAGAAGATAACTATCGCAAACCTCGCAATAAAGGATTATTGAATATTGGTCGGATAACTGCAGCTGCCTTTATTTTAACGATAATCATAAATCTCGGCTTAACTTTTATGGAATGTGGATTTGGTCAATGCCCAGATAATCCTACAAGCTATTTATATTCTTTATAAAAAAATCTAGTGTTTATGAGATCTTGTTTTAAAATTATAAGCCAAGAGAATAATTATTCCTACGAATATAGGTAGTAATACTGATGGGAATAGCATCAAAGTAAAGTGCTGCCCTGATATTTTTACCCAAATAACACCAACAGCATTACCAAGTACAAAGACAATCATACAGCTTAAATAAAAGGGTATTTTCCAAACATTTTGACGATCACCCTTTAAAACTCTACCTATCTCTATACCTAAGTCTGTAGTTGTGCCTGTCATGTGAGTAGTACGAGCAAAGCCACCAAAAAATAGTGTGGTAAAGCTATTTTGCATACCCATTGCCATTGCTAAAAACAAGTCATCTATGACTCTATGATTACTAAATATATCGAGAAGTAAAGTCCCTGTAAGCATGATAGCACTTTGTAAAACTAGTGATTTTGTATGATTTTTAGATATAACATAGGCTGGTGTCTTGATAATAGCACCATTGATAGCCGAGCCTATAACAAACCCAAATATAAGAACGATAACTTTGTAAGCAAAAAGCAGGTCAGCATCCACGATACTATGCCCTAAAATCCTCAAGTTACCAGACATAACTGCCACACTGGCACCAAATGAGTTATACAAAACTACACTGTCAACCCAGCCAGAGTTAAATATCAAGATAAGAGTGATAAAATATGTAAAGACTAATTTATTTGTAAACATCTGTATTTGTTTTTTATTTAGTAACTGAAAATAATTATATAGGTTTTTGTAGAAAAAGTGTGTGTTGATTAATTTTTTTGAAAAAATACTAATCGAATCTGTGAAGCATATCTATAAGTTTAGAAAAAGCATTTATTGGCTAAAAAAACTGATATAAAGAGTTAAACACCACACAATAAACTCTATCAAAAAAGATACGAATACTAGTGCAGCCCCAGCATCTTTAGCATGCTTTGCCAGCTCGTTATACTCTGTTGTAACCAGATCTACTACCCTCTCAATCGAGCTATTAATTATTTCTGATAACAAAGGTAAGAAAGAAATAATCTGCAAAACACTTTTTGCTACAAGACTAATAGGTAGCCACCATAAAACTAATGTTAATATTACAAATAATAAAAACTGCAGACGAAAAGATTTCTCATTTTTAAAAACCTCTAATAGACCGCTAAGAGCATAGCTTGTATTTTTAAAGAGAGTATATTTTGGCTTATTTAGCATCTTTAGTCTCACCTGTTCTACAATTTGCAAATATATCTAGCTTAGGACTATATGTCTTTGTTTCTATATTCATCAAACCTAGGAATGAGTCAAATACATTATCCTGAGAAAATGTATCATGCTTAGCCGACTCAGTCACAAGACAAGTCTTATTAAGCTGATTATCCTTTAAGAAATCTGGTGAAAACCACATGATCCAAGGAACTCTTTTTTGATATATAGGGGCTATGCCATAAGGTGCTGCATGCAAATAAAGTCCATCTTCACCTAGCGACTCCCCATGGTCTGATATATAAACCATCGCTGTATCATACTTGCTCGTTATAGACTTTGTCTCTAATTCTTTGATGATCCTAGAAAGTATAAAGTCGGTATAAATTATAGAATTATCATAAGTATTAACTAATGATTTATTCGTACAAGCATTGATATCGCCTTGATCACAAGTTGGATCAAATTCTTTAAATTCTTTTGGATAACGCTGATAATATGTCGGACCATGACTTCCCACCACATGCAAGATTACAACCTTACTGTTGTCATCCTTAGTATCTTTTAAATTCTTATCAAGCTCTTTAAGTAGTACTGAGTCATAACAAAAACCACCCGCACTCTCGCCTTTACAGTCACTTTCATTTATGTAGATATTTTGAATTCTTTTACAAACACCCGTATAACGACAATCATAGCCATTATTGTTGTACCAAGTAATATCAACACCAGCTTTTTTCATAACATCAAAAAGATTGTCTCTAGCTGCTGCTTGGCGAGCATTGTAGTCCACTCTGTCCATGTTTGAAAGCATACAAGGTACAGAAAGAGCGGTATAAGTACCACATGATGCTACATCTTGTAAGTTTACAGTTCCAAGATCTTTTGTATATGGGTTTGTTTCTCTATCATACCCTGTATATGTATAGTTTTGATTTCTTGCAGTCTCACCTAATACAAAGACCAACAAATTTGGCTTTTCTGCTTTTCTAACTTCTTTAGCACCATCACCTATCGGCTCATATGGCAATGCTGGAATAAATTTTTCTGCAATAATTGCTGATGTTATTCCTACATATATGATTGGATTAGGATAATCCTCTGTACACGACGAAAAAAGTTGAAATAGCTGACTAAAGCCTTATATATTCAGTATTTGCAGATATGAAAAAGCACTTTAATCAGCTAACAGAAAGTTTATCTAAAATATTTGATTGGCACAAGC
>Ga0307934_1001439_pt1 | contig 14573 bp, 35 predicted proteins | sample OrgLakmetageno90_FD_201838 | JGI IMG/M metagenome (GOLD analysis project Ga0307934, IMG submission 201838) | Saline water microbial communities from Organic Lake, Antarctica - #90 | ecosystem: Environmental > Aquatic > Non-marine Saline and Alkaline > Saline | place: Antarctica: Organic Lake... | reverse complement strand
GGAATTGTTTTTTGGCTTGTCGTTCGGGTGTGTCTGGTCTTGGTGGGCGGCATACCCCACAGTAGGTGCCTTGTCGAATAAGTTTTCCGCATGTCAAACATGGACGGTTGAAGCCCATTAGGGGTGGGTGCCCGAGTTGTGTACCCAGACTCTAATCAGGTCGAAGAAGTGTGTGATGCTGAGGTCTTGAGCCCTGGTGAAGTCTTCCGGGTTGAATGCGAGTTCGGCTGCGTCTAACAGAATGTGGATGTCGGTGCCGTCTTGTTGTTGTCGTGCTTTGCGTAACGCTATGAGTAAACCTATGGGGAGTGTGAAGAAGTTATCTACTACAGCCCTATAGTGTTCGGTTTCTATTTCAACGTATGGTGGCAGGGTGCTATGGAATTTCCATGCGTCTGGTAGGTCGTCGCTCGCGGTGGCATTCACAACTTAAACACTGTCCCAGTAAAGTCCACATCCTGCTCCAAAATGAGTGTCGCCAACCCCGGAATAGAATCCTCACCCGACTTCGCACGAAACCAACCCGAACCGTTATCCATCGTAGGCGCCATCACAATAAACCGTGAAGCAACACGATCACCACGGTCAACACTGCCCAACTCCGTCACCCGCAAATGATGCCAATGCCCATGCACTAGTAGGGAGGCATCAGCGACCGGCTGACGGCCAAACGCCTGCTTCCTCCACCAATCAGCCACACCCGCCGGGGAAGACGCCTGATGCCCATGCATGACCCCGAGAACATGGAAGCCATCACCGAACACATCAATAGCGAGTGACTCGTCGTGCGGTTGAGGTTCAATAAAGTTGATATGGGTTGCGCCAATTTCACCGGCCAACCTAGCCAGCTGGCGACCGATAAAGACGCCCCAATCGTCTGTGGGTTTGCCAATCTGCTTACCGTTCGCAGCACGAAACTGGCAATGATTCGACCCTACGCTTGCATAAGTCATTGATGGTGTTAGCTCTGCAAGTTTCCGCAACGTCTGCCAAGCCAACGTAGTCGCAACATCAACCTGCTCCATAATGCTCAAGTCGTTACTGTAAAGCTGCTGTGCACTGTTCGCGTTGTAAAAGTTTTCCACCGTATCGCCAAGGTCACAAAAGATAATCTGTTCCGGCTTTTCACGCTTCACCTGATCGACCAGACGTGCCTGCATCAACGCAACACGCTCCAACAAATCATCGGTACCGCCACGGTAGTCAACCTTGCCCACCTGCAAGTCCGACCACAACACAACAAGGGCTCGAGTGTTACGGGTTGGCAATTTTCTTGGGGTGAGCTTCCGTTTGCCCTCAGCCATCAGTAGAGGCAGGTTCACGCCGGAAGACTTACGTCGGAACGTAAACCGGTAGCTCGTCAGCCACTCCCCATCCCAACGCTGCCACCTCGACGTGCGCACAGGCGGAATCACATCAATATCTTTCGGATCCATCCCCGCATCAATCAGAAACTCATCAAAGTTTTGCGGTTCCTGCGCATACCCTGGTGTTGTTGCTTCCCCCTCATCACCATCGAAACTTAGGGAAGGTTTCACCTCGTTCGAAACTTTCACGGCCCTTGCAGGTTGCAAATTATCTAACATGATTACACCCTATCTATTGAAACAAGAACACTCGCGGTTCCGGTGGCTCCTAATCGGTGTCTCGCTCAACTTCACACCCCGTTGGGATAATGCTCTCGACAATGTTTTCACACCCCACACGTCAGGGCTCCCAACCGCAGACTCCAACACCAGCCGGTCAGCCTCGTCTAGGTCTTCAAGGATACGGCGCACACCACATGCCCGCACCTGGACGGTTGGTGTTAGACCCTCAAGCATTTGAAGCCGATTGGGTCGGACTTTTATCCGCGCCGGTAACCTTACTCATTGGGCTCTATGTTTGACCAGATTAGTTTCCCTGCAACAAATTCGCGCGCAAAACTGGCGGGACGCCAAGCCCGATCTCCCGCTGCTATTAACGGGAGTATGAAAAACCGGTGTTCGGAAGCAACATAATGCCTGGTCACATCTTCGTCCGAGCTTAGTTCCCAAATTTCACCGTCCTCCGCGTAATACCAGGCAGGCCAGGTGGTTACCACGGGAGTCAGGTTCTTCATGACCGCCAGTGCTTTTGCGGCAATATCTGAAATGGTCGAGTGGGTTAAGTAGGCAGGTGAGCGGCTTACCGTGTGCAAAGCATCAACTATGTCTTCAAGTTCAGCGGCATCAATCTCGACTCTAAGCTCACTCATCATTTCCCCCGCGTGTGGTGTCGATAAGCCGGTAGGCGACCTCCAACAACCAAGGGTTCAAATTCTTTACCGATGCACACTCACGCATCACCGCGGCAAGAGCGCCCCGAATGTTGTCGAAGTCCTCATGCCAGACAAGGTTGTCATCTGCAAGCAGGTTCGCTGCTGTAGCGTATGGTTCGAAAATTTCATCAGTCATTTTCCTCGACCTCAAGGTGAGCTGATGGCTAGAGTCTGACAAGATAGGTTCCCTTCCCGTAGGTTTACCTAATCCTAGTCCGGTAAATCAAGAAAATCGAGTGACTGAAACGCCGTGTTATCAAATTGTGACAATTCGTTGACTCTCACAAAACAGCCTGGCTCCCGAGCATCCGCATACACTTTCCAGGCAAGCACCCTAATAATTTGCGAATCATCGTCATAGACAACCCCTGTGAGTGCATCACCGACCCCGCGAATCAGTTTGTCCACATCGGGCGGGACGATCGGGTGTGGACGTTTCGTCACCGTCACGGTCGAAGGGCGCTCCAAATAAAACATGACCTCGAGCTCCACCGGCCCGGACGTTCGCGCCCACCCGTTCACCGACACCGCAAAATCTGCCGCACCCCTCACAGCCTTACGCCATGCAGGCAAAAACTTTGACGCCTCCACAAACCTATTATTACCAATGCTTTTCTTAGACCCCTGTGGTGCAGGCCTACCTAAAACATCAAAGGTTATCTCCACGCCTCTCAGGATACCGCTTCAGGTTCGCAAACGACGCGAGAACCGCCAACACCAACAATGACCCAAACACCCAGCCGAGCACCGACGTCACGTTAGTGGGCACCTGGTAGGCCAACAGCATGAACGTGACACCCATAGCGAAGACCAATACTTTCGCGCCGGTTTCCATTAGAAGGGTGCCTGGCTGTCAACCGGTGTAGCCTGCCCGATAGTTGCTGTAGGCCACTGCTCCATAATTGCGGCCTCTTGCACTTTTCCACCATGCGCAGGTGTAATACTTTCCGCCCGCACCTTCACACTGAACCCGGTTGTACCGTCACGTTTCTGGAACACGTTCGTGCCCGTAATCCGACCGACCACAGTGACTTGGCGCACATCATCAAAGGCGCCTGTCTTGTCATCCGTCGTGCAATCATACAAAGTCGAATCGACCTTCTCCCACTCACCCGCAGCATTCTTACGGTTCACATCCACCGCAACTTTCACCGCACGACCCCACTCAAAATCTGCAACATTCTGCAACCAACCCGTAACAACAACCTCAGCCTTATTAGGAACCATCTCCATCACCCTTTCTCGAAACCAACAACATGCTTAGGATTACAACAATCATTATGCCCGCAAGCCCTGACACCCGCAAACACAGGCTTACCATCATCATCCACAGGGGTAACATGATCGGCTGCATAAAAGCCCGCCCACGGTAAACACTTCCCCTCCGCAGAATGGACAGTCTGAACTTTTCGTGCCCTACAAGACCGACACAAAACAATCTTCTTACGGACACTATTGACAGACCATTCAATACCGCAACGCTCACACTGCACCACCGGCATTCAGGCTACGCTCCGCCGCACGCATTTGCGCTTCAGTAAACACATAATTCTTCACTCTAGTACGTTTCACCGCAATTTTCACCGGCTCCACAACCGTCTCAACCGTCACAGGGTCGCTGTGCGCCTCCACACGGGCCAACATACGATCCTTCGACCAATACTTCTCCGCCTTCCTAGCAGACGCCCCAGCCTCCAACAGGGACTCCCGCGACAACGGATGCTCAGCCATCAGCTCCCCCATATCAATCCCTAACTCTTTAGCCCAGCTAACCTCACTCATCACGTGCCTTCGAGGCAACTACCAACTCAGAGTTTATAGTTGAAACGCAGCAGTTAAAGTCCCCCTCACCCTCGACGGGTCGTAATTTCATGAAAGCGTCAAAGTCACTGCCATCGTTGTCATCAGAATCGTCTGCCCAGGTGTGCGCCATATCCCGGTAAGTCATCCAGGCGGCCCTCAGCCGGTCAATACTTATCTGCGTCTGCTCACTCATTGTTTCCCCCCATAAAGCGAAATAATTTCTTCGCGAATACGTGTCATGTCCCAACTAGTTTCTCGCCTCATGCGCCCAATAATGCGCTCTGCTTCTTCCCGAGAGAATCCGATTGCTTCAGCCGTTGCAACAGTTTCGTCCAATTCGACCCATGCTTTTACAGCCTCACTCATTGTGTCCCCTTTGATTGTGTTGCACATAACCCTACTGTATACCACTAAACACTTGCCGGCGACCGCTCAGCACCCTCCACATAGATATTCGCAACCGCCCACACATGCCGAGCATCAACACCCAAACCGCCCACCTCCCGAAAAATTGTTTTACAACACTCCAAACACAAAATGATCCGCAACCCATGCAACCGACAAAACGGTGCAGCAACATCAACCATGACCAAACTCCCCCGCACGACACTCCCAATGCTCCCCAATATCATGCATATCCCTCACCCAGGCACGACGTACAGGTTGCAACGCATCACGGCGCACAACATCCCACAACCCCTTAGCCGTCACCATCCCAGCAGGCGACTCCTTACACGCCGGAATAATTGCATCCTTCAACTGCTCATAAGTGAACCCGTCAAGCATTGCCATCCACATAACAACCTTCGACTCGGAAACAATCTGCCCATCCAACGCTGAAGCAAGGCTCACAATTTCCGTCATCTGCGATTTATTCATCATCAACACCCCTCACCATCGAACCCCACTCGCTCTCCAACTCAAAATTACGGGCACCCGCAGACTCCAACTGCCCTTGCTCCTCAGCCCGATACTGTGCCGCAAGAAGCGCACCCTGCTCCGCGTTCGTCATCTTCCGAGCTTTCTGCCCAGGCTCCTGATAAGGCTCATCATCCCAGCGTTCCTCATTCAACCAAGTCGTAGGGTGCGGCAAATACGTATCACCCCTATTCGGATCATCCCGAAAAACCTCAACTGCGTCCTGCAACTTATCGGCAGGCACCTTCTTGCGGGCTTTCGCGTAGGCCACCCTCGCCGCGCCTTTGCCTTTCTTCAGAGGGTAGGCATCCCACCATTCGTCAAAAGCATCAGATGAAGGAGAAACAATCTCTGCCTGTTCGACTAATTCCTTTCTTTCTTTATAGTCTTCTTGTTCTAAATAGTGTTCTTTAGGAATAGTCTTCTTAAGTCCGTGGGCTGTCCCGCTATGGAATGGGTCCGGTGCGGATTCACCCGCTACGGTGCCACCAGCTACGGGCGCATCATCGTCAGGTGTAAGTAGGCCCCAAGACTTAGCGCCAAATTGGCCACTGGGAAGCTTCGTTTGCTCGACCTTTAACCAGCCAAGCTCAGAGAGTTGTTTAGATGCCGCGTTAATCGCGTAACGCCCCAGCCCAGTCTGCTTCTCTATCTGCCCATAGGTCAACTTATAGCCGTCTTTGTGGCTTAGTAGGTAAGCAAGAAGGCGGAAAGAGTTAGCCGATATCCGCGGGTCTCTAACTGCATTGTTTGGTGTCATAAAAAAATCAGCTTCGAGCTTGTGAAGTTCAATCTTGTGCACACCTGGGTTGTCGGTCACGCTTCTTGCTCCGTGAAACCCCATGCGTGGGTCGTTGGATGACTGGCAACTCTCTGGCACATTTCACAATCAAAATCGTAGTAAGAAAAATTGTGGTGCCACTCAGCGGGAAAATGCGTTGAGAACCATTTACCAGTCCCAAAGTTTTCTTCGTCGCGACAGCCGTGGAGCATGTCCCGCACCAGTAGCCGGTGTTTGTTGTCAACCTTGCTACGGTCGAGACACATGCCCAATACTTCCCGGAAATGTGTTTGCCAGGTCTGATAGTTAGGATTGCCCGCCCTGTTAAATAGCGGGTCCTCTGTTTTGATTGCAGCTAACTCTGCGGCTGCGACAGAGGGACGATCTGGGTGACGCTCGAAAGTTACCCCTGCCACGGCGGAAAAGAAATCAGAGTGTTGCTCGTGATGCCGCAACCTACTCATCCAGTCGTTACTTATTCCGACGTAGAGCAGAGTGCCCTCTGAGTCGAAGAATCGGTACAGTACTTCTTGCATTGTCTAGCCTTTCTATCGGCTAGACTTGTGTCTAACCGATGCTGTTATCATCGGTTTTCTGATGGGGCGGGTTTCTTTGCGGAGCCCGTCCTATCTCGTTAAGTATACCCTAGAACGGTTCCTTCACTTCGTGCTCAACCCTAGACCCATCCGGCAAAAGAATCCACCACCGATAACTTGTGCAATCAAACACCGGCCTCGAGCAGACCTCCCATGTAGCGAGCTTGTGGCCCCACCCACGCGCATCACGGGCCACCAACAAATCCGACTCCATCGCCCCGTTATAGAGCCCGCACACCATCATCAGATTGTCGAGTGTGTCCAACAGCTTCGACCCACCCATGCCCCGATTGATTCGATGATGCGGCACCAAGTCTTCCTCGACCCCACAATGCCAACAATGCGGATCCCTTGCCCGCAACAACCTCAACGTCTTCACAGGGATAGCCATAACCCAATTCTATCGCACCCAGAAAACGTGCATTGGAGTGCCAGACAGCGACAAAACTGCGCCTAACGTGACACTACGCCAGTTAGTGTGAATAGTGGCTTACATTAGTAACAGTTTCGGGGTTAGTGTGGGGTTTCTCCGACATCGCATCATGTGGGATTTTCACCACACCCCCACTTTCACTTAAAAGTAAAAGTAAAAAAACTTATAGGTAGTACTCGAACTTAAAAGTAAAAGCAATAAAGTGTGTTTAAAGCACCGCAAGATTTACTTTATTGTATCTAAACTATATTTCCTACGTGGGTACAGTTGTGCCATATGTGTACCGCTTCCGGTACGGTGTCGCCTAGTTTTAGGTACAGATAGCTTTATGTGTCACGTTCCCGGCACAGATTCGAACTGTTCGGGAATACCGAATAGTTGCCACTAACCCGAACGAAAAAGCGCATACAAATTGCAGACGGCTCAATGTTGTGGAGGTTATTGTCCAGTAAAAGAAAATTGCCCCCAGCCGTCAAGCGAAGGGGCAATCATGATAGGTCAACCTTACCAGCACACAACCAAAACCTACAGCCTCATCTCAGCCTGCAAAATCTTCGACATAGTAGCCTGCGCCATAATCTCCGACTCGATCGTACGCAACTTCATCCGAATCCTGTTCACCGATGCCTTAGCCAAATCTCTCTCAAAACGGAGCTCCGAACACGCAAGCTTCGCACCCGCCTGCCTCTCAGCAACCGAGCCTGAACCAGATATAAACGAGCCAGCCTCCTCTTTGTCCAAATCAGATTCAGCTCGAGCCAACACAACCTCAGCCTCATACAGTGCCTCCACCCCCCGCCTGTTCATCGCCGTAAGCTCCGCCAACTCTTGCACTATTACCGATGCTGTCACAAAGCATCACCAACCTTTCACAATAAACGCCACGCCAAAACAGTTCATCATCGCTACGGGTTCGAACCGCATGCTGATACGCCTCCCCAATCTCACGAAGACTTCCCATCAACACCGAGCTGCTCTGCACGATCCTTCACCTTACCTAACACTGTTTGGGGTGCGCCCGCAGTGGACGCCTCAGCCCATAATAGTCGCAACGCATCCACATCAGTCAACAGTTCAGCCTCAGCCAACCAGTCACGTTTCACCTGTTTAGTTTCATGCCTTGCAACTTTCATCATCTCCTCAGCGGAAGGACGTTTCGCACCCGTAAAGTCCCCACCCAAATCTGCCAGAGCCCTACCGATAGCGCTCGTCGCACAGTTCTCCACCATCGACACCTTGTTCACCGGTGAAGTGTCCGGCCGTTCCTCAGCCATATCAGACGTCACAGGGCGTGCATCTTTCCGGTCAAGATATATTTCCGCACGAACCACAACCTGCTCAGCACTAAAATGGAGTATCTCCGTCAGAATACGACCGTCAGGGTGCGCCGCCCAAAACTTATCGATGCGCTCCGCAACCGTCGAATACTGTGTGATATCAAAGCGAGCCATAATTTTCCCCTAAATAGTTTTCGATTACACCGTTAGCGAACTCGGAAACCCCAAGCCCTACCTCGTTAGCAGCCTCCAAAAGTGTTGCATATATTGCATGGTCGAACTCGATCGACACTGTTACCTTAACCATTGTTTACCCTTTCCCACAGCCTGTTAGCTGTATCCTTTAGCGCTGCAATCATTTCCTCATCACGCTCAATCATTACCACGCGAGGCTCGAACCAACCAGGCACAAACATTGGCCCCGCAGCAGTATCCCTTTGCTCCCGCAACATCCACGCAAACACACACCGAGCCGTATCCGTACAATGCATCTGCCACTGCACCTGACGCCGATACTGGATCGGTAGCTTCTCAGGGTTCCAATCCTTCCCCGTCGTTTTAATCTCACTAATCTGTGAATGATCCAACGAAATTCCATCAGGGGTAGCCATATGGTGCGGGAACTCCCCGTTACGAATCAGCCAATCATTCGGCATCACCCCGTAATCGTTCTTGAGAATCATCGCTATCGGTGTTTCCCACACCCGACCAAACACCATGTACGGGTTGTCTTGCTCAACAAAGTCTGCCGAATAGTCTTCTACCGCCTGCTCGAACCCGCCAGGCCCAGAGCCCGCCTTAGCCACCTGTGTCGCCGTCACACCCGACCGTCGAGCCTCCAACCAACCATCAGAGCCCAACCCTTTCGATGCTACAAACCTGCCCGCGTCAATCATTACCCATCATCCTTTTCCACCGTTCGCTAGCCATCTGCTTCGCTTCGACAACAATCTCATCTGATGCCCCCTCCAACGCAACCTGCAACTCCTCAAAAGTTGCCAACCATATTGCACCGCTGTCCGAGTAGGCATCAAACCGTTCCCGCATTATCAGCTTCGACAGAGCGTAAGCTTCCAAACTTGTGACGTTCTCAACCATCGTCTAACCCCCTTACACTTAGTCTATGAGTGACGACCGACGGATGAGCCCAATACGCGAATTTATGGAACTCGTCGACAAGTCAGGTGGGGTTGCCTGCCAAGACATTCCCGCCATATTTTTCCCCGAGGACTATGCAGACAAACAAACCCGCGACTATGCGATCAGGACTGCCCGCGCACTCTGCAACGAATGCCCACTAAAAGCAGCATGTTTCACTTATGCTGTGGAAGCTCAAGAACCTTACGGGATCTGGGCCGGCACGTTACCGTCGGAGCGCTAACCGTCTTCTTCGACATCGGCAAGTTGTGCCTGGTATGCCCAAGCGTTCAAATGCAACCGTAAAGTGTGCGCCTGCTTCCGGCTTAGGGTGAGTGTCCCTGGTTCGCCAATCTGCCACACATCATCGCGGAGTCGAATGTGAACCTCACGCCCGTCAGGTATCACATCCATCTGGTCACTCATTGCCGGTGTCAAATCCGTCATCGAACGCTGCCTGCTTTACAGCTTCAAGCCACACATCAAAATCTTCCCCATCATTACCATCCTCATCATTCACATCAAACCAACTCCACGCAACCTCCCGGTAAGTAATCCACGCATCCCTCAACCGTTCGATATTTATTTCCAACCGTTCACTCATGCTCTTCCCCTTCGATTCACGCTCACCGTACCCCAAACAAGCAACAACAACCCCACCAAACTCAACCCATTGATCGGTGCGAACGGGTCAACAAACCCAGGCGCAAACATACACAACGCCCCCACCACAATTAGCACCCAGCCGGTCACAGGTTCACCACCAGCACAGCCAACCCGACACCGAGCGCCACAACAATCAGCACCCACCCGAGCATCGACTGCTTCTCACGACGTCGAATGTCACGCCGTAAAGTTTGCAAAGCAACATGGTTCGCAGCTTTCATCGGAGCAGGCACACCCCGCCACGCAACAACCGCCCGAGCAAACAGTTTCTCATCCGAAATAATCCGCATACGATCCACAGGCGACATGATGCGACGGTGCGCCATATCCCACTCCACAATTTCACGCAACTCGTCATCGTAGAGTTGTTGCGCCTCGACCTCGATGTTTTTGTAATACCCCATGGATACCATTGTACAGTCCTTTCGTTGCCTTCACTGTAAGACCTCACGCAAATTTCATCAAGCAGGCGACGGTCACAGGTTGATAACAGTTACCGCCCACCCTTATCCCCGCCGAACACCGAGCGAGTGTACGATGGTATCCATGGACTCCTACGAATACGACAACCTCAGCATCGAAAAACTTGCAGACATCCGCGTCTGGCAACTCGAACGCCTAGAACGTGTCACACAAGCCCTCAGAGCCCGCGTAAGAGCCGAACATACACCAGGCGATAACATCAAGCGTTTAGCGAAAAAGCTTGGCGTGACAAGGGCCACAGTGTACGCCTGGCTTGCAGAATAGAAACCCTACTGACAGGAAGTGCAGTCCAAGGCATCGGCAGGATCGACCGGCACCTCATAGCCATCAACGCGCTCCACAGCGTCAAGCCGCCCCATCACTTTGCGGCCTTGTCATAAGTCAGCACTGAAGTCAACAGGGACATGACACCGGCAAGCGCAGCCACCGAAGCAACCTGCCCCCACTCGACATCAAGGATTCCTACAGCACCCACACCAATAGTTGCGATGGCAACCTGCGCCACAGTTTTCACTGCACGCTCAGCCGAAAAATTCCAGTACGCCTTCAACTTATCCATCCGTGTTCTCCACTCTCTTATCGTCATATGCCGCCCCAAAAATGTAGGACGTGAGAATCAAACTTATCAGAGCAACCCCACCCGTAATCAGGTCGCCTGCACCGAGCCGGTCTTGCCACACCGCAACAATCGATGACACAACAAGGGCGACACCGAGGGCGAACGCCGCAAAAATGTATCTACGTCTAATCTTCCACTTAGGGTTGCTCATCGTGTCAGCACCGCAATCAACGGTGACACTACCGCGGCGAGGAAACCGAACGCACCGATAGCCTGCCACATCCGCATCTCGAGTTTACGAATCCGTAGCTCATGGTCTTCAATCTTTAGCTCACTATCGGGCAGACTGTTAGCAATTTTCTCTAACAGTTTCCCTTGCCGTTGCACCTCAAGATAAATGTCACGCATAGAAACCCTTACCGCGAGCGCTTCTTGCTCGTCACTCATCTGATTGCGCCTTCGTTGATGGCCCGCTGCAGGGCGCTAATGGTTAGGCGTCCCCACACCCCATCAGGTTTCACGTCAAGTAGAAGCTGTACAGCCCGTCGAGTGTTTGGCCCGAACACCCCATCAGGTTTCGCCCCAGCCCATCTCTGCATAGCTGTGTAGGTCATTCTTCCAGGCCTGCCGTCGATACGGCCCAGAGGGAACCCGGCGTTCGTGAGTGCAGTCTGGAACGCTTTCCACGTGTTGCGCCCCAAACGCCCATCCACCTTGAGCAAAGCGGGCTTCACGACTACAGCGGCGCCGTCAAGGAACGGTACGGGGTCCAGCGTGTCACCCCAGCGCCCGCCACGTTTTCTCACCTCAAAATGGAGATGGTTGCCTGTGCTCGCACCGGTAGTCCCAGAGGTGTAAATGAAGTCGCCCGTCACAACCCGTTGGCCTTTACGCAACCCGGTACGGTGCGCCCCATGATAGTAGACCGTCACAATCTGCCCATGGTCAATCAGCACCGTATGCCCACCACCGCGAGGGCTCCACCCAATCTTCACCACAACACCATCGCCCGCAACAGTTACCGGGAACACGCCCGCAACATCGACCCCGTGGTGAAAAGTGCGCCTGCCCGTAATAGGGTGACGCCTCCAACCGTAAGGACTTCTCGCGTTGATAGTTCGACCTTCCGGCCAAGGGTTACTCAGCTTCATCTTGAACCTCAACCCAATCAGTTGTTTCTTCGTCCCACGAATAAGACCCACCATCGGCAGGATAATCTATAGGTGCCACCCACAAACAGGTTGCCTCATCGAGTACCCATGAAGGGTAAGGGGTTGGCGGTATGAAAGCGTCACGGTCAGCATCATAAGTGAAAGATAAGCCCGCGTAGTTGAAACGGAAAGCTTGGCTTTGGTCTTCGCTTGGTTCCCCATCGGTGTAGTGGATACCGCCGGAAGTGTTGTAAGAAGTTTGCTTGACCGTGAAACCCTCGGGAGCGTAATAGGTTTCCCAGTCGTCAATACCTGTTGCAACATCATCGCGTCCCACAAACACCATCGTGACCGTGTTGTCAGAATTGAGTACCGCGTAATGAGCCATAACCTTATCCAATCGTCACTGTGTCAGTAGGGCCAGCAGCCGTTACCGTGTAAACCTTGTTCACCCCTACAACCGCTGAAGTCTGTGTGACACCGCCAGAGAAAGTGACACTAGCCTGAACCGGAAGCGCGAAGATGACAACACCAGAACCACCATTGCTTCCACTCTCATTCGTACCACCACCACCACCACCACCAGTGTTTACCGTCCCGGCAGAAGGCCCGCCAGCGTTATTAGAAGACCCTTGCCCGCCGCCGTCAGAAGCAGTACCGGCTGCACCATCCCGGCTCAAACCACCACCACCGCCGCCAGCACGACCAACAGCCGAACCTGTAATAGAAGAAGTCAAACCAGCACCACCATTACCGCCCGCAGCGCCACCGTAGTTACCGTTTGTCCCGGCTTCATCAGCACCACCACCACCACCACCAGCGTTCTGCCCGCCTACATCCCCAGTCGTAGCATTACCGCCGTCAAAACCTTGGCTAGTAGTGCCTTCACCACCAGCAGAAGAAGTTCTACCGCCACCGCCACCCCCCGAACCACCACCAACACCAGGAGAAACATTGTTTAGACCACCACCGCCACCACCACCAACAGAAGTGACAGAAGAAAAAATACTATTCGCACCACTGGAGCCGTTGCTGATACTAGACCCACCAGCACCACCAGCGCCCACAACCAAAGAATAAACACCCACACCAAGCGATAAGGCTGCCTCCGCAGAAGCACCCCCGCCAGAATCCTCCCCAAAAACAGAAGAACGATAACCACCGGCACCGCCACCACCACCAGCGTGACCATCGCCATTATCGCCACCGCCACCACCGCCAGCAATAACAAGATAACTAGTGGCCCACGGGGCGCGGGTGTAATTGAGTGCCATACTGTTGAACTTCTGAAAGTCCCTTATGGAACTGTTTGCCATACTTGTTACAGCCACAACAACCCCCTAAACTGTTATCTCGGCACCGAACACGTTAATACTCAAACGGTCAGCAGTCCCAGCCTCAACCGAAAGAACATCCGTCGCAGCCATCGTGATACCGAGCGTGAGCGTGGTCGAATCATTCGCAGCCACCGGCACATCGTACGCAATGTAATGCTTGTTCGAGACAGCATCCCCATCAACACGCACCGCAATCCGAAAACTGTCAGCGCTCGCGTTACGGTTCGCAATAATAATTGTGCTAATAACGGTTTCCTTACCCGACCCCACCGTGTAAATATCCGTCAAAGCCGTCGTCGTCAAATCGACCTGCGCAATAGACTTGTAATTTGTTGCCATCAGTTAGCCTCCCATAAGTAGAAAATTAGTTTCAAAACCGCCGCCACCCGAACCACCCGCAGCCACCCATGCGCTCCCAGTATAAAACTGCAACGCATCCACATCCTTCAAAAAAGCGTGCTGCCCTTCCTCAGGCGCAGTAATAGCAGCATCCCTACCCGCAGCATCCGCAAACACCGGAATGCTCTGCGACATCAAAAAAGTGTTTACCTGCTCAGCAGTAAGCACCGCCCCAGCACCAAACGTCCTAAACCCTGCCGGAACAGCCACAAAAAACTCCTATCAAAAACCGAGGTGATTAGTGTCAAGTATACCGAACACCACGTCATCCAACACAAAGAACGCAAACTCTAGCGACGACAAACGCAACGACACCTGATGAGTCATCGGCCCCACCTCATGCGACACACCAATCACCTGCGCAAACCTATCAATCGGCGCACCCACACTATTAGGTGTGAACTTCACCTCAACAACATCACCAATCTCTAACGCCAACACATCGGCAACCTGCCCCAAAGCCAACCCATCCACATCAATAAGCAAAGTTTCAAACCGATACTCAGGCTCACCAAAACGTGCCACAACAAAATCTGCAATGTTTTGCACAACAGAAGCAGAAGCACACAACACCGTGAGCTCCTCCGAAATAACCCCAAACGTTGTCTGCGAACTCACATTCTCCGCCACAGCCGTAGACAACGGTGCAGAAACAGTAACCCGGTTCACCATCAACTCAGTACCATAATTCACCTGCACCTGGTTGTAAGGCACACCCGAACCATCATCCGCAA
>Ga0307934_1001430_pt1 | contig 14674 bp, 16 predicted proteins | sample OrgLakmetageno90_FD_201838 | JGI IMG/M metagenome (GOLD analysis project Ga0307934, IMG submission 201838) | Saline water microbial communities from Organic Lake, Antarctica - #90 | ecosystem: Environmental > Aquatic > Non-marine Saline and Alkaline > Saline | place: Antarctica: Organic Lake... | reverse complement strand
AATTAAAAAATGCATTGAATGAAAATGAACCTGAAAATATAGAACTTCAAAACAATGAAAATGAAATCAGAGAATAAATAAATGAACATTTTACAATGATGGATGTTGATTTACTTTACAACATTTTTATTTTGCAATATTTTTTATTGAAATGATTTTTTATTTTTTTGTTTAGACAAATTAAAATTTTGTTTCTTTTTGAAAATGAGCCATTCCAAAAAACAAAAAACACACATATTTCAAAATGAAAAATTGGTTGAAAATTCAATCAATGTGCTTGAGTGTTTGATTTTTGATATCAAAGAAAAGAATCGATTGAAAACAAAAAGAGAAAATGATCAAATTATTTCTCATATTTTGAAAGAGAAGATGTTGATTGAAAAAGAAACTCAGCAATTGGAAAAAGATTTATCACAAAATTCAAAAACCAATTCTGTTAAAAAAATAATCAAAAAACAGAAAAAGATGAACCAAAACAAAGGAATGATGCAAAAGAAAATAAAAAGAATGGCAGATTTAGTCAAAACAAAAAATGATTTACACAACCATTTTTGTAAGAAAATTGATTTAAAATGCTCATTTTATTTGGAAAAGGAGAAATATATTTCAAATTTGATTAAAAATTTTATAAAAAATAATAAATCATCCAGAGTCAACAACAATTGTATTTTTGACACGTTGGGAAAATCCATAAAAAATATAAACATTCATTCAACAAATCAAAAAATGAATTCATTTGAAAATATTAAAGAAAAAGAATTAGACGATTTTGAAAGAAATTTATTTTATTATGTGTTGTGTTCAAGTTATTTGTTTTTTGTGTTTCATGGGTTCAAAAAATGTTTATTGTCATCATTTATCAATTATGAGAATTTAAAATTATTTGTCGAGCAAAACAAATCACTCACAAAATGGATGTCACCTTCTCACATTTACAAAATGATCAACATTGAAATCAATTTATACAAAGATCCTGATATCAAAATTCACACAAGAAAAAATTTAATCAATTTTGAAAACAACAAAAACATTTCCATGAACAAAACAGTGTATCAATGTCCAAATTGTAAAAATAGTTTAATCATGCACTTTGACAAAGGATATTATTTATGCAGTAATCAATTATGCGCAACTATCGTTCCTTGTTCCGAAAATATTTCAAGCAATGTTAGCTATGAACGTGAAACGTGTTTCAACAAAGGATCAGTTGAAAAAAGGGAGCATTTGAAAGATCGATTTAATAATGTACAAACTGTTGACAATAAGAAAATTGAAGAAAAAATGCTTTACAAAGTAATGGTATACTTGTATGACAATCTAAAAATAACAAAACCTGAACAAATCACAAGAAAACACATTAAAGTGGCACTTCAAAAATCCAAATCCAAAAAATATAATCAAATCGAACAAATTTATCAAATATTGACAGGAGAACAACAACATAGCTTTTTTGAAATTGAAAAATGTGTTCAGCATGTATCCAAAATGTCAGAAAATTCATTCGAAGATTTGAAAAACAATAATCAAATTGAAAGAAGTAACATGCCATTTTATGGAAATTTAATGAGAGCCATTTGCAAAATAATGAAATTTGACGAAGTCATTCCTCGTATTCAAGTTTTAAAAGGAAAAGATAATAATGAAAACACAAACAAAGATATTAAAAAAATCATTGAAGAATCAGGAATCATTGTTTGAAAATAAAAATTTATTTTTTGTTGGAATCATTGTTTTTTTGTTTTTCATTCATGAAATCTTTGTAAATAGAAAGATTTTTGAATGAGTCTTTGATGATTTGATTTCTTTTTGTTGTGTCCACGCTCAAGAAAAATAATTTGAATGGATTTTCTGGATTGTAACGATTAATAGTTGACCATATATTGAAATGACTCATGCAATGGATTGGTATTTCTTCAATGAATGTTTTTGATCTTTGATCAATCGACAAGTTTTTGTATCGTTCAGGATGCACATGAATCTCAGCACTTGGCAAAAACATCGATCTGTATTCTTCAATCGACATGATTCCTCCTTTATGTAAAAGAATTGAACTAGGTGGCGCGGGATCAATATATTGAGATTGTATACCGTATCTTTTTTGAATAATAAAATTGAACACTGTCAATTGATATCCAATATAAAAACTGTTTTGTTCATTGATCCATTGTTTTGCACATTGAATACTGCACATATTTCCTTTTAAAACAGGCCTTTTTGAATAATTTATATGATTGTACACAGGCACTGCGATTGGTTCATGGTCAAATACATATCCGCACAAAAAACACGGAAGACCTTTATTTTTAGGCCACGCGTCGTCCAAATTTGTGGGAACATGATGATAACAATCTTTCTCGCTCAAAAATGGATTTTCTTCTATCTTGTCCAATAATTCTTGGTTTTCAATAGAACCATATTTTTTCATGTATTCAATTCTATCATGATCAGCAATATCAAAATCAAGGCTTTGATCATCTATTATTGTTTGTTCAGAATTGGAATTCTTAGAACAATTGACTGATATGTTTTCAATGTTTATTTTTTTAAACCCATTGGACGTATTGAGGGTCATATTTTTATATTGTTTCATTTCCATTGGATTGTTAATGTGTTCAATGTATTCTGGATTGTCAGGATCACCAAATAAATTGAGTTTCAATTGTTTGTCATAAATTTCTTTGACAGAAAAAGGCAAAATTACATTTTCTGTGTTTTGATCCGAAGAAGATTGATTGATCAAGTCTTTTTTCTTTTCTTTATCGTTTGTTTTTGTCTTTTTTGTTATTTTGTTTTGATTGAAAAATTTATGGTTTGTTTTTTTCAACATTTTCAATGAATCATCAGAACTTGTTTCGAGAAACAAATTATAAACTTTGCATTCTTCTGTCCAATTGGTTTCATGTTGATTCAACAGAGACGAAGGTTTTTTATTTTGTTTAACCATTTTTAATAAATAATTTTGGTTTGTTTGATTTCATTTTTTTCTCAAAAAACAAACATTTTATCACAAACATTGAAACATTGAACAACAAAAACATTCATCAATCAAAAATAATTGTTTTTTATTGTTTCATTTTTGCATTTCATCATCATCATCATAATCATCATCGTCTGCCCCACACTGATTTTGTGTTGCAATTTTTATATTAGATTGATAAAAATCAAATTCTTCTGAATCGATGGTTTGAATCATAATCTTTTCCAAACAATTGTCAAATCTAAAAATCATATTATCTTTTTTGCTGTCTAAAATAATATAAAAATTAGATGAATTGTAATTGATAATCATCTGCTTGAATGACTTGAAATCATAGATCGACCAATTTTTTATCTTTGTTGTTATATTTTTATTCTTTTCTCCAACTTTCATTAAAAATTCAGACTCAGACATCTTTTGACACTTTTGTGTGTATTGATAAAAATGATCCATATTTGGAAATTGTCTTTGGTAATATTTCAACACAACTTCATCCTTTTCTGGAACAACAATATCAAACTCAGAAATCATCAATCGATTCATTTTTCCAGTCAAAACAATTCTGATGCTTTGAACATCCCCGCCAGTTTCATTTGAATCATCCGTTTTTTCAACAAACATAATATGAACTTGTTCTATTTCTTCTATGCCACCCGATTCTTTTTTGACATTCAAACTAAACATTTCTTTCAACTTGGATTGACTCAATTCAATCATCACATCATAATATTCTTTGGATATGCTTTGAGGATGATTTCTAAAAAAGTGTTAGCTACAAATCATAATTCAAAAATCAAAAATAAATAAAAACATACTCGTCACAATCTTTGTTGAAATATGTTTTTTTAATATTATTTTCTTGATCATAAGATTCAATACAAATAACACTATGATCTTCTTCATCAGTTGAAAAATATGAAAATATACTTTTTGAGTGTATTTTCAATTGTTTTTGAATTTCATTTAATGTTGTCGAAACACAATGAACTTTATTTTTATCATAGCAATCACAATGCATGCTGCCTTTGATTGTTCCTTCGTGAAAAAATGTTTGTAATCCATTCAAACAATCAATCATTATTTCTACTTCGTTCAAGAATTTATTGTCCGTTTGATCTTTTCGTTCCGTTTCATCCATTGGTTTTATAAACATTTGTATTGTGTTTGCATTGGAATTGGAATTTTTTATGTTTTTGCACATGTCCAACATTGTTTTCGTTTTCACTCGAAAAAAGAAATCGCATTTTTTGGGTTTTATTTTCTTGTCAAACTTTGTCAATACATTCATGTTGACAATGTCTATATTGTCTGAAATATAAACATCGTCACCCATATTTCTATATCCTTTGATTTTCTTTTTTTGATTTTCATGATCAAGTTTTTCTGATTCCCTGCTTCTTTTTTTTTCCATTTTTTTCCACTGTTTTTTTGAAATTTTTATTTAATTTTGTGACAATGGTAAATTGATTTTATACATGTTTTGTTTGTCATGTTCACAACAATTCATAAAATAAAAGAATTTTCTATTCAATTGTTTTTAAATATTTCAAATGGAAATAAAAATATCAAATCTGTCCATCAATCAATAATCATGGAACATTATTCAAGAAAAAAGAATTCAGATTCCATCAAAAATATTATAAACGAACAAAAAGAAAACAGAACAATTAATTTTTCATTGAGAAACGAAAATCAAAATGAAAGATTGAAAAAAAATGATAGTTCGTCATTGTCAGACAATAAAATAAGTTTTTCCAAATTGAAAGCTCAAATTCAAAAGATTCAATCCAAACCATGGCACATTTTTTTATTTTATTTCAAGCAATTGCAATTCAATTGTTTATTTTTATGCAACCAAATCAATACATTTCAATATAGTTCAAATCAATTTGACAAAGGAACAAATGCAAGTATATTAAAATTAAACATGCATCCAAAGTGTCAAAATCACAAACTGATATCAATGATCAAACAATTCAAATCACATTGCAAAAGAGACCCATTGGATTTTTTTGTGTGCAAATTGTCTAATAATGAATGCATTGCGTATGACTTGGAAAAAAAAACATGTTTGTTCAATCCATTGGATTATAATTTATCAGATGAGAAATGGTTTATTGGAAACTTGATTTATTACGACGAACAAAAGAAGATTGTTGTTTCCCGTTGCGAATCCATTTGTGAAATCATTATAAACATGTACATCAACGATATCTATTACAGTAACCAATGCATTCATTGTAACGTTCAACATTTGGCGGGAATTGATATGAAACACAAAAAAACATTTCAAATTCAAGAGATGATTGATGTTGGATTGGAAACATTTTTGAAAAAACAAATAGAAGCATCATGGATCAAAAAAAAATATTTTGAAGAGATGGGATCGTCACATAGTTCAGATGAATTTATTGATGTGCAAGAAAAATCTAAAAATATTTCATTGTTTGATTCTACAAACTCTTCAGATGCAATGTCAAGAAGTTCTTCCATTATGAACTCAAAAGAATCGTCCAAGGCATCACTTCCAATGTATTGTAACAATTCCAAATCAGATTCAAGAATGTCCATATCGACAATCACTAACCCAAATTCATCCATATCCAGTTTTATTGATGTTTTTGACAGTGAAAAAAAAGAAATGGTTGAAAAATCAAAAAGTAGAATCTCTAGTTATTTGTCACGTGTGTCTGATAAAACAATGGATTATCTGTTTCAAGAAGACAGTATCTATCCCAACTATTCCAAATTCACCTTTCAAACAAACAAACAAAAAACACCAACATTTGATTCCTTTCCTCAAGTCAATGTATCTAATCATATGTCAACAAATTCAATCCTAATGTCTATTTCAAAAAATGGTGATTCATTGTACAAAACAATCGAATATTTGTGCACTAGTGTTTTATATTATTGTCACGCGATCCAAAATACTTATAAAATCAATTCACTCGATCTCAACATAAGAAATGTGATGGTTCAATTTGTAAATAACAATTATCCAGTCAAGTATCACAATTTTAGTTTAGACAGCAATTCAAAAAAGAAAAACATTTATTTTGTTTATTGTTTCAAAGATCAAAATGATGAAAACAAATTGAAAGCAATTGCTGTCCCATTCAAAGGATATATTTTCAAGTGCATCGACAACGGAATGTCCAAGTTGTATAATGTAACAGGTGAAAAGAATCAAGAAAATCACATTGAATTCAGTTATTTTTATTATCAGTCCGTTTTTAGAAAAAACGAATACAAAAACAAAGATATTTCTACAAGATGCAAAAACAACAGAACAAAATATGGCATTGGTCACAAATTTTCAACAAGTTATGACATGTACTATTTCTTTGCTTCATTGTGCAATTATTTAAATTGTTTCAAGATATATGACACCATGGCACATCACATACAAGAAAAATACAAATGGTTTCTAAAAAATGACACACTCAGACCTCCCATTGAAAGGTTTTATGATAATATTTGTCCCAAAGATGTTTTGAATTATTGTTTTTCTTTGTATGATTGCAAAATCGACAAAAAAAATGAAAACAATCAATCTCATGGTATTTCATTTGAAAAGTTCACGTCTGGAGATTTTTTAAAAGAAGAAACATCATTGAATATTGATTCTATTTTAAGCATTCACGGATTGAATAAATTCAATATTTCGGAGTTGAAACAGAAACACATTGTTCAATATTGTGAAAAAGATTGATGATAAAAAATAAATTTATTTTTTTTGAATATTTAATAATCTGGAGTTTTTCTGATAACATATTTGTTTAATCTATCATGAGGCTTGCATAATAATTTATTTATTCTTTTTTGGTTATTGCATTCCGCCTTGTATTTCATTTGATCCTCAATGTAGCTTGATGATGAACAAGATGATGCAACATCATCGATTCCTACTGCCCTTTTCAAACAACTTGGATACAATGCAAACAGGAATAAACGATCAAACGTTAATCCAACTCTAACACTTACAATAATTGCAACAACTAAAATTACTAATGAAGCAAAAAGTAAAACGAGCACCCAGTATAATGATGACCATGAATTTCCGAAATCCCTATTCCATCCTAATCTGTATTTATCTTGAGTTGATTGGTACATTTTATATTTTTATCTGTTTGATTGATCAATGTATCTATGATTTATAATATAATGCGATGAATTTATCACTGTATATTTTTTATAATAAGTTGGTTGTGTTGATGCCTTTTTTTTTATTTTTACAAAACCAAAAAAATAAAACAAAATAGTAGCAAAAAATACTAAAAATTTGTGATTCATTTTAAATAAAAGTTGAAACAAAAACAACAAAATTCAATCGAAAAAAATGATAATCACATGTTCAATTATAAGCGCAGCAAGCATCATTGGTGCATCGTATTATAAATGGAAATATCAAACCAATCCTTCTGATGAAAATGAACCAAAAAATGGAAACGAAAATTTTGATCGAAATGGATTTGAAAAATTAGACAATGCACAACAAGAATTGATTATTGAAAACCAAAAAAAATATAAAACAACATTGGAAGAACTAAAAAGTAAATGGAATGAGAATGATGGATTTCAATTGAAACATAAACCATTGGATTCAAAACACAAGTGTTCAAGTTCCAATTCAATTCATGATTTTGTTAAACACAAAATTGAAAAAAAATTCAAAAATCATTTGGAGAATGAAAATTCGCTACAACAACAAGAAAGTGAGATTGAATTTTAAAAAAATATATATTTTTAAAAAATTGTTTGTATTTTTAAATGAATAAAATTATTTATTTTCATCTTCGTGCAAAGAATCTTTTAATACAATCACATTGTCTTTTTCTTGTTTTAAATTATTTTGTTTGGGTTGATTATCTATTTCCCATTCTTTTTCAATGGAACACATTAAATCTCCAAAATATTTTTTCAAATTTTGAATCTTTGAATTGATTTTAGGTTCCACATCACTTTTCCATTTTTCTTCTGAAATTGTCTTCATATTGTCCTTGACAAATTTTTCCAATTTTTTGATATCTTCTGAAAAATCATCATATCTCATCCTTATACTCGAAAGTTCTTGATCTATTTTTTGTTTTGAATTCTCATCAATAGTTTGTATTTTTTGTTTTATATTGGTTAGCTTGTTCACCAAAAGCTTAGTTTGTTCATGGTGTGATAGATGATCTAATTTATTTGCGATATTGTCATTTTCGAACCATCGATCCATTTTGTCGTGTATGCTTTTTTCAATTTGTTCCTTTTGTTTTTCCATATGATTGTAATAATTGGAAAACGAATGATTGTTTGAAAGTTCCGATTTGTTTGTTTTCATCAATGCATCATTCATTTCTTTCAGCACGTTTTTATTCTCAATCAATGTTTGAATTTTATTTTGGAGCACAACATTATGATTTGTTTTTTTCTTGTTTTCGATTTTCAATTTTTCATTTTCAATTTTTAATTGTTCAATCTTGTGTTTAAATTGATCAATGGTTGAATGATACTCATTCTCATGCTTTTCAATATTTTGTTGAAATTCTTTAATCAAGTCATTATTTTCATAAATTGTTTTTTTACAATGATCTAATCGATTCTTGTCTCGTTGTATCTTGTTTTCTAATTTGATTTTTGTATTTTCAAGCTCAATATTGATATTCGAAGTTTCAGTGAGAATTTTTCTCAAATCATCATGTTTGTTGCATAGCTCATCATAATCCATGTACAATTCATCATATTTGTTTTTTAAAAAGCCATACTCTTCACGCAGTTTTTGGTTTCGAATCTCCATTTTCTTGAAATCATGTTGTTGTGCATCATTATAAACTATCACGTTTTTATTTTCAATACCCATTGAATTATCACTGTCCATTGAATTATCATTACGATTATTGGATTCATAATCATTGATTCGATAATCATTTTGTTTTGTCAAGACACTGTGTTCTCTTTCCGACAAATCTTGAAACAACGATTTTGTTTTTTGTAAACTTGATTCTGTTGGTTTGAAAGATTGTCGATTTTGATCAGATTCAGACGTTCTACTTTGCATTCGTTTCATCAATTCATCGTGATTTTTATTTGAAAGATTGAAACGGTCAAGAATTTCTCCAAATATTTTGTTTTTTTGTTTTTTCATTTGTTTTGTTTGTTGAATGTTTATAAAAAAAGAGAAAAGATCAATCAATTTTATTTTCAATATTTGATTTCATGAAATCAATTTTGTTGTGAATTTAATAAAGTGAAAATTTTAAACATTTAATAAATTTCAAACATCAAAACATAATCATCATTTTCTCAAACAAAAACAATCATTTGATAAATTCCACACCACCATCATGTTTTTTTTAATATTTTCCATTTTGATATTGGTATCATTATGGCTTCAATTGAAAAAATACACCAAAAATCACGATATGAATATTTCCATTTTTGAAAATTCATTTCGAAGCATCATGAGATCAGATGAAATTGAACAAGAAAGCTCGTCACTCACAATGACTATATTTAATTTATTGAAACATTCACTAATTGAATCATTGGTTTTGTTTTATGAAAATACATTAGAGGGTTTGATCAATTTATTTTCAGTGTCATTATTGAATGCACCAGACACTGTCAAATTTGATTTAAACTCAACTCTTGTTGAAAATCAACAATATATTGATTCATTAATTGATAATCTTGATCCATTTGTTTCCAGCATCCCTGGTGGAAATTTAATTGCTCCTGTTTTGAAAATGATTTATTCTCAATCCATTCAAAGGAAAAATAAAAACAGAAGCATCGTGTTGAGTTTCAAACAGAAAATAAAATGCATAACCAATCAACAATTCGAAATGTTTTTCACTAAAAAAGATATTCCAAGTTCATTTGAATTATTTTCAACAGATTGCATAGATCATTTGTTTAATGAATTTTATAACCAACACAAAAACGAACCGGACATTTTAAAAAAAATGGAAAATATGATCGATCAAAAAATTTCAAATATGGACAATGGCATCAAAACAAAAAAAACAGATTTGTACGATCATTTGATGAAAAAACAAAGTGTTTACAAATTCTTGTTGGATTCTTCCAATTCATTGAAAAAACCAACACAAAAAGATATGGATGAAAAATCTGGCATGTTTGGAATTTTATTATGCACTGAAAAATTCATTGCAAAAAAATCACCAAATGTCCAATACATTGATGAAAAAATCAAAACAAACTCATCTCAACGAATTCAAAACAAAAAACATAAGATGAAACATTTCAATATTCAAATCATGATGATTTTTGATATGATAGAAGATGTCGCACAGTATGTTTTATCTAAAAAAGATAAAGAAAGAACCGAACAAATCATTGAATCCATCAAAATCTTTGAAAAGACATTGATTAAAACATACAAGCGTGGATCAATCAAAATGATGAACCATTATATTGACTTATTTTTCAATGATTTGTTCAATGAAGACATGATTGATCAAGGAGAATCGCACAGTGATTTCATCATAAAGAGCATTTCTTTAACTGAAAAAAATGAATGGACACTCAAAATGAGGAACAGTTTACTTTTGTACTCGATCAAAAAATTCCCTTTTGATTTGTTGGAAAATGTTCGAGAAAAAATAGATATCAATTAAAAAAGAAATAAAAATAATCAATAAAATAAATTCATCAAACCAAAAATTACATTTTATTTTTCAAAAACCGATCATGACAATAAATCAAATATTCATTGTAAAAAAACCAGATTGCACAGACATAAACAATGAAAACATTTTATTTGATGCACAATCTGCTTTTTTATTCACACTTGACAATTTGACAATCCCTCCATCCTTGACCTTGTCCAATGAAACAATTCCTTTTGGTGATTCTGTAGAATTTCAGACAGATTGTTTAGGAAACCCAGTTCATATGCTTTTACAATATTTGACAAATGTATATGTGTTTTATCAATTGACAAATGGATCATGGATTTATTCAAAGGCAATAAAAGTACAAGAATCAAATCAAGAAACACTTGAGCTGGACAACATGGATACATTTTTGGTTATTTTTATTGGATTATTTTTCATTGTAATGCATTTAATTTTCTGGTATCGATGGGTATATATTTTAAGTTCATCAACGGATTAGAAATCAGAATAGCCTTTTCTTTCCAAATGATTCCATCGTATTGCAATATCAAAAATTCTTTTGTTGTTGTGAAATGAATACTTTCTCCTTTGAAAAAAGATTGCTTCAATAAAAAATCCCAATGCGAAATGGAAGGAATATTTTGATTTGAAAGCTGTTCTTGTTTTTTAAAAAATTTCAATATTTGAATCAATGGTTTCATGTGTTGATCTTTTTTTTGAAATGTGGAATCGAAACTTTGGTTTTCGCACCGAATCCATTTCACGTGATTGAAAAAAGCGTTTTTATTTTTTATCAATGTTTTGAAATAGTCAACCCAAACACTTGATCCATCCATCCAATAAACATAAATGGTTGGAAATTTATCGCTTTTAATTGTGTCAATCAATTGATTAAAACAATGAATCATGGATTCAATGATATAAAAAACGTCATCTATGCACACCAAATGAATTTGTTTTTGATTGTTTTTGATTTGATTTAAAATTAATTCTTTTGTTTGAGAGATGATGTTGTTTTTATATTTCATAAAACAAACTAATTGATTTAATTTTGGTATCAGTTTTGATAAAGGCAAACATAAATTACTTGATCCAAAAAGAGAAGAATGAACATGAAAATCATATGGATAATTTTCTACTGGTTTGATCATTTCGATAAATGATTGATATAAATTTTCTGAATGAAATCCATTTAAAAAAATAAATATGGGACATTTTTGATCACTCTTAATTGAATTTCCAACGTGCAATAAAAAACAATTGTAAACATCTTGAATATCATTTTGTGGATGAAAATAAAACGTTTCTTTGAAACATAAATGCTTTGGCATAGTGTGACATTGTTGTTTTATTCGTTGCCCCAAATGATCCTGTGAAAATAATCGTTTGCAATGAAAATGAATATTTGGATTCAGGAGACCCCAAAAATAACCATTCAAATCTCCATTGTGTTCAGGTATAGTTTTTAATTTTTGTTGATTAAAGTTCTTCAGATGAATTACCCACATGAAATTAAAATCGACATTGAATTGATTTATTTTTTCAACAAAATCAAAATAAACATCATAAAAATCAATATCCAATATGAAAATAATGTGATTTTTGAGAATTTCTTTTTTGATTGTTTCAAACAATGATTTCAATTTCAAATTTCTTTGTTTTTTATAATCATGTGAATTATCAAAATAATATTGAAATATCGCATCCACACATAAATCATTAAAAAAACTATTTTTGGATTCCAAATTCAATTTTCTTTCGATGGAAACGAAGAAAATCTTTGTTTGCATTGAATTTTAATATAGAATATTCCTTTTTTTGAATTAAAATATATTTATTTTGTATTAATGAGTTTGAACAAAAACACCAATACATTGTATTTTAAAAATTATTTCTTGTTTATATTTTTTTATAATGAAATCAAAAGAACCATCTTTTAGCGACAGAGAAGAACATTTTGTTATTCCTGTAAAACCATGTTTTCAAAGTGTAATAAATTTGGTTGCTTGCATGAGACACTTTCCAAAATGTAAATTTACACTTTGTTGCATCATGACACCAGAATATGAAGGAAAAGAAAAAATCATTGAGGACATATTTCAAAAATTCAACAAACAATATGATAAACCATCAACTTTTTGCAACGTCGCGTTTATTAAAAAGGGTTATTTTGATTTAGTATGCACCAACATGAAAAGAATGTTACCGTTTAAGGAAGATGATGATATTGATTTGACAGATTTTCATACCGAAATGTATTTAGCACTAAACATTATGGTTCAATACAATGATTTCATGTGTGCCAAAAAAATCGACTTTATGATATGGGATTCTATTGTGTTTCCATTGAAACGAGGGAATATGCCATATATTTATGAATTTTTTGACACATCACAAGCTTATGAAGAACAACTATCAAAACTAGGTTCATCCAATCCATTATCTTTTTTGTTTGATGATTTGAAATATGACAAATCAACAGGAACATTTTATCATCCTTGCATAAGAAACATTGAGTTGATTCTCGAAAAATTAAAAGAATTCGATCTTGATTGCCAATGGCTCGATAAATCAAAAATAGAAAAAACACAAGCAAAGAAAAAAAGACAATTGTTGGAAAAAAACCAAAACGTTCAAGTTGTTTATTCATGAATTTTACAATAAATATTCTTTTTAAATTAAATCCACATATTCTGGCTTCTTCACTACAATAACCGAAACGGCATATACCAAAAAGATCAGATTGATAAACAATATTGCAACACAAATGACCAACAGAGAATAGAATAAAACTGCTTTAGCTGACATTCCTCTTTTATTTTTCATTTTGTGATTTTCATACATCATTGCAGGCTCTTCTGCTTCCATACGTTCACTGTAAAAGTTCATTTTTTATTTTTATATTTTTGTTTAGTATTTGTCCAAGTATTTTTTTATTATAATCGAATCAAAAAAATAAAACATGTGTTGAAAATTCACATTATTGTTTTGTTTTTGTTTCAAGCATAAAAATGACCAACAAATTCAAATATAACATTGACTATCAATAATACCATCAAAAAAATGAATTGGACACAAAAGAAATGTGTTGATAGTGTTTTAAAAATTTTAATTTGATTTTTGTGTTCAATCATTTTATTAAAAATAATTCTTTGTTTGAATTTCAACAAAATAATTTTTGTTTTTGTTTCCAATCACAAAAAAAACAAACTAATGGACAATATTACAATAATTGCAATCAATAAAGAATTTATCAAAATTGTTTTATTTTCAAATCAATATTTGAATTTGATTTTTAATGTTCATTTTGAAATGCCAAATAAAAAAATCAAAGTATTCATCAAATCAATTTTATGAAACAAGATAAGATACAATCAAATGAATATTATTGAAATGATCAAAATCAATGAAATTATTATTATGTTGTCCATTTTGTTTTATGATTTTATTTATTGTAATCGACAAAAATAAAAGGCACTTAAAATTTATTTTAATGATTTGATGTTGAAAATCCAGTTTGAAAATAACCTTATTCATTTATTTTTTAAAATTGTTTGATCTTAAAATAAAACACATCAATATTGAAAACTCCGGATCATGCAATTTAAATCTGATCCCAATTCTTCTGTGTCTTCCATCATCGGAACAGATGATAATCCTGGATTGAATTCATTCGTAACTGAAGACGAAATATCCAAAAGAAAATCAAACGACCCCGATCAAATTGTTTTCAATGTAGATGATGATTCGATTTTAATGTTTGAACCAGTTCAAATAAACTCATCTTTAACTACACAAACAATTGAAGTAACTAATAATTCAGAATTAAATGGAAATGTTAATATTGGAGCCGATTTAAATGTAAATGAAAAAATCACAACAAACAGATTTGAAGCCTTGGAAAATGTTGAATTAAAATCAGACACGATAAGCTTAGGTAAAATAACAACAAATAAATTTCAAGTAAACAATCAAGCTGATTTGAACGGAATTACAAATGTTAATAATAATTTGATTGTAACCCAAAAAACAACAACAAATCAATTTCAAGTAAACAATCAAGCTGATT
>Ga0307934_1001426_pt1 | contig 14689 bp, 10 predicted proteins | sample OrgLakmetageno90_FD_201838 | JGI IMG/M metagenome (GOLD analysis project Ga0307934, IMG submission 201838) | Saline water microbial communities from Organic Lake, Antarctica - #90 | ecosystem: Environmental > Aquatic > Non-marine Saline and Alkaline > Saline | place: Antarctica: Organic Lake... | reverse complement strand
CGTTGGCGCGGGTGCTCAATGTACCCTTTACCATTGCCGACGCCACCACCTTAACCGAAGCCGGTTATGTGGGAGAGGACGTTGAGAATATCATTCAGAAACTGCTGCAGAAATGCGATTACGATGTCGAGAAGGCCCAACGGGGCATTGTCTACATCGATGAAATCGATAAGATTTCTCGCAAGTCTGATAACCCCTCTATCACCCGGGATGTGTCTGGTGAAGGCGTGCAGCAAGCGCTGCTAAAGTTGATTGAGGGCACCGTAGCTTCGATACCACCCCAGGGTGGCCGTAAGCATCCGCAGCAGGAGTTCCTGCAGGTGAACACAAGTAATATTTTGTTTATTTGCGGCGGTGCATTTTCCGGTCTGGATAAAGTGATACAGCAACGCTCTGCGCGTTCGTCCATCGGCTTTTCAGCAGAAGTGGCGAGTAAGGACAACGTCAAATCCCCCGGCGAGACCATCAAAGGCGTCCAGGCCGAGGATCTGGTGAAGTTTGGCCTGATTCCGGAGTTTGTCGGCCGCTTGCCGGTTGTGGCAACTCTGACTGAGCTGGATGAAGACGCTTTGATCCAGATCCTGACCGAGCCCAAGAACGCTTTGACCAAGCAGTATCAGAAGCTGTTCGAGATGGAAGGTGTCGAACTGGATTTCCGTGAGGAGGCCCTACGCGCGGTGGCCCGCAAAGCGAAAGAACGCAATATGGGTGCTCGTGGTTTACGTTCAATAATGGAAGCAACGCTGCTGGACACTATGTATCAGATCCCGTCGGAACAGGATGTGTGCAAGGTGGTGGTCGATGAAAACGTAATCAGCGGTGATTCTGAACCGTTCAAGATTTACGCCAACAACGACATGGCCAAAGTTGCGCCGGACGATTGATTCGCCAAATCCGCGTAGTGACTGAGAAAGGGGCTGATTAGCCCCTTTTTTTATGTCGCAGATGCCCCAATGATTGATGCTATGCTTACTGAAACTCTTTATTGATACCCCGTCAGAGGACGCCCTATGACCCGGACACCCGAAGAAACCATGAAAGTTTACCCACTGCTCCCGTTACGCGACGTGGTGGTGTTTCCACACATGGTTGTGCCTCTGTTTGTGGGCCGAGAGAAGTCTATTCAAGCGCTGGAAGCTGCGATGGAACGCGGTAAGGAAATCCTGCTGGTCGCCCAACGTGATGCGGCCACAGACGATCCTGGTGTGAGCGACGTTTTCAACATTGGCACCCTGGCCACTATCCTGCAGATGTTGCGGCTGCCAGACGGCACTGTGAAAGTGCTGGTGGAGGGCAACGAACGTACCGCGCTGGAACAGATTGAAGATGGCGACTACCTGATAGCACACGCTCGCATTCTGCACGAAGAGTCTTTGCCGGAGCGCGAAGAAGAAGTGCTCAGCAAGACTTTGATGGAAGAGTTCGAGAAGTTTGTGAAGCTTTCTAAAAAAGTGCCGGCCGAAGTCTCTGGTGCGCTCAATGGGATTACCGGCGTAGAGCGCCTGGTGGATACCATTGCGGCCCATCTGGACCTGCAGATTCCGCAAAAGCAAGAGCTGCTTGAAGCGCTGGATACCCGCGAGCGAATTGAACTGCTGCTGGGCAAACTGGACGGTGAAGTTGATCTGGTTGAGGTGGAAAAGCGCATCCGCGGCCGGGTCAAAAAGCAGATGGAGCGCAGTCAGCGCGAGTATTACCTGAACGAGCAGATGAAGGCCATTCAGAAAGAAATGGGCCAAATGGGCGACGGTAATAACGATTTCGAAGAACTGGAACAGAAACTGGAAGACGCCGGTCTGCCGGAAGAGGCCCGCAAAAAAACGGAAAGCGAGCTCAACAAACTGAAAATGATGTCGCCCATGTCGGCGGAAGCCACGGTGGTTCGGGGTTACATCGACTGGATGCTGGCGGTGCCCTGGAAAAAGCGCAGCCGCGTGCGCCACGATATCGATAGGGCTCGTGCAATACTCGATGAAGACCACTACGGTCTGGACGAGGTAAAAACCCGCATTCTGGAGTACCTGGCGGTACAAACCCGGGTGAAGAAGATCAAAGGACCGGTGCTGTGCTTGGTAGGGCCTCCTGGAGTAGGTAAAACGTCTTTGGGGCAGTCCATTGCCCGTGCCACTAATCGCAAGTACACCCGTATGGCCCTGGGTGGCGTGCGCGATGAAGCCGAAATTCGCGGCCACCGAAAAACGTACATCGGCGCATTGCCTGGCAAACTGCTGCAGAAACTGGCCAAAGTAGGGGTGAAAAATCCTCTGTTCTTGTTCGATGAAATCGACAAGATGGGGATGGATCAGCGCGGAGACCCCGGTTCTGCGTTGTTGGAAGTGTTAGACCCGGAACAGAACCACACCTTCAACGATCACTATCTGGAAGTGGATTACGATCTGTCGGATGTAATGTTCGTGTGCACCTCGAACTCGATGAATATTCCGTCGGCGCTGTTGGACCGGATGGAAATTATCCGCATTCCAGGTTACACCGAAGATGAGAAGGTGAATATTGCTCTGCGTTACTTGCTGCCCAAGCAGACAAAAGCCAACGGTCTGCGCAACCAAGAGTTGGATCTTCCGCAAGAAACCCTGCGCGACCTGGTGCGTTACTACACCCGCGAAGCCGGCGTACGTGGCCTGGAGCGCGAGATTGCCAAAATCTGCCGTAAGGTAGTGCGCGAGCACGTCTCAAGCGGCGATAAGAGCCAGGTAGCGATAACGCCGGCGATGCTGGAAGATTACTCGGGCGTACAGAAATTCAAATATGGCCTGGCAGAAGAAAATAACGAAATTGGCCAGGTCACCGGTCTGGCCTGGACCCAAGTGGGCGGCGAGTTGCTGACCATTGAATGCGCGCTTACGCCGGGCAAAGGTCGGGTGGTGAAAACCGGTTCGCTGGGTGACGTCATGCAGGAGTCTATTCAGACCGCATTAACCGTTGTGCGCAGTCGCGCTAAAGCGCTGGGTATTGCCGACGATTTCCACGAAAAACACGATTTGCACGTGCATGTGCCCGAGGGTGCAACGCCAAAAGACGGCCCCAGCGCCGGTATAGGTATGTGTACAGCACTGGTGTCTGCGTTAACCCGCAACCCGGTGCGCAGCGACGTTGCCATGACCGGTGAAATAACCTTGCGCGGTCGTGTTTTGCCCATCGGCGGGCTTAAGGAAAAGCTGCTGGCAGCGCACCGAGGAGGCATCAAAACGATTATAATACCCGATGAAAATGTCAGAGATCTCAAAGAGATACCTGAAAATATAAAAGAGTCTCTGGAGATCCGTCCGGTTAAATGGATCGATGAAGTGTTGGACGTTGCGTTGGTGTATTCGCCGGAAGCAATGGCAGGTGATAGCGCTGAAAAATCAGCTGCCAAAGCCGGTTGTGGTGATGACGCAGAATCGAACGAACGCCCAAATACGCACTAAACCCGACATGAATTGTTGACACACGGAAGAGCCCATTGGTATAACTGTTTCGCCGTGAAGCAGCCTGTACCAAGGGTTCCCGCTTTTCATAATGCTATTCCTACTAACGGTTTACCGCTCCGACTAACGGATTGTTGCCGCAAGGAATAAAAAGAATTGCCGAATGGAATTCTGCAAACGTATGTGCAATAGTCTCTGCGTTTGAGATCCACCGACCCATAACATTTTCAACCTGAAATCGAAGGGGTTTAGTGTGAACAAGTCCGAACTTATTGATGCAATTGCAGAGTCTGCTGATATTTCCAAAGCCGCCGCTGGCCGTGCTCTGGATGCCATGACCACCTCCATTACCAGTGCGCTAAAAAAGGATGATCAAGTTACGTTGATTGGTTTTGGCACTTTCTCCGTGAAAGAACGAGCCGCTCGTACTGGCCGTAATCCGCAGACGGGCGCCGAGATTCAGATTAAGGCTTCTAAAGTGCCTGGTTTCAAAGCAGGTAAAGCCCTGAAAGACGCCGTTAAGTAACGAGTTTTTCGACGGCAGCTCCGCGCTTTGGAGCTGCGCCAGAAATATTAAGGGCGCATTCCACACTGAATGCGCCTTTTTACGTTAACAGCGCGAGTTTTGCGTTGATGACAATAAAAAGATTCGCCGGCATCCGCTGGCACAGTACGACCTTGAATAGGGATTTGGGAGAAACATGCTTCAAGATATGCGGGAAAATTCCCAGGGCACTATTGCCAAGATTATTATCGGTTTGCTGATTTTGTCGCTTTCCGTTTGGGGAATGGACGCCATTATTGGTGGCTTCAGCGGCGAACCAAAAGTGGCTACGGTGAACGGTCAGGATATTACCGAGCGCGAATTTTTGCGGGTGGTGCAGCTGGAAAGCCAGAACCGCCTGTCCCGTATGGAACGACCGGATCCTTCTCTGTTGGACGACGATCAGATTCGAGTTGACGTACTGCAGGCATTGGTTGAAGAGCAGGTTTTGGCGCAGGACGCAGACCGGCAGGGTCTGGCATTGTCTGACGCCGATATTGATGCGCTGATCACCCAGATGCCGCAGTTTCAGGTAAACGGCCAGTTTAGTCGCGATCAGTTCGTTGCTACCGTGCGCAACGTGGGCATGGGCGTTGGCGAATTCCGCGATGCCATGCGCAAGCAAACCGTCGTGAACCAGATTCGCGCCGGTATTGTTGCTAGCGGTGTTGCGACCAGCAATAGCATCACGCGGCTGATGCAGATTCAAAATCAGACCCGCGACTTTCGCCTGCTGAATATTTCTGCCAGTGCTGTGGCTGACCAGGTAAACGTCAGCGCCGATGACATACAAGCGTTTTATGACAGCAACCCAAACTTGTTCCAACAGCCCGAGCAAGTCGATGTCAGCTACGTTGTGTTATCGCTGGACGTGCTGGCTGACGCCATTGTCATCAGTGACGAAGAGCTTCTGATTTATTACCAAAGCCGCGAAGCCGATCTGGCTCGCGAAGAGCGCCGTGCTGCGCATATTCTGATTGAAGACACCATTGATGCGGACGCCATTGTTGAGAGTATCCAACAGCGTCTGGCTGACGGTGAAGACTTCGCAGCGCTGGCACAGGAACTGTCGATTGATACGGTTTCAGGCGAGCAAGGCGGCGACCTGGGCTTTGCCGGCCGTGGCGTTTACGACCCGGCCTTCGACGAAGCGCTGTTCAGCCTTGAACCCGGTGCTGTTTCAGGCCCGGTGCGCACCAGCTTTGGCGTACACCTGATTAAGATGAACGACGTTCGACGTTCAGACGTGCCCGCCCTAGCCGACGTTGCTGCGCAGTTGGGCGACGATCTATCGCGCGAGCAAGCGCGTGAAGCTTATGCCCGGGCACGTACAACACTGGCGGACTCGGCTTATTCGGCCGACAATCTGGAAGGGCCAGCGAAAGACCTGAATCTTGAGCTCCGTCAGGCAGACAATATCACCCGCAACGGCGGCGGTGAGCCGTTTGACCACGCCGGACTGGTGCGCCAGCTGTTTTCGCAAGACGTGTTGAGCGGTGGCTACAACACCGAGCTGATTGACGTTGCCGAAAATCGCGCTGTGGTCGCCCGCGTGCGGGCTTATCGCGAGGCTGAGGTGTTACCTCTAGACGGCGTGGAGGGCGCCATTCGCAGCAATCTGGAGGCTGACAAAACCCGTACCGCGCTGCTGGCCCGTGCCAGCGAAATAGCCGCGCGGTTACAGGCTGGCGAATTGTTGCAGGATATCGCCGACGCCAACTGGGTTGCTTACAGCGAACAGGCTCGCAGTGCGCCGGAGTTAGGCGGTGGGGTTATGCAAACGGTTTACGCGTTGCCACGCCCACAGGCAGGTGACGCCAGCTATGGCCACACCATTACCGGCAACAGAGCCGTTGTCATTGCTTTGGATAAGGTTAATGAAGGCGAGGTAAATACCGACAGCGACGAATACGTGCAGCTGCAAGAGTTTCTGGCTTCACTGGACGGCCAGCGCGAGTACACGGCCTACCAGCAGTGGCTGCGGAATAACGCCGAAGTGGAACGCCCGTAGCACAGGCCAAGCACACAGCTAGAGTAACGTTAGGGAAGAGCCAGGGCAGAATGACGCCCAGGGTGAACAAAAAACCGAACCGGACAGCCGGTTCGGTTTTTTTTTCTAACGTCAACGTCGCGTTAGCGCACGTGCCGTCAGGGTTGTGTCAGCGGCAGGCGGGTAGGGCGCAGGCTTTCTTTAATCTTTTTTAAGTGGCTGAGAAAATCCGGACCGCGCTTTAACGTCACCCCTGTCGCTAGAATGTCGATGACGGTAAGCTGGATAATGCGCGACGACATTGGCATATACACTTCGGTATCTTCCGGCGAAATCACCGGCAACACTACGCTGGACACTGCCGCAAGAGGCGATTGAGGATTGGTAATGCCAATGACCGTGGCGCCGTTATCGCGGGCAATTTGTGCTATTTCCACGGTTTCTCGGGTGCGGCCGGTGTAAGAGATAGCCACAATCACATCGCCCACGTGCGAGCCGGCAGCCACCATGCGCTGAATCAAGGCGTCGTCGTAAGACGCAACGGGTATGTTGAAGCGGAAAAACTTGTGCTGGGCGTCCATTGCCACCGACGCCGAAGCACCCATGCCAAAAAAATTGATCTGCTTGGCTTGAATCAGTGAATCAATGGCCTGCGCCAGTGCCCTGGCATCCAGCGTCTGGCGTGCCTTATCCAGGCTTGCCATGGTGCTGAGTATGATCTTGTCGGCAAACTCTGCCACTGTGTCGTCGGGCTCAACGTTCTGGCCGACATAAGGAGTGCCGGTAGCAATGCTCTGTGCCAGGCGAATCTTGAAGTCGGGGAACCCAGTGGCAGAAAATCCGCGGCAAAAACGGTTAACCGTTGGTTCGCTAACGTCAGACGCCCGCGCCAATGCGGCAATGCTGTAGCGGGTTGCGGCGCTGGGGTCGCGCATGATGGCCTCTGCCACCTTGCGCTCGGATTTGTTGAGCTGCTCCAGCTTCTGCTGAATATCCTCAAGTAGATTATCATCCCGGCGGGAATGGGTGAGGGTAGTTGCAGCCATGCCTGAAGCTCCCTGATTGCTGTGGTTGATACAAAAGTTTTGATGCTTAGCAACCAGGATTGTACTCCGTTTGACGAATTTTGGGTGTAGTAAAAGTGTCGGAAGTGGGGTCAAATAACGGTATGCTCACATTTCAGCGACGATTATTGGATAAAGTTACTACAATGATTCCATCACACCTTACTCGCTGCGATTTAATGATTTTTGGCGCCTTGGGGTGGTCGGGGCCGATGGCATCAATGGCTTTAATAACCCACGACGGACGAAGCCGGTATGAAGACGCTTAAACCCTTATTGCCCAGTGGCGTGTTTTGGTCCCGGGCGGCAACACCGGCCGACCTTGCCTGGAAGCTGGCAGAACAAATTGCGTTGATCCTGCGCCAACGTCTTGACGCAGCGCCGCAGGCCAGCTTGGCGTTGTCTGGTGGCAGTACACCTATTTTTCTGTTCAAAGCTTTGGCCCAGCAAGTGCTCGACTGGCAGCGGGTAGACGTTGTACAGGTCGATGAACGCTGGGTAGATCCGTCGCACCCAGACAGCAACAGCGCTCAGATACGCGAGCATCTGTTGCAGAGAGAAGCCGCAGTGGCGCGTTTTCACCCACTGTACGAAAACGTTGCAAACCCTTCAGTCGGCCTGGGTGCGGTTTGCCAGCGGCTTGAATCTCTGAGCTGGCCGCTGGACGTGGTCGTGTTGGGTATGGGCAACGATGGCCATACCGCATCGTTATTTCCGGATGCGCCGGAGCTGGTCGCCGCCATGGCGGAGCACAACGGCAGCAAGTTAGCAGTGATAAACCCACCGCATCAGGTCCACGCGCGAATCACTCTGGCCCGAAGCGCCATTGCTGGCGCCCGTCATTGCATTCTGCACATTCAGGGCGACGACAAATTGGCCACTCTGAACAAGGCATTGGCCGAACCTGATGGCTGGGCGAAAATGCCAATCCGCGCGTTTCTGCGGCCGGGTTTGCACATTTTTTGGAGCCCGGGCTGGGCCGTCAAAATTCCGACTGAAGCGGCCGGCAAGCTCTAAAACAAGCGTCCGGTACTGAATCATTCAGGGCGACGCAAAAAGTCCCGTAGTGTGTACAGGATAATCAACACGTCGAACTGCGCGCAAAGCCAGGGAGCATTGGCCAACATGGCTTGAAGCGGCTTGGCACAGTATCGGTCGACACCGCTCGATGTTGATGAACGCCTGGGTTGAGAAGCGTATTTTCCCTGGCGCCTACTGACCCAGCACCTGCAGTTATTTCAGGTTGTGTTTACTCGCGGTAATAACAACAACCTGCTCCCGACCCGCAAACACCTCTAAAGCCTTCTCGCTGCGCCGAAGCCTATCTGTTGGAGCGAGTGGTCATTTCTGTCTCGTCGCCAAAAAACTGAGACACGGCCCCGGTCGCCATGAAATCGCAGTAGCGGCAAAAGAAATTGAGTTCGAAATGCCCCATCCGGGCCAGCGCCTGCCAATAGCCGCAGACGTGATCCGGCAAGTGTCTGTTGTATCAGCCCGCAACCTGCAGCGATATGGCGAGGCAATTTCCGAGCGTTTTGGCACCCGCGCCCTGAACAATCAATCCAGCTGGAAAATTCCCGATCGGGCAAGCGGCCCCTGGCCAGCGATTTGATCCAGCTCCAGTGGTTTACACGCAAAGCGGTTACCGAGAAGTGGTTACTGAGAAGTGGTTACTGAGAAGTGGCCTTAGCACAGTCAGCAATGCTACAAGCCCAGTTCTCAGGAGGGCCGCGTCACTGCTGGACGCCTGGCCGTGGAGGTCAACACAGACTTGCAATCAGTTGACTCACTCATGAGCTTGCTACGGGGTTCATTTTTTGACCCGTGAGGCGCTAATGTATGCAATTGGGGAATTACCCAGTGCTAACCGGCAGTTTTTTATAAGTAGGCGTCAGTTGCTTTCAATGTTCCGGGAAAGAGCATTTCATGAAGCTGTGAGGTGTTTGGGATATTGAGCGCTTGCCACTGGCGCGAGTGATCCACTCACGCCGGTTGCGTGTGAGGACGGCCCGGGTCCTCACTGCCGAGAGATTCGGGTGGGGCCCAGCCTCCGCTTAATTCTAAATAACCCGCTGTTTTAATGCGGGTATTCACCTACTCGCAGAATTTGCATGGAGTTGGTGCCGCCCTGGGCGTTGGTAAAATTGCCTTTGGTGATGACAACCAAATCGCCGTCCTTCACTAAACCCTGCTTCACCAGTTGTTCAACTGCCTGGGTATTGGTGTCTTCGGCTGCAAAGTTTGCAGCATCAAAGGGTACGGTTTGCACGCCACGGTACATCACTACCCGGTGCTGGGTGGTGTGATGGCGCGAAAACGCGTAAATCGGTAGGCTGGACTTGATGCGAGACATCAGCTGCGGGGTTGCACCGGTTTCGGTCAGGCAGATGATAGCGGCGATGCCGTTCAGGTGATTGGCCGCGTACATGGTAGACAGAGCGATGGCTTCATCTACCCGCCCCATAGACTCGTGTATCCGATGTTTGGACTGATGCATGGAGGGGTGCTTCTCTGCACCAATGCAAATTCTTACCATGGCGGTTACCGCTTCCACCGGATAATCACCAACGGCGGTTTCTGCCGACAGCATCACGGCGTCCGTGTAATCCATCACCGCGTTCGCCACATCCGACACTTCGGCGCGGGTGGGCATGGGATTGGTGATCATCGATTCCATCATCTGGGTAGCTGTAATCACCGCGCGGTTGAGAATCCGAGCGCGCTGAATAATATGCTTCTGCACACCGACCAGCTCGGCGTCGCCGATTTCCACTGCCAGATCGCCGCGGGCAACCATGACCACATCAGACGCTTCGATGACCGCATCCAGAGCGGCGTCATCGTGAGCCAGTTCGGCGCGCTCAATTTTTGCCACCAGCCCCGCGGCAGAGCCGGCCTGTTTCAGCAAACGACGGGCTGTGTGCATGTCTTCGGCGTTGCGAACGAAAGAAACGGCTACATAATCCGCGCCCAGTTTGGCGGCAGTAACAATGTCTTGCTTGTCTTTCTCGGTCAGTGCCTCAGCTGAGAGACCACCGCCGCGCTTGTTCAAGCCTTTGTTGTTGGACAAGGGTCCACCGATCAAAACCGTGGAGGTGATGCTGTGATCGTCTACCGCGTCTATCTGCATCTCGATGCGGCCGTCGTCCAGCACTAGAATGTCACCGGGTTTTACATCGCGGATCAGCTGCTCGTAATCGATGCCTACGCAATCGGAAGTGCCACTTTCTTTGTCCATGGTGGCGTCCAGCACAAAGGTTTGGCCGGCGGTCAGGGTGACTTTATTGTCGCAAAAGCGGGCAATGCGCAATTTTGGTCCTTGCAGGTCGGCCATAATAGCGACAAAACGACCCTGTGCCTTGGCGGTGTCGCGCACCAGGCGCGCACGCTTTTCGTGGTCTTCTGCAGTGCCGTGGGAAAAGTTCAGACGAGTAACGTCGACACCCGCAGCAATAATAGCGCCCAAAGACTCAGGGCTGTCGGTAGCGGGACCAAGGGTGGCAACAATTTTTGTACGCCGTAGCATAAAGGGTGTCCTATTAGTGTGTTGAGGCTTTTCGTTTGCGCGACTAGGCTGGTTATCGGCCTGCGGCCTCACTGACTGGCTTTGATCAGTGCGGCCGCATTGTCCAGCATTCGGTTTGAGAAGCCCCACTCATTATCATACCAGGCCATGACCTTTACATGACGTCCGATCACGCGCGTGTGGTTGGCATCAAAAATACTCGAACGAGCGTCGTGGTTAAAGTCAACGCTCACCAGCTTCTCCTGGTTATATCCCAATACGCTGTTTTTGTCAGCCGCGACTTTTACCGCTGCGTTTACTTCCTCAACGGAGGTGTCGCGGCTGGCAATAAAGCCAAAGTCGACCAGCGATACGTTAATAGTGGGTACACGAACCGCCAGACCGTCCAGCCTGCCACTCAGCGCCGGAATGATTTTACCAATCGCGGCAGCAGCACCGGTTTTGGTGGGGATCATCGACTGGGTGGCCGAGCGTGCGCGGTACAGGTCTGAATGGTACACATCGCTCAGATTCTGGTCATTGGTATAGGAGTGAATAGTGGTCATTAATCCGCTTTCAATTCCGACCGCAGTGTTTAAAGCTTCGGCGATCGGTGCCAGGCAGTTGGTGGTACAAGAGGCGTTGGAAATAATGTGATGGTCGGCGTTTAGACTCTGGTCATTCACACCGAAAACCACCATGGCGTCTGCGTCTGGGCTGGGTGCAGAAATAATCACTTTGCGGGCCCCCGCCTGTAAATGGCCCGCGGCCTGTTCACGTGTCGTGAACAGGCCCGTGCACTCCAGCACGACGTCTACGCTCAGATTGTTCCACGGCAGGTCGGCGGGGTTGCGGATGGCGCTGATGGCAATGCGGTCGCCGTTCACGCTGAGGGAGTTGGCATCGTGGCTTACGTCGGCAGCAAAACGCCCGTGAACGCTGTCATACTTAAGCAGGTGAGCGTTGGTTTCGGCATCGCCCAGGTCATTGATAGCAACCACCTGCATCTGTTTACGATAGTTGTTCTCATAAAGGGCGCGAAGTGTGTTGCGGCCAATGCGGCCAAACCCGTTAATTGCGATTCGGATGGTCATACTTTTACTCCTGAGCGGATGGTTTTTATTCTGAAATGCATTTTATGTAGTAAATATATCAACAAAACGCAAAAAAATGAACACCAAAACCGGTAAAATGTAAGAAATCGAACGTAAAACTACGTTCATAGCCAAACAGTCAAACAAACGTGTTGCGTGTGGAGCTTACCCGAGGCTGTTCGTAACGCTGCCCGTGGCATGCCGTCTGTGGTTCGGTTCGCGGGCGATACACCGGCCATTTACGATGCCGCAAACGGCAACCAGTTGTTGGTTGATTGTGGTGGACCTGCTGAGCGGTGTGTCTGTGCATTTCGACACGCTCTTGCGGGAGTAGCTTACCGGCGGCACGCCTTTGTTGATTCGCGAACAGCTCAATCACGGCTATTGGCACAACGAGGTACCAGCCGTGATCAGTTTTGGTCTTCTTGTCTGACGTTTTCCTTAATTTCAGGTAAAAAAAACTCCGGACGGAATAACCCGGCCGAAGAAAAAGGTCTGCGAAAGTGTCAGACGCCGTCATAAAGAGTAGAAAACGAAACAGGTTTGTGGCTCTACGCGGCTGCTTTGCCTGCCAGGTAGCTATCCAATGCCTCAGCTTCGCTGTCTGAGGCGTAAAGTCCTTGCTTGGTGCGGCGCCAAAGGATGTCTTCGGTGGTTACGGCCCACTCGTTGTTGATCAGGTGCTGTACTTCTTTCTCATAGAGCGTGCCCACGAAGTGCTTACCAAGATCGTCTACGCTCGCGCAGTTGTTCAGAATATCCCGCGACGTTGTGCCGTAGGTGCGCACGTAGCGACTGACCAGTTTTTCCGGCAACCAGGGATAGGCCTGATTGAGTGAAGCGGCCAGATTAATCTGGTTGTCAAAGTCACCACCCGGAAGCACGGCTGTTTTGGTCCAATGGCCCCGGGTGTTTTTGAAGAAGTGGCAAATTTTATCGGTAGCCGCTTCCGCCAGTTTGCGATAGGTAGTTATTTTGCCACCAAACACCGAGATCAAAAGCGCTTTGTCTTTCTCCTCGCTGACTTCGAAGGTGTAGTCGCGAGAGGCTTTTTGTGCGTTCTCTTCTTCATCGTCCATCAGCGGGCGCACGCCCGAATAAGACCAGACCACGTCAGACGGTTGCAGCTGTTGCTTAAAGTGCGAGTTCACAATTTTCAGCAAATAGGTGGTTTCTTCCGGCGAGATTTTGGCTTCCTTCGGGTTGCCTTCGTATTCAACGTCGGTGGTGCCAATCAGCGAGAAGTTATCTTCGTAAGGAATAACAAATACGATGCGATCGTCTTCGTTTTGAAGAATATAGGCTTCTTCTTCCTGGTTCAGACGAGGTACAACAATGTGACTGCCTTTTACCATGCGAATCATTTTCGGCGCCGGCATCGACAGGCTCTCGCCAAACAACGAACTCACCCAGGGCCCCGCAGCGTTCACGATGCACTTGGCCGAAATTGTCTGATTCGCGTTCGTGTCGGTGTTACGAAGGGTAATTTGCCATTCGTCGTGACCGCGTTCTGCGTGCACACACTTGGTGCGAGTCAAAATGGTGGCACCGGACTGCTGGGCTTTTTTAGCGGTCAGTATCACCAGTCGCGCGTCGTCTACCCAACCATCGGAATATTCAAAGCCGCGGGTAATATCCGGTTTTAACGGACCGGACTCATCGAAACGGATGGATTTGGAGCTGGGCAAAATTTCCCGCTTGGCCAAATGGTCGTAAAGAAACAAGCCGGCGCGAATCATCCACGCCGGGCGTAAGTGCGGCCGGTGCGGCAAACGAAAGCGCATGGGCCACATGATGTGAGGAGAATTGCGCAAAAGAGACTCGCGCTCGGCCAGTGCTTTTTGCACCAGGCGAAATTCATAGTGTTCCAGGTAACGCAGTCCGCCGTGAATAAGCTTGCTGCTGCTGGATGACGTCGCCGAAGCCAAATCATTCATTTCACAGAGCAGTACTTTTAAGCCTCGGCCGGCAGCGTCCATTGCGATGCCTGTCCCATTTACGCCGCCGCCAACGATAACGACGTCATAACATTGGTGATCTGCAGTCATAGTCGGTCATCTCCTGATGCCATTCGAAAAGATGCTTTGTTGTTATGCGCGTTTCTCAAGGTTTATACGCGCTTGAAACAGCAGTATGCGAAAGCTAGATATATTCGTAAAGGAAAAAATAGAAAAAAAGCGAAAATAAAAGAATGTGCGGGGCGTTAAATTGATTCGTTTCACAAAAATCAAACCAAATGCAGTGTAACGTCGTGCTTGATGAGCAGTCGCGAGATCTCCGGGGGTGGCGGCTGATCAGTGAATACGCGATCGGCCTGGGTGATGTTGCCCAACCGAACCATGGCGTTGCGGCCAAACTTGGAATGGTCCGCCGCCAGTAAAACTTGACTGGAATTGGCAATGATTGACTGGGCGACCCGTACTTCGCGGTAATCAAAATCCAGCAGCGAGCCGTCGTTGTGAATGCCGCTGATGCCGATAATGCCAAAATCCATCTTGAACTGATTGATAAAATCTCGGGTGGCTTCGCCTACAATGCCCCCGTCGCGACTGCGTACTTCACCACCGGCGATAATAACGTGGAAGTCGTCTTTGGCGGATAGAATGGAGGCGACGTGCAAATTGTTGGTTACAATCTGTAAGTTGCTTCTTTTAAGCAAGGCTTTAGCAATGGTTTCAGTGGTGGTGCCAATGTTGATGAACATCGAGGAATTGTCGGGAATCAGCTTGACCATGGCTTCGGCGATGCGCTCTTTAGCCTCCAGGTCCATAATCTTGCGGGCCTGATAATCGGTGTTGACGGTGCTTGAGTCTATGCCCGCCCCGCCGTGATGGCGTCTTAGCTTTTTATGTGTTGCCAGCTTGTTCAAGTCCCGGCGAATGGTTTGCGGCGTTACTTTGAACCGGTCTACCAGCTGTTCGGTGGTTACAAACCCGCTGTGCTGGATCAGTTCCATAATCAAATCTTGTCGGCGCCGCTGTGCCATTCAACATCCTCCATCTGGGGTTCTTGTTATATAATTGTGTGTCTGAGTGAAAATACTACCAAAGGTTAGTCGTTTTCG
>Ga0307934_1001424_pt1 | contig 14695 bp, 9 predicted proteins | sample OrgLakmetageno90_FD_201838 | JGI IMG/M metagenome (GOLD analysis project Ga0307934, IMG submission 201838) | Saline water microbial communities from Organic Lake, Antarctica - #90 | ecosystem: Environmental > Aquatic > Non-marine Saline and Alkaline > Saline | place: Antarctica: Organic Lake... | reverse complement strand
GGCCAATGATAATCACCGACATGAAAATCTAAGAAATCTATAACAAAACCTCTAAACGCTCTATCGTAAAAATTACCCAATGCACCACCTAAAATCATTGAGAATGATATAAGGTTTAATTTGGCAGTAGTCGGTTGGCGGATAATCATCACAATTAAGACAATTGCTGCAATCATTGAAATGCAAGCAAACATGATCAGCTGCCATGAAGTTTGATCATTACTTAAAAAACTAAAAGCAGCACCATGATTGTATAGCAGCGTTAGATTGAAAAAGCTAGTAACTTCAAAAGGTTGAGCAAAAGTTAAGTGCGTATTTGCATAGTGCTTTGTATACAAATCAACTGCAATTATAACTATAGCAATTACAAAGTATTTGAGTTTATGTTTAAGCAAATTCACGCGTCTCTCCTGTTTCTGTAGCGATATTTTCTATACAGCGAGAACAAATATCTGGATGCTCAGCAGTTTCACCAACACTAGCACTACGATGCCAGCATCTTTCACATTTTGTTTCTTCTAACTTTTCTATCTCAATGAAAAGACCAGCAATTGTAGACTCAACAGCAGTATCAGATTTTTGCTCTATAGTTTTTAGCTCTGCCTCTGATGAGATTAATAAAAATCTCAACTCATTACCAAGTTGGCTAAGCAGCTCATAATTGGCTTTGTCGGCGAAGAGTGTGATTTTAGCTTCAAGCGATGCTTTGATTAAATCTTCGCCTCTTTTGACTTCTAACACTCTGTTTACTTCCGAGCGAATTTCTTGGATTTTAGACCAAAAGTCTAAGCCAAGATTATCAGAGTCTTTAAATGATGAAAGATCTGTATACCATTCACATAGCTGGATAGGCAAGTCACTAGTCTTAGGAGTAGCTTCCCAAATCTCATCTGCAGTGTATGACAGTATAGGAGCCATCCATCTAACTAAAGCGTGTACTATATGGTAGATCGCTGTTTGAGCAGATTTATGAGCTTGACCATTGGTTTTAGCTGTGTACTGCCTATCTTTGATTACATCAAGATAAAAGCTACCCATCTCGATAGAGCAGAAGTGATGAATTAGTTGAGCTACAGTATGTATTTGGTAGTTATTGTAAGCATCAATTATCTTATCTTGAAATTCTTTAGTCTTTGCAACAGCCCACTGATCTAGCTTGACAAGATTATCAAACTCAACGATGTCTGTACTAGGATCAAAGCCATTTAGGTTTGATAATAAAAATCTCGCTGTGTTACGCAATCTGCGGTAAGTATCAGCAGTTCTTTTTAGTATCTCATCAGATACTGTCATTTCACTTCTGTAGTCTGTAGATGCTGTCCATAAGCGTAGAATATCTGCACCTAGATCGTTATAAATATCTTGTGGTGAAGTTACATTGCCTAGAGATTTAGACATTTTACGACCATTTTCATCTACTACAAAGCCATGAGTTAGTACTTCTTTGAATGGCTTTTGACCTTTAGCAGCAAGCCCAACTAATAGTGAAGTCTGAAACCAGCCACGATGCTGATCTGAACCCTCTAAGTACAAGTCAGCAGGGAACTGTAATTCTTTGTTTTTGTCTAGTAGGCACATATTAGATGAGCCAGAATCAAACCAAACATCTAGTGTATCTCTTACGGATTTGTAGTTAGCTGTATCTGTAATGAACTCACTATCATCAGCATTAAACCAAGCTTCTACGCCGCCTTTGTCTATTACTTGTGCTACTTTTTCAAGTATCTCGATAGTACTTGGGTGTAGCTCTTCTGTATCTCTATGAATAAATAATGGTAGCGGTACGCCCCAAGTTCTTTGACGAGAGATACACCAGTCGGGTCTATCTTTTACCATTCCCTCTATACGAGTTTCACCCCAAGCAGGTATCCACTTAGTTTCTTTGATAGCTTTTAAAGCATCACTGCGAAGGTGTTTTTGTTCCATATTTATGAACCATTGCGGAGTAGCTCTAAATGCTAATGGAGTTTTGTGTCTCCAACAATGTGGATAGCTGTGTTTGATTTTATCAAAATTCATTAGGCGTTTTTTCTCACCTAAAAGCTCAACAATACTATCATTTGCCTTAAAAATGAACTCGCCTGCAAAAATCTCTGTATTTTCACTATAGCAACCATTTGCCTTTACGAATATCTCCATAGATAGGTCATGCTCTTTACCTAATGCAAAATCCTCCACACCATGAGTAGGAGCAGTATGAACCATACCTGTACCATTATCGTCAGTTACATGTTCGCCATGAAGTATAGGTACGAGGCGACTATAGAAAGGGTGTTCTGCGACTATGTTTACTAGCTTCTCGCCTGTAGTAGTTGCGATGATTTTGAAATCTTCTATAGCGTATCTTTTAAGAGTAGATTCAACTAAGTTCTCAGCTAGTATTATGTATGAGTCATTTAGCTCAACTAAGCTGTAGCTTAGGTCGTTACGAACTGCGATAGCTTGGTTAGCTGGCAGTGTCCAAGGAGTAGTAGTCCAAATGATTGCAAATGTATCATGATGAATTGAATCAAGTCCAAAAGCGGCTGCTAGTTTTTCATTGTCTTTGATTTTGAATTTTACATCTATAGCAGGAGATACCTTGTCCGCATACTCAACCTCAGCTTCAGCCAAAGCAGAACCACAAGCAGTACACCAATGTACAGGTTTAAAACCTTTGTTTAGATGACCATTTTCAACAATCTTTGCTAGAGTTCTGATCATATTTGCTTCATAGTCAAAATTCATCGTAAGGCAAGCATTATCCCAATCACTGAGTACACCAAGTCTTTTAAAATCTTTCTTTTGAAGTTCTACCTGTTTCTTTGCGTACTTACGGCACTCTTTTCTAAATGCGTCTTCAGATATTTTCTGCCCAGCTTTACCGTGTTTTTTCTCTACTTGTAGCTCGATAGGTAGACCATGACAATCCCAAGTTGGAATGTATGGAGTATCAAAACCACTTAGAGCTTTTGACTTGATGATTATATCTTTTAAAATTTTGTTTACAGCATGACCTACATGGATATTGCCGTTTGCATAAGGAGGCCCATCATGAAGTACAAATTTATCACGACCTGCAAAGTGCTCACGCATCTTTTTATAAATACCTTGTTTCTCCCATTTATTGAGAATCATAGGCTCTTTATTTGCCAAGTTTCCTTTCATTGAAAATGATGTTTTTGGGAGGTTTAGTGTATCTTTATAGTCACTCATGGAGGTTCCTTTCGTATTTTAAAATTTTAGTTTGTCTAGGCTGTTGATTTAATCATTTTTATAAAAAAATAAGTTGACGGAGCGTAGTCGAAGTCTTTGTTTTCTTAAAGTCATTTCGACAAGCTCAATGAACTTTTGGTTGCTAAATCACCAGTCTTTTATTTTGTATAGATAATTTACTTGTGGAGATTATATACTCAAACAGCATGAAAATACAGGTTTCTCTCGCTGTCTTTGTTGATGTTTTTGTTGAAATTGAGAACTTTTTACGGAATCTATATAGCTATTTAGTATGGTTGTAGGGATAGCACATTGTGCTGTCTATTTTATGATCTGATTTTACGGATATCAATAGACTTCTTGCAAAACTGAAGTGTTAGTAATTATTCGGTTCTAAAAATCACAGTTAATGCTAGATGTTATGCTAGGTTTCGACAGGCTCAACCAGCTTAATTTTTGTAGTTTTGCAAGAAGTCTAATATTGCTACTGTAGGGGCAAACCTGTGTGTTTGCCTTTTCTAGGGTAGTTTAGATTTATATAAAGGATTGACACATAGGTCAACCCCTACAAAAGAATACGAAGTCATTTGGTCACAGAGCTTTTGCTATTAAATCAACAGTCCCTGGTTTTCACGAATACTAATATTGCTACTGTAGGGGCAAACCCTTGTGGTTGCCCAGTCTAATAGATAAATGGGTTAGCACAAGGCATAACTCCTACAAAAGAATATGAAATCCTCCGGTCACTGAGCGTAGTCGAAGTGGACTGGGGATCTCTTTACTTTTGCCCAAATTTCTTTCTAAAGTCACACTTCCAAATAGAGCTTAAACAGAAGCTTACAATTCAGCAACCATTATCTTTGCAGTTTTGATATCTTTAGCTATCTGCTCTTTTAGCTCATCAAAGCTAGCAAATTTCTTTTCAGCTCTTATGAATTTAAGTATCTCAACGGTGATGTGCTTACCGTAGATATCATCACTAAAATCAAAAAGATGTGTCTCAAGCAAATTGTTCTTACCATCAACAGTAGGGCGAGTACCTGCATTTGTTACACCGTAGTAGCTTTTACCATCTATATAAGTTTTAGTAAAAAACACACCTTTTAGTACGGAGCTTTTTAGGAGTTTTAGGTTGGCTGTATGAAAACCAATCTTTCTACCGTTTTGTTGACCATGAATTACACGACCATTTATTTGGTATGACTGCCCTAGTAGCTCCGATACAGTCACTAAATCATGGTTGGCAAAAGCCTTGCGAATATCTGTGCTACTTACACGGTGATTATCTAAACTTAGTGTTGATACTTTGTCTACTGTAAAGTCATTTTCTACAGAAAGTCTTTTGAGTAATTCATAATCGCCTTTGCGAGCTTTACCAAACTTAAAATCATCACCAATAATGATATGCTTTACATTTAGCATCTTTGTCAAGAAATCAACAAAGTCTTCGGCAGTGATATTTGCAAATTTTTGGTTGAATTTCTGACAAATAATATTTTCAATACCATTTTTTTCTATGTTTAATACCTTGTTTCTGAAATCATAAACCCGTAAAGGAGCATTTTCTTTCATAAAAAATTCTTTTGGTAACGGCTCAAAGAAAAATATATACGGTTCTAAATTATTGTTTTTAGAGATTTTTTTTAGCTCTGCAATTATCGCCTGATGCCCAAGATGTACGCCATCAAAGGAGCCTATAGCTATCGCTTTGGGTGCTAAAGATATTGATTTATTTATGTCTGTAATGATTTTCATTATAAAAGATGGTTTAAAGCTAACTTTTTAGGAGTATAATTATATTGTTATAGTATTCATTTTTTGTTGAAAAAAAGCAACTACTGATAGATACTTATTGGTTAGATGTATCGTTTGAACGAATTTGTACAAAAAAATTATAAAAAGTGGTCCCATCATGGAAACTAGAAAAGTCAAAAGAATCAGAAAATTACGCAACAAAAAAGGTAAAGTTTTTGCAATAGAGACCAATCTCACAGGCAGACAACTCTTAAACAATAGAGTGCTCAACAAAGATGTAGCATTTTCTCAAGAAGAGAGAATTGCCTTTAATCTTTTGGGGTATTTACCAGAAAAAGTTGAGAGTATAGAAGAACAAGCTATCCGAGTAAAAAGACAGCTTGATTTAAAATCAGCACCTCTAGAAAAATATGTGTTTTTAAATAGACTTCATGAGCTAAATACTACGCTATTTTATCATTTCGTGCGTGAAAATTTAGACGAGATAATGCCAATTATCTATACGCCTACAGTTGGTGAAGCAGTTCAGAAATATAGCAGCTCATTTAGAAAACAAAACGGCTTGTTTATATCTATCAATCATAAGCGACACATTGCTCAGATACTTGAGAGATACGACTATAACAGTATAGATTTGGTACTTGTAACTGATGGTGAAGCGGTACTAGGTATAGGCGATCAAGGTATTGGTGGTATGAATATCAGTATCGGTAAAATCATGGTTTATGTGGCTGCTAGTGGTATAGATCCATCAAGAGTGTTGCCAGTACAGCTAGACATGGGTACAAACAATGACGCTCTTTTAAATGCACCTGGCTATCTGGGTGTTCGTTTACCAAGAATTTCTGGCGAAACTTATGATGAATTTATCGAAGAGTTTGTGGTACAAGTAAAAACTAGATTTCCTAATGTGTTTTTGCACTGGGAAGATATAGGTAGAGATAATGCTACTCGTATACTGCAAAAATATAAAGAAAGACTGTGTACCTTTAATGATGATATAGAAGGCACAGGTATAGTCGCAGCAGCAAACTGTATAGCAGGAATCAAAACGGCAAATACTATCAAGATCAATTCTGGTGAAATAACTGTAGATGAAGCATTAGCTACTATCGCAGATATTAAAGTAGTGATTTGTGGGGCAGGTAGTGCAGGCTGTGGTATTGCTCGTCAGTTAGCGGATGTTATTTCAGATAGGGCTGGAGTGTCTATTGAAAGAGCTAGTCAGAATATCTACTTAGTAGATCGTTATGGTTTAGTAAATGATAAGCTTAAAGCAAAACGCATTACACCCGAGCAAAAACCTTTTGTGAAAAATGCAGAAGAGGTTGATAAGTGGACTGTAGCGGATTTTGCAAATATAAACCTAGAAGAAGTTGTAAGAAATGCTAAGCCAGATATTTTGATCGGTACATCTGGTCAGCCTGGTTCATTTACTGAAAATATTATCCGATTAATGGGTGAGTATAATGCTTATCCTATTATCATGCCTTTATCCAACCCTACTTCTTTATGTGAAGCTTTGCCAGAGGACATCATCAAGTGGACAGATGGTCGTGCTTTGATTGCTGCAGGAAGTCCATTCCCAAATGTTGAGTATAAAGGTAGAAATTACCGTATATCGCAAGGAAACAATGCGTTTATATTCCCGGGCCTTGGCTTGGGTTCTGTAGCTGTTCATGCTAAAACCCTTACAAGCGGTATGATACGAGCAGCTTGTTACAGACTTAGTGAGTTATCGCCGATGGTTATAAGTGAAGATATTACGCAGCCATTACTAGCAAATATTACTGACTTGGTCGATGTATCAAAAGAGATCACAGTGGCAGTAGCTAGACAAGCAATTGCCGAAGGTGTGCATGGTGTAGATATAGATCTTGAAGATTTGGATTTTGATGAGCTTGATCAAGAGATTGACCGCCTTATCAATTTATCCTCATGGACTCCTACATACGCGCCATATATGCCTATCTAAAATAGTTCTCTATATTAATTTTCTTAGAAGTAGCCTAAATTAAGTTGGTTGAGCCTGTCGAAACCTAGCAGAACATCAGTTGCTGACACTTTAGTTTTGTAATAAGCATATTGTAGGGGCAAACCCTTGTGGTTGCCCTTGCTACATTTTGGTATTACTTTTGCAAAATAAAAATTTTATATCAGCTAAAATTGTAGTATCATTTTATTGGCGTATTGTGATGAAAAATTATCATTTGTCATGCTCGAAAAAAATTTAGTATTTGTTTTGTCTTAGTTTGAGGTAATTGCTGGTGATTAGAAAGTTGAAAAAGAGTAGTCTGTTTGTGGGTGGAGTATTATTATGCTCTAGTGTTGCTTACTCTAAAGAGTCTCCTCAAGTGGTATCGCAAGGAGGACCACTTGGTGCTGTTAGCATTGGTGCACAAAACCTTTCTAGCCCAAGTGTTTCAGGCTCAGCAAACCCATCTTCTAGCGGAGCAAACGCACCTACTACTGCACTAAATGAAAAAGAGCTACTTTTAAAGTTACAGCAACAAGTTCAGCAGCTTCAAGGTCAGCTTCAGCAGATCAAGACCAAGCAGGGAGCTAATGGTGGTGGCACACAATTTAAAAACACATCTGGCGGAAATTCTCAGTTTGCTACTTATAGCTCAAAGGTTAGTTCCGACAGTAGCAGTAAAGCTTCAAATTCAGCTAATCCGAGTGTTGATCTAAGTAGGTCGGCTCTTAATGGCGATGGTTCTGGCGATATCATGGAAAATGTCAATGCTAGTAGCTCTATTATAAATCTTGGACAAGAGCCTCTTGGTGGTATATTTAACCAAAAAGGTGGTATCGATGTTGGTGGGGCTCCAGCTATTACAACTGGTGGTCAAGTTACATTCCTTGGTTCATACTCGGGTAATAACAGTATCCCTATTGGTCAGATTTCTAGTAATTTATTTGCATCTACGCTACTTGGCCAAAGAGAGAAGTTTGATGATTACTCAGTGTTCTTTGGTGGATTTTTAGCTGCAGATGCTCAGTCATGGTTTGGTAGTGGTATCTCAAGAAGTGCACCTAGTGATAGCCTTGGTGGTAAATCTGGCTCTATAGCAGGATTCCAAGGTAATGGTCAAAACATTTACCTTACAGCTGCCAACTTGTATTTTCTATCAAACCTAGGGCATTATGTGACAGCTCAGTTTGACTTTGACACGGATGAGTCAGGCGGTTTTGGTTTAGGTAATGCCTTTGTTATGTTTGGTAACCTTGATACCTCGCCATTCTTTGTGACAGCAGGTAGAGATAAGCTATCAGTCGGTGCTTATGGTGGTGGTGGTACCTTGACTAGTGGTATCAGTTCATTCCTTGCTCCGGGGAAAGTAACCAATGTATCTGTTAATTATAAAAACGATACTATCAACACGAACATCACAGTATTTGGTTCAGATGATAAGCACGCTAACTTCTCAGCAGGCTTCTTTTATGCAGATAGTTTGTCAGATAATGTTGCAGGAGGTTTTAATGCTGGTTATGTGTTTAATATGGCAGGAGCAGGTAATAGCCAACTAGGGCAGGCACTGACTAATACGGATAGTACAGGTGATAATGTTGGTGCATTTAACCTTGACGCTAACTTGGCATACACAGGCTTTGGTGGTATTTGGCAGGTGCAAAGTGGTTGGTCTACAACTACCAAGAAAGAGAAGTTTAATGGTGACGGCAGAAGTGTAAGTGAAAGTGCTAAAACACCGGGTGGAGTTGGTGACAATGTACTTGCAGGTGTTTGGTATTCTGCACTTAACTACTCTGCAGTATTGGGCGGTAGAAGTACCAACTTTGGTGCATCTTACGGTCAAACTTACAATGCAGCCGCTATTCCGATGGCTATAGCATCTTCACCTATCAACTTCGGTTTATCTGATTCTGGTATCAAAAGTCAGCTTATATTTTCGGCTCAGCGTGCTTATTTTGATGATAATGTACTATTTGGCCCAGAGTATGCTTATCAAAAACTTTACAATGGCGAACACATGAATACCATAACTCTTGATATGTCGGTTTATATTTAGTCTATTTTTTCTATCTTACAACGCCTACAAAGGTTTGGATAATAGTAAAGAGAACCTTGGTAGAGCTGAGGTTTTCGTTTATTTTCTTTAAATGCCAAACATCAATGACTCCCGACAAAACAAACTACTTTATAAAAACTCTTAAATAGCGTAATATGTAGCTATATAAATATATAAAAAATTTAAGAATAAAATAGATGTCTTTTCTAGTAGCTCTTGTAGGTAGAACAAATGTAGGTAAATCTACTCTTTTTAATGTGATGACAAGCTCACGCGATGCCTTAGTCTTTGACTTTGAGGGTGTAACTCGTGATCGTCAGTATGGGCAAGCCAAGTATGATGAACTTGACTATCTTGTAGTTGATACAGGAGGTATTTCAGATAATGATACTGGTTTTGAAGAGTTTATGGCTAAGCAGTCAGAAATGGCGATTGATGAAGCTGATCTTGTCTTTTTTGTAGTAGATGGTCGTTCAGGTGTCACAAGTGGTGATGAATATGTAGCTAATCTGCTGCGTATGAAAAACAAAAAAGTAGTCGTTGTTGTAAATAAAGTCGATGGTGTAGAAGAAGATACAGCAATGGCGGATTTCTATAGCCTTGGTTTTGATAATGTTTTTGCAATATCTGCTGCACATAGACGCAACACTCAAAAGCTAATTGACAAATATCTTAAAAAGCCAATAGATGCTTATTACAAAGATTATATGCTTAATGAAGAGCATAGAGAAGAGCAACGCCATGGTATACATTTCTCAATTATAGGTCGCCCAAATGTAGGTAAATCTACACTTACGAATCGTATGCTTGGCGAAGAAAGAGTAGTTGTTTATGATATGCCAGGGACTACGATAGATAGCGTAAGTATTCCATTTGAACGCCATGGTAGTAAGTACACAATTATAGATACAGCAGGTGTGCGTAAAAGAGGTCGTATTAATGAGACTTTAGAAAAATTCTCTGTAATAAAAACCCTAAAAGCTATCCAAGGCTCTAATGTAGTTGTAGCTATGATAGATGCACGAGCAGGGATTTCGGAGCAAGATCTTAGTCTTATTCATTTTGCGATAAAAAATGGTAGAGCATTGGTTGTAGCGGTCAATAAATGGGACGGTATGACAGAATCAGACAAAGAGTTTGTCAAAAAAGAATTAGATAGAAGATTGTTTTTCTTAAAAGACTATGTTGATATATTGTTTATATCGGCTTTACATGGTACAAATGTTGGTCATATATTTGAGTCACTTGAAGCAGCGTATGCTTGTGCGACTAGAAAGATCACAACAGCAGATGCTACGAAGCTTATGCAATTAGCTGTAGATGCACACAATCCTCCGATGGTTGGTAAGTATCGCATCAAACTAAAATACGCTCATGTAGGTGGACACAATCCACCTGTCATAGTTATTCACGGCAACCAAGTTCTAAAGCTACCTCATTCTTACAAAAAGTATCTTGAGAATTTCTATAGAGAAGCATTAGATTTCCGTGGTACACCAATAGCATTTGAATTTAAACAATCTGAAAACCCGTTTGCAGATAGAAAACCAAAGAGACTTAGAGATGAAGGCAATACGAGTAAAAAAGCTAAATTCAGTCGCGGATCAAATAACGATCAATATTAGTGGGGCAAAAAACGCTTTACTGCATCTGATATTTGCAAGCCTGATACCTAGTACAAAAACTACTTTTTCAAATGTACCTACTACACTTCTTGACTACAAGGGTGCAAAGGAAATATTAGAAAGTGTAGGTGCAAAAGTTAGTGAAAAGGGCGAGCTCGTAACTATAGACACTTCTAAAATCACGACAAAGACTTTAGAGCTATGCGGCGAGCAAACTTCAAAAACTCGTTGTTCTTTGATGCTTTTAGGTGCTATGCTCAAAAAGAAAGGTCGCGTAAAGATTGGCTTTCCTGGTGGTTGTAGCTTTAGCGAAAAAAGACCTTTTGATATACATCTTGAGGGGCTTCAAGCTCTAGGCGCAGAAGTTACTCTAGCGGATGAATATATCGAAGTAGTTTATAAAGAAGAGAAAAACGCTAAGTTTAAAATGCCGTTTCCTTCTGTAGGTGCTACGATGAATCTAGTCATGTATGCTGTGATTGGTAGCTCAGAAGTATTGCTAGAAAATGTAGCATTAGAGCCAGAAGTTGTTACGCTGATAGACTACCTTAATTGCTGTGGAGCAAGCGTAGATTTTGATGCAGAAAGTCGCACTATAACTATCCAAGGTGTGGCTAAATTTGCAGGTTGTGAGTTTGAGATTATTTATGACCGTATTCAAGCTATGACTTACGCTGCTATGGCTTACCTTTACAAGACAAATGTCACTATCACAAATATCAATACAGAAGATACTCGTAACATATCCAAGCCACTAGAGAAGCTAACAAACGCAGGTGCAAAGTGGGAGTACAATCCTTCTAAAAAAGAGATAGTATTTTACGGTAAAGAAAGCACTTTAAAAGGTGTAGATATTATCGCAGCACCTTATCCGCATTTCCCAACAGATTTGCAGCCTATATATGCGATTATGCTTTTGATGGCTGGTAGCTCAAGCACTATCCAAGATACAGTATATCCTGAGAGAATAAACTATGTGTACCAAATTAGAAAAATGGGTTTTGACTTATCTATAGACAATAATCTCATCAAGATAAAGCCAGTCAAAAAGCTAGCTAGTATGCGTCCAGCAGTTATGAGTGTAAAAGATTTGCGTGCAGGTATGGCATGTTTGATGGCAGGATCATTGCTTGATGAATACTCAACTATCAACAATGCACATCAGATATATAGAGGTTATAATAATCTTGTAGAAAATATGTCTCACTTTATGCAAATAGAGCTTTTAGACGAAAATATATAGGTAAAATATGACTCAATATATCTCTTTAGAAAAATACAATACTTACAGAATCAAATCTTTTGCTAAGTTCGTTTATTTCCCAAGCTCGGAAGCTGAGGTTGTAGAGATTGCAAAAAAGCATCATAAATTATTTTTCTTGGGTAATGGTAGCAATATTATATTCTCAAAAGAATACTACGGCGATGAGATAGCTTTTGTAGTTTTGTGTGAAAATTTCAATTCATTTATAATTTCGGATAATCATCTGAGTGTACAGTCTGGAGCATTGCTGCAGGACCTTGCTTTGGCTACTTACCAAGCTGGTTTGAGTGGTATAGAGACATTTTACGATGTGCCAGCAAGTGTCGGTGGAGCATTGATTATGAATGCTGGTGCTTATGGTGATGAGATCTATAGCGTTGTAAAGAGTGTGAAAGTTTTAGATATCAAAAGCTGTCAAATCAAAGATTATCAAAAAGCAGATATTGATTATGGTTATAGACACTCGCAGTTTAAGGGCGATGAAAATATCTGCATACTTTCAGCAGAGTTTGAATTTGAGAAAAAACCAAAAGCGGAAATCAAAGCAAAGCTAGATGATATCTACTCTCGTCGCCTAGCAAACCTCCCACAAAAGCCTACAGCAGGCAGTGTATTTAAACGCCCACAAGCCAATGTGCCAGTTGGTGTGATGGTTGAGGAGCTTGGACTTAAAGGCAAGATTATTGGCGATGCACAAATCTCGCCTAAGCATGGTGGGATTATTGTCAATAATGGTCATGCGACAGGTCAAGATATAGTCGCACTTATAGAGTATATAAAGGCACAAGTTTTAGAGCACTATAATATCGCTTTACATGAAGAGCAGATTATTATTTGATTTCAAGATTAATTAGTGTTACTGTTTATTTGCTTATACTGAATAACATCAGTTAATAAGTATCGATAAATCCAATTAAATTAAAAAGAGGGCTAAAAAATGAATACTATAAATAAAGTTATCAAACTAAGTGAGTTAAATGGTTCAGGATGTGTGTTTTCATGTAAATCTGCATGTGTGGCTTAATCATTAGCTATATCTGAAATATCGGCACCATACTGCCAAACTCTGTCTATATAATCATCTCCCCATTCATTATGAATGAAAATAAGTTGTTCTCTTAATAGATCGTTATCTGTTGATTCTTTCTTAAAAGGATTTTCGGGATGATGGTGAATATATTCAATATCGAATAGTTCCTTACTCATTTCAAAGTACTCTTTAGTATGCAATATATAAGCATGCCAAACATCATCTAAGTGATGCACGCTATCCATCATTAATCCTTTTTTAAATGTAGCTCTGTATTTGACTGCACAGTAAAGCCATTTCATAAAATCTTTAAACTATGTTTCTGCAAGTTCATAATGCCATTTTTTTTCTGACATTAGTCTATAAATTACATTTTTATTTAGATGTTTTTCTATTATGCTCTTTTCTGGTATATTCATAGTGAATAGTTTTTAGTATATCAGTGAGTATCATTGTATAATACGAGTGAGTTTAATCAAACATTTTGAATGCAATTATGAAAAAAAATATTTTAATTTCTCTTATAGCTACTTTGGGTATAAGTTTTAGTGGTATTGCTCAAGAAGACCTCCAAGGTCAGCTTTCTGGTAAAGAACCTCAATCAATGGAAATGCTGTCATTAGGATCTACAGAACAGGGCACACTTGAAGAGTCAAAAGAAGGCTCTACCTATAACTATGATCAAGAATATGAAGATTTACTAAAAAGCATACATAGTTTAGATAGCACATCTGATTATAATCTTGATACGACTTTACTCGATACTAACCTTGCTCACCACGAAGATGACTATGATCAGTTACTTAAAAAAGCATCTACAATCTTAGGGCAAGAAAAAGTAGCGACATTGACCAAACAAGTTGAAGATACCATTTTTGAAAAAGATGGTAAAAATGGCACTATTGAACTAACTGGTCATGTAGATAGGGCTGCTAATAGCACTAAAAAGAAGAAAGTACATTCTATACACTTAAAAAATACCAGTGATATTATTCATGAAAGCTTTGCTTTAATTAGCAATGATCTTGACTTAAATATAAAAAATGACACAAATCGAGATGATACAGAAGCACTTTACCAAAACTTGTTAGATGGACTAAGTGATGGTCGTGGCAGTGAAGTCACTCAGTTATTTAATTTGGCAAGTGAAGAAGAGCTAGTAAGTGAAGAATTTCAATATCAGCTTAATGATGGCTATCCTATGGAAGAGATTACGACAGTAGGATTGTTAAAAGGTACAAAAAAACATTTTAAAAAATGTCTTATTATGAAAACTTATGGTGGCGGTACATGGAGAACATATTGTCAACCTATAGCAAAGCCAACCCAGTGTACAGACCAAGAGTGGCGTGACTTATCTACTATGCCAATTATGTTTTGCTAATAACTGATGTTACGGACCAAACATAAATTTGAGCAAAAAAATAAAGTGTTATATGCAAGCCAAGTTTTTATTAGCATAGGGTCAGCTTGGTAGTAACGATCTAACGCGGTCAGATGACACTATAGCTTTTTGTCCCTTGGATAATATAATTTGCATCAAATAGCGTCGTTACCAAGATTTGAAGCTACTATAGCGAAGTCGATTAAGTTTTATTCCATTGTGAATTCCAAGCAGCTTTTATAGCGTCTTTGAAATCGGTGTACTTGTGCCTTATTCTTCTTAAGGTATTTTTAAAATTAGCCCACACTTTTTCAATAGGATTTAAGTCAGGTGAGTATGGTGGCAAATATAAGATATTAATACCAAATTCCTTAGCTATATCATATATTTCACTTCCTTTATGAATGCTTG
>Ga0307934_1001414_pt1 | contig 14748 bp, 9 predicted proteins | sample OrgLakmetageno90_FD_201838 | JGI IMG/M metagenome (GOLD analysis project Ga0307934, IMG submission 201838) | Saline water microbial communities from Organic Lake, Antarctica - #90 | ecosystem: Environmental > Aquatic > Non-marine Saline and Alkaline > Saline | place: Antarctica: Organic Lake... | reverse complement strand
TGAATGGGTTATTGTTCAACTAGGAGGTCAAACAGCTTTAAAACTAGCTGAAAAGTTAAGCAGATATGGAATTAAGATTTTGGGAACAAGTTTTGAATCCTTAGATCTAGCAGAAGACAGGGGGAGCTTTTCTAAATTATTACAACAGAATAACATTCCGTATCCAGAATTTGGAGTAGCAGAAACGGCAGATGAAGCCCTAGCTTTAGCTGAAGAACTCGATTTTCCTATTTTAGTAAGGCCATCCTACGTTCTAGGGGGTCAAGGGATGAAAATTGTGATCAATAAAAAAGAGTTAGAAACTCACGTTGTAGATTTATTGAGGAAAATGCCTAATAACAAGCTATTACTAGACCATTATCTAGATGGAGCTATAGAAGCTGAAGCAGATGCGATTTGTGATGGTAAAGAAGTGTATATCATAGGAATTATGGAGCATATAGAACCTTGTGGAGTTCACTCTGGAGATTCTAATGCATTATTACCCCCATTCAATCTTGGAGATTTAGTACTAGAACAAATAAAAGATCACACCAAAAAAATTGCATTAGCTTTAAATACAGTGGGTTTACTCAACGTGCAGTTTGCAATAAAGGATGATAATGTGTATATTATCGAAGCCAATCCCAGAGCATCAAGGACAGTACCGTTTATAGCAAAAGCCTATAAGGAGCCTTATGTGAATTATGCCACTAAAATTATGTTAGGACATAAAAAGGTAAAGGATTTTAATTTTGATCCTCAGCTTGAAGGTTATGCTATTAAGCAACCTGTTTTCTCTTTTGATAAATTCCATAATGTCAATAAACAACTAGGACCAGAGATGAAAAGTACAGGAGAAAGTATCCTGTTTATAGATAGTTTGAAAGATGATACATTTTATGAGTTATATGCAAGGCGTAAAATGTACTTAAGTAAATAGATATGGCACTTATTCAATCTGTTAAAGGAGTTTTACCAATTATCCCAGAGTCTTGTTTCTTGGCACAGAACGCGACTGTGCTAGGAGAGGTTAAGATGGGAGCTAACTGCAGTGTTTGGTACAATGCTGTTATTCGGGGAGATGTCAACTCTGTTGAGATCGGAAATGAAGTTAACATACAGGATGGTGTTGTTATTCCCTGTACTTATCAAAAAGCAGCAACAAAAATAGGAAATAGAGTTTCTGTAGGACATAAGGCTATTCTTCATGGGTGTACTATAGAAGATAATGTATTGATAGGTATGGGCGCTATAGTGATGGATCACGTTGTTGTAGAATCTGGAAGTATTATAGCCGCGGGTGCAATCGTTGTTTCTGGTACTCGGGTTGAAAAAAATACAATTTACGCAGGTATTCCAGCTAAAAAGCTCAAAGATGTTTCCAAAGAAAATAAAGAAATGATAGACAGAACAGCAGACAATTATATGATGTATAAATCTTGGATAGATTGATCTTGACTTCTTATAATAAGCAAAAAGCCTGTTTTTACAAACAGGCTTTTTGCTTGGGTTTAAATTGGTATTACTGGTTTCTAAAGATCAGTTTGTTATCAAATTGATCTAAAAGGATAATACTGTCAGTTTTAATTTTTTCAGCTAAAATTTCTTTAGATAGAATGTTAAGGACTTCTTTTTGGATCGTTCTCTTTACAGGTCTAGCTCCATATTGTGGATCAAAGCCAATCTTGGCTATATACTCAATAGCTTGTTCTGTAGCATCTATAGTGATACCTTGTTTCATGAGCATCTTTTTAAGACCGTTGAGCTGTAATCCAACAATTTTCTTGATGTTGTCTTTCGATAATGGAGTAAACATAACCACATCGTCAATTCTATTTAGAAATTCTGGTCTTACACTCTGTTTTAATAAGTCTAAAACGTCCACTTTAGCAACTTCCATAGCACTTTCAACATCTTTAGTCGTATCATATTTTTCTTGGATAATATGACTTCCAATGTTGGAAGTCATGACTATGATACTATTTTTGAAATCCGCAAGTCGACCTTTATTATCGGTAAGCCGACCTTCATCTAAAACCTGCAATAAAATATTAAACGTATCTGGGTGGGCTTTTTCAATTTCATCTAAAAGGATCACAGAGTAAGGCTTTCTTCTTACTGCTTCCGTTAATTGACCGCCCTCTTCATAGCCTACATATCCTGGAGGAGCCCCTACCAATCGACTCACTGAATGTCTTTCTTGATATTCACTCATATCTATACGTGTCATCGAGCTTTCATCGTCAAACATATAGTCCGCAAGCGCTTTAGCTAATTCGGTTTTACCCACACCAGTAGTGCCTAAGAAGAGGAAAGAACCAATAGGCCTGTTTTGATCTTGAAGCCCAGCGCGACTTCGCCTTACGGCATCGGAGACCGCTTGTATAGCTTCCTCCTGTCCAACAACTCTTTTGTGCAATTGATCTTCGAGTTTTAAGAGTTTTTCTCTATCAGATTGAAGCATTTTTGTCACAGGAATTCCTGTCCATTTGGCAACTACTTCTGCAATATCTTCGTAATCAACCTCTTCTTTAATAAGAGTATTTTTGGTCTTCTGATTTTCGACCTGTTCTTTTAATTTACTGAGTTGCTCTTGTGTTTCTTTTATTTTGCCATACCTATATTCGGCTACTTTGCCATAATCACCTTCGCGTTCTGCTCGTTCTGCTTCTAATTTATAATCTTCAATATCGGTTTTTAATTTTTGAATATGATCAACTACATCTTTTTCATTTTTCCATCGGGCATGAAGTGTATTTCGTTCATCCTTGAGATCTGCTAGATCAACTCTAAGCGATTTTAATTTAGTTTCATCTTTTTCACGTTTAATAGCCTCAATTTCTATTTCCAACTGCATGACTTTCCTATCGAGTACATCCAATTCTTCAGGCTTCGAATTTATTTCCATCCTTAATTTTGAAGCGGCCTCATCCATTAAATCGATAGCTTTATCGGGAAGAAATCTATTGGTAATATAGCGTTGAGAAAGTTCAACAGCGCCTATGATAGCCTCATCTTTAATCCGCACTTTGTGATGAGCTTCATACTTTTCTTTAATTCCTCTTAGGATTGAAATAGAACTTTCTGTATCTGGTTCATTCACAATTACTTTTTGAAAACGTCTTTCTAAGGCTTTATCTTTTTCAAAGTATTTTTGAAACTCATCCAATGTTGTAGCTCCTATCGCTCGTAACTCTCCTCTGGCTAGGGCTGGCTTTAATATATTGGCGGCATCCATCGCTCCTTGACCTCCACCAGCACCGACGAGAGTATGGATTTCGTCTATGAATAGAACAATATCTCCATCACTATCTTGCACTTCCTTAATAACTGATTTTAACCGTTCTTCAAACTCTCCTTTATATTTAGCACCAGCGATTAATGCTCCCATATCAAGACTATAAATCTTTTTAGATTTTAGGTTTTCAGGAATATCTCCAGCGATAATTCGATGAGCAAGACCTTCTGCAATGGCCGTTTTACCAGTACCAGGCTCACCAACGAGCATCGGGTTGTTTTTAGTTCTACGAGAAAGAATTTGGAGGATTCTCCGTATTTCTTCATCTCTACCTATAACGGGGTCTAACTTTCCATCTTCGGCTAGTTTATTTAAGTTATTAGCATATTTTTCTAAAGAATTATAATTGTCTTCTGCATTTTGAGATCTGACATGACTGCCCTGGCGAAGTTCTTGTATAGCAGATTCTAGCCCTTTTTCCGTGACCCCTTGATCTTTTAAAACTTGAGCAGTCTTACTTTTACTTTTAAAAATAGCCAAAATCAGATGTTCAACAGAGACATATTCGTCAGTCATTTTTTTGGCAAAAATGCTAGCTTCATTCACAGTCTTAACAGCTTCTCTGGATAGTGCAATTTCACCTCCAGTTACTTTTGGAAAACTCTGTAAATTTTTATCTAAAATTTGTATAAATAACTGAATATTGACATTTAACTTTTTTAAAAGAAAAGGGGTTACATTTTCATCAACCTGAGTTATAGCTTTAAAAATATGTTCGTTTTCTATTTGCTGATGTCCAAGTTCTTGTGCAAGTAGCTGAGCTTTTTGTAAAGCCTCCTGTGTTTTTATGGTGAAGTTTTTAAAATCCATAGTTTATGTGTTTTAAGTCAATAGATCAAAGGATATACCTTAAAAAAATAGTGTGTTATGTCAGTTTCTATTGGCTAAAAACTAGCATTTTGTCATGAAATCTATTTTTCTTAAAATAAGTATATTTAACTTTTAAGAAAAATTTTAATATATTAGAAAATTAAAACAAATTTAACATGAAGAATAAATACAATATTTGCTTATTTCTGTTGCTTTGTTTCAGTTTTGGTCAGGCTCAAGTGACCAATGAAGGCAAGCCTAAGAGTTGGAAATTAGAGCTTGAATCCAACAAAGCTTTGAGCCTTCCTAATTTTGACTTAAAATCTTTGCAAACAGAAGATGCTATCAACGATGAGCTAAAGAATCAACCCTATAGATTTGGTTACGAACACCAAGTGAGTCTTAACTTTGAAGATGGGACTTGGAACGAGCTCAAAAATGGAGATCGAGTTTGGCTTTTAAATATAAAATCTAAAGGGGCTAAGACCTTGAATTTTTTATTTGATGAATATCGCCTTCCTGATGGGGCTAAACTTTATTTTTATAATGAAGATAAAACAGATCTTTTAGGAGCCTATACCTCTTCTCAGAATAGAGAGGATATGCAATTTGGAAGTTGGCTTATCGATGGTGATAATATTTGGATAGAATATTTTGAACCTGCAAACGCTAAGTTCAAAGGTCAGCTTCATATCTCAAAGGTGGTTCATGGATATAGGAGTGTTATGGATATACCTCAACTAAGTAAAGCATTAAATAGTTCTGGCCCCTGTAATCAAGATGTAGATTGCCCTATAGGTAGTGACTTTGATAATTTGAAAGAGGAGTTAAAAAAATCTGTAGCTATGACTATTGTTGGTAGTAGTGGATTTTGTTCTGGCTCTTTAATAAATAATACCAATAACGATGGTGCACAATATTTTCTAACAGCAAATCATTGTCTTGGAAGGTCTCCTGCCGGTTGGGCATTTAGATTTAATTGGAGAAGTCCAGACCCTTCTTGTTCTACAACAACAAACTCTACCGATGGAGATTTTGATCAAACCGCTAGTGGTGCAACTCTATTAGCAAGTAGTGCTAAATCAGATTTTGCATTATTAGAAATAAATGCTCCTTTATCAACGGATTGGGATCTAGTTTGGCCAGGCTGGGACCGAAGTGGAGATATTCCAGATTTTACAGTGGGTATTCACCATCCTAGTGGGGATATTATGAAAGTTTCGAGAGATGACGATTCTCCTGTAAAGAATTCTAGATATTTTGAAGGTATTAGCAATATGGACAATTGGTTTTTGGATCAATGGGAATTGGGAGTAACTGAGCCTGGTTCTTCAGGTTCACCTCTTTTTGATCAGGATGGAAGAATTGTTGGACAACTTGCAGGTGGAACAGCTGCTTGTAGTGGTACTTCCAATAATGGAGCTTTTGATTATTATGGAAGATTTGATGTGTCCTGGGATTATGGAAATACGTCTTCATCACGGTTACAAGAATGGTTAGATCCTGCTGGTTATGGAGTTCTTGTCTTAGATCAATTTCCATCTTTGCAATTATCACCAATTGGATTCGATTTTAGCTCTGGCTTAAGTGTTTATCCAAATCCAGCTTCTGCTTTTGTACAAATACAAATAAACTCAAATGAAGAATTTAATGTAGAGCTATTTGATATGAGTGGTAGACAACTTTACAAAACTCAAATGAATGGTGATATATCCATCGATTTAAATGCTTATGCAGCTGGGATTTATTTTGTAAAAATTGGGGATGGTGCAAACTCTATTACCAAGAAAATAGTCAAGGAATAAGCAAAGACTTAAATCCAGCTTCTAATGAAGAAAGCCTTGACCATAATTGGTCAAGGCTTTCTATTCAAATAAACAAAAATGAAATATTATAATCTAAATTCAAATCCTCCATAGATACCAAAAGGGTGACCTGGCCTAAGACCAGCAGGTACTCTAGAGACTTCGTATTCAGTATCTAACATATTAATAACATTAGTCGTCAAACTAAAGTTGTCTGTTAAATGGTATTTAGCTGAAATATCTAAAATGAAATTACTTCCTACTTTTTCATTGGAGGGAATGTCTCCAGTGCCAGCTAGAGTTCTAAATTCCCCTCTATATCTAGCATTGGCATGCGCTTCAAATTTTTCAGCTATAAAACTTAAGCCTGCATTAAACTGATGTCTAGAGATGTAAGGGACTTCATCTCCTGAATCTACTTTTCCCCATATACCTACATTACTGTTGAAGTTGTTTTGGAATTCTGCATCTGTAAAGGTGTAGGTCATTGTTAGTGGAAGACTAAAGTTGACGTTGTTCGTTAAAAAATCATAACTACCTAATACTTCAAGACCTGAGACATCTACTTCCCCTGCATTAAATAAATCTAAAGTACCACCTCCGCCAGTCGCCGCTAAATCACTTCCAAGAAGATTGCTATAGTCATTATAGAAACCTACGACTTCACCAGAAAAACCATTGTGGCTAAAGCGCGTTCCTAATTCATAATTCACACTCCGTTCAGAGCTTTCTCCCTCAGTAGTTCCAGCAGGAGAAAAACCTTTGTGAACTCCACCGAATAATGAAAATTCTTGGTTGAACTTATAATTAAGGCCAATTCCTGGTATAAATTCATTCATTTCATTAGATCTAGTGCTTAAGTTGGTTCCAGTTCTGGTGACATCTTCGGTTCCAAAATCGTTTCTTTCTAAAGTGATATTTTCATATCTCAACCCAGGAGTAAGTGTCCAGCGTTTGTACTTTAATTTATAAAGAACGTGAGCAGCAAAGGCATCAGCATCTGTTATTCTGTTGGAATTTGTTCCAGGTGTGCCTTGTTCCACTAAGTTCATATTTCCATTGATCATGTTATAACCATCGACCCATTGAAAACGATCTTCTTCATCTTGATGAAATCTCAAACCTACTTCAATGTCATGAAACACGGATCCTGTGACAAAGTGATAATCTGCTTTAGTTTGAACTCCCTGTGAATAATATTCTCGATTATTATTTTTTACATTAAGGGCAGAGCCTTGGATGTTCTGTGTTCCGTTCACCAGTCCAAACAAAAATGGAAAATTTCCTGGGTTTTCAACTAAATCTGAAATGCTTGCTGAATTTCCGTTAGCAGACACATCATTTAATTTATACCAATTTCTTTTAAAATCATTTCTATAGGCAGTTGTTGTGATTCTAAAATACTCTGAGAATTTTGCGGTGTGAGTCAACATAAATTGCGTGTGCTCTGTATCCATCAAATCTTTTTGTGAACCAGCATATCTTCTATAAGGAGTTGTCCCATAATCTTCATCGGTAAGCCCAAGATAAGTTTCATCAGATTGTTCATCGGAATACTGAAACTTAAAGTCTAAAGATTGCTGGACTTTGGCTTCGGGATTTGTATTAACTCTAAATTTTGCAACAAAATCATTGGTATCAAATCCTGTATTTCCTCCGTTATCAAGATTCTTAAAGCCATCTGAACGCCTTTTATTATATTCAACCGTGTAACCGAAGTTTTTGAAAGAATCACCAACATTAGCATAACTGTTTAAGGTATTGTAAGTTCCGTAACTTGTTCTTAAATTAGCTCTGAAGTCATTTGGGATTTCTGTAGATACAAAATTGATAGCCCCACCTGTGGTATTTGGACCATATTGAATTTGGCTACTTCCTTTTAGGACCTCTACAGATTGCATCCTATTAATATTTGGAAAATAGTAGGCAGCAGAAGCACTGTAGGGAGCAGGCGCTATCAAAACTCCATCTTCCATGATATTTATTTTTGAGGAACGCTCTGGGGAAGTTCCTCGTAAACTAATATTAGGGCGAAGTCCAAATCCATCTTCTTCATAAATAGATACCCCTGGCACTTGACCTAAAACTCGGTTGATATCGGTGTAATTTTGTTGTTGAAGTTCTTTTTTGGACACAAAATAAGCGGAACCTGTTCTGTTTTTTGCTTCGAACTTACTTCCCAAGATTTTATTAGCAATAATTGTTACTTCTCTTAAATCTCGAATGGAGTCCGAAGATTTTTGATTGTTAGATTTCGTTTGTGCTTGTATTCCAATAAAGTTGATAAGTAAAACTAAAGAAAACATTAGTTTTTTAATGGTATTCATCATTATTTTTATTTAGATTAAATATTAATTACGGGGCAAACATAATAGCATTTTTTAGTTTACGCAAGATTATTTAGACTTAATTTAAATAGAAGTCTTTATAGCATTGAAAGCCAGTTTGGTATTTAATTTTAATTTTTTAGGGCTGTTTATTCATATTCTAATCAGATACTAAAATTTACTTATAAAAGCACTCAAATCCATTTTTGTAATCGTTCTCATCCTTTCCTATAATTCGATTAAAAAAATATAGAAACCTATAAATTCTTGTGATTATACCAAAGTAATTAACAGATCTGTAAAACAGCTACAGAAAAATAAATTCACTAAAAGAGGATATCAGTATGCCAACTTACTAAAGATTCTTTTCTAAAAATTTATGGAATCTAATTTAAAACGAATAGCTTTTTTAGAAAAAAGATCCTCAAAAATAAGACGAAACCTATTTATGAACCCTATTTAAGGCTTCAAGATGTTCAGAATAGAATAAAACTTTTATTACCTCTTGAAAATGTGAGCAAGTTGGTCTCTAATTTTAATGACTTTTTAGATGAAATTTTAGCTAGAAAGCAGAATTATACTGACTATTTATAGGTGAAAGCAAGTCAATTTTTAGATTCAGAAGATAAATTTGACCGTCGTTTGGCTTATAATAATTTCGTGAAATTGGAAAAATCAACCCAAAGCCATAAGGATGTATCAAACTTAAAGCACTGTGCCTACATCAATACAATTGATTTTGTAATAGATATAGATTTCGCCTCTATACAGTTTCCTCCAAACCAATTTTTAGAATATGCAGTGGTATAGGGTTGGAGATATAAAAAAAAGAGAGTTGGCAATTTTGTTCTCGATGAAGAGGGAAATAAAATTAAAGAAGATAGTATTATTAAGGTTAGAGAAACCTTATTCGAAACTATTTAACCTAAAGATCTGAGAGTTACAGCAGAAATAAACGACTTTGATTTGATCTCTGATCAAAAAATAAATAATTATTCACTGGAGAGTTTTTTATATTTGAAAACAGATTTGCAAGCTTTAAAGGTGATAATAAGTTTTGAATACTGATAAGTGTTAACTATTAACGTGAAGATCTGCTAACTTTCCAAGACATAAACAGATACTATTTCAGGCTTCCAAAGCTATTAAATTCAAACTCAAATCAATTTTGAAACAACAAATCAGAAATTAATTATCAATAAATCTTTTGTAATGCTCAAGCCTTTCAAAAATTTCTTTGACGTACTTATGAGGTTCTTCTCCTCGAACGTATCCATACTTTATAAAGGATTTATCGTAATGCTCAGGAAAACTCAGATCAAGCAAAGCAAGCTCTACGTTATCATCCCATACCAAAGGATCTAGACCTTGGGTTTTAGCAAGTTTCTGGGCGTCTTTGACATGGTATAATCCACAATTGTAAGATCCTAGTGCAAATTTAATTTTTTGTATGCTGTCTTTAATATTGCTATGACTTTCTAACATCTGTTTTAAATAAGTCGCACCAGCTTTTAAGCTTTGATTTGGATCATAAGGATCTGTGATACCTAGTTCCTTTGCTGTGGCTGGCATAATCTGCATTAGACCGCTAGCCCCAGCCCAAGAATCTCTGTTAGGTTTAAATTGAGATTCCTGATAAGCTACAGAAGCTAAAAGCCTCCAATCCCATTCTATCCGTTCTGCATTTTCTTTTAGGATATCATCATATGGGCTTATTTTATTTTCATTAAGGCTATAAAATTCACTGATAACTCTGCTTTTATACAGTCTTTTATTCTTGAAATATTTATTATATATAACATGATAATCCGTTGTTTTCTTTGCTTTTTCTAGCCATTGGTTAACGGCAGATAATAAATTAGTATCAGTCTTGCGAACTGCCCAGCCTATACGTTGAGATAGACTTAGTGATGTGCTGATATCCAGAATAGGGTAGTAGGAAGAATTGATAAAAGCAATGTTTTCATCTGCTATGGTGAACTTAATCTCTCCGTCTACAACTTTCTTAATTATTTTATCTGTGGATAGAGTTCCTTTAAGGGTATCAATTATAATAGGGCCTCCAAGTTCACTAGATAAATTTTTGATTCTCGAAGCATAAGAAGAGTTTCGCTTTACAGATATCGTATCATTTATTAACTCAACGGCGTTAGTTACCAATTGTTTTTTAATTTCATGTAATTTCATTCTTCGCCAGTTTTTAGGTTTTCTCTGAATTAAAACTTGGTGAGAAAGATATAAGGGTGTTGTAAAATTTATTTTTCTTTTTCGGTCTTCTGTAATAGTGTATCCATAGGCTAAAAGATCACCTTCACCTTTTTGAAGGAGCTTTATCAAGTCATTTTCATCCTTGGCTACCACCATTTCAAGCTCAACATCTAAGTCTTTCGCCATTCTTTTTAGAAGCTCATATTCAAAACCCATCGGGCGACCTTTGTATAAAAAATAAGTAGTTCCCGAATAAATGGTCAAAGCTTTTAATTTTCCACTCTCCTTAATGTCTTGAAGATCTCTTGAAAATTTTTCTGAATCCTCTTTTTCTTTACTGCTTTCGGAATTGGATTGACAACCTATATGTATAAACAGTAAAAGAAATAATATTTTTTTCATTTTAGATAGAATAAGATTTCAATATAGGCATTTAGTTCTACGCTACAGGATATTTTCTTAATATTATGAAAATATGAAAGCTATGAAACTTAGCTTAAATTGTTTTAATGTTTTAACAATGAAGTATTTAATCTTAATTATCATCATCTTCTTCTTTCTGAGGTAAGTCAACAAAATTCATATCCATTTCTTCAATTTCATAATCCTCCACATCAAATTTTGTCATGGTATCTTCCAACCTCGTGCTTATCTTCACCAAATATATGGTGTCTCCTGTTTTGACTTCAACAGCTTCCACAGTCTCTTTTCTAGAATTTTTAAAGACTAAGACATCTTTGTCATCATATCCATCAGGATACTTTTTAACTAATAAAGATAGAATTTCTGGCGTAAGTTTTTTGTAATCAATTATGATTCTTTTCATGCTAAATTCAGTTTATACAAACAAACATAAAATAAAAGTAGACATAAAAAAATTAAATTACTCTAAATTAAAGACTCTTTTTAAGGTGGCTATAGAGTCGCAATTTTGAAAGATTAAGCCTAATCTTTCTTCATTGATTTCACCCTCAATTTGATAAATTTTACAAGGCTTTGCTTCGATATTACTTTCTTTAAAGTTAACATCTCCAAATTTTAAAATGTAGGAGATAGAGGCGGTATCTATTTTCTTTTGGTTAAAAAATTTTAGGGCTTCATCGGTGACGACTCGATCTTTAATTCGAATGTTTTTCAAAACTCTGGAGTCCAAGCCCCAGTCACAAGATGTTTTTTTACCACCTAAAAAAAACATCAGCATAATAATACCAACTACAAATCCTGAAAGATAATAGCCGAGTCTATGAATAAATTTCATAAAATAAATTTAGAAAATAAGTAAGTTGGGGTCTCTATGATTCAGATCGAACCAATCTGCTACTGATTTATTGGTAAGAATTCCATGATAAAAGTACAAACCATTCCTAAGGCCTGCATCTGTTATCAAAGCGCTTTCTAATCCTCCTTCCTCACCGATATCTAGCAAATAAGGAGTAAAAATATTACTGATAGATAGCGATGCTGTTCTGGAATATCTAGAAGGTATATTGGGAACACAATAATGTATTACGCCGTGTCTTTCAATAGTAGGTTGGTCATGAGTTGTCATTGATGACGTTTCTATACATCCTCCCATATCGATGCTCACATCAATAATAACAGCTCCTTTCTTCATCTTTTTTACCATTTCTTCAGAAACAACTACAGGCGCCCTATTTTGACCTCTTACAGCTCCGATAACCACATCTGCTCTTTTAAGAGCTTTTAATAAGATTTTTGGTTGAAGGGTAGAGGTGAATAAGGATCTTCCAACATTATTTTGTAAACAGCGTAATTTAGTGAGGGAATTGTCAAAAACTTTTACACCCGCACCCAAACCTAAAGCGCTTTTGGTTGCAAACTCTCCTACTGTTCCAGCTCCAAGTATAACCACTTCTATGGGCGGTACCCCACTTATGTTTCCAAACATAAGTCCGTTGCCTCCAGACATATTAGATAAATACTCCGCAGCGATCAAAATAGAAGAAGTCCCCGCAATTTCGCTTAAAGCTCTAACCGCTGGGTAACCCCCAAATTGATCCTTTATAAATTCAAAAGCCAAGGCTGTGATTTTTTTCTTTGCTAAGGTTTCACAATATGATTTATGTCTAGTTTTAAGCTGCAAAGCTGAAATAAGGATAGATTGATGCTTCATCAATTCCAGTTCATCTTCAGAGGGAGGAGCTACCTTTAAAACGATTGGACATGCAAAGACTTTATGAGTGCTTTTGGTAATTTCACCCCCAGCTTCACTATAATCTTTGTCGCTAAAATTGGCTTGGTTTCCCGCTCCACTTTCAATGAGCACGCGGTGACCATTTGCCGTAAGAGCATTCACAGCATCCGGAGTGAGGCAAACTCGTTTTTCTTGATAAGACGTTTCTTTTGGTAAACCTATAAATAGCTCTCCTTTAGAACGCATTATTTCAAGCATTTCCTCTTGAGGAAGCAATTCTGAAGTTGTAAAAGGAGATTTTGAAGAGTATTGATTCATTGTTGTATTTGCTGGGGCTAAAATAATTAAAATTAATCGAAAATTACCGTTTAATTTTTAAAACTCGGTCAATACAATGGTCCTTATTTGTTCATCTTCTGCTTTAAATTCTAATAAGCTGTAGCGTTGTGGCCATAAATTTTGGATTTTCTCTGGCCATTCAATAAAAACGTGGTGAGAAGAGTCAAGATATTCTTCAAAACCCATATCAAAAGCTTCTATTTCGTTTTCAATTCTATAAAAATCAAAATGATAAACAGAGTTGCTGATTCCTTCGTATTCATTGACCAAAGAAAATGTTGGACTGGAAACACGGTCTTTACTTCCCAACTGTTTTACAAGTTCTTTGATTAAGGTTGTTTTGCCTGAACCCATTTCTCCTGAAAAAAGAATGTTTTTAGATTTTACATGCTTCAGGATTTGAGAAGCAGTATTTTCTATATCGCTTAATCGGTAAGTGAAAGTCATTTTTTATCTAGGTTCTAATACGGCAAAAGGAATGATCATTTCTTCTAACGAAATCCCCCCGTGTTGATAGGAATTTCTGTAATAGTTAACATAATAATTAAAATTATTAGGATAGGCTAAAAAGTAATTTTCTTTGGCAAAAATAAAAGAACTCGACATATTGATACTGGGCAAATGTATTTTTTTAGGATCTTTTGCAGCAACAACATCCTTTTCGTTATAAGTCAAACTTTTCCCTGTTTTATACCTTAAGTTTAAACTTGTATTTTTATCACCAATTACTTTTGACGGATTTTTAACGTTGATAGTACCATGATCTGTAGTTAATATCAATTTAAAACCCAAGCCTTGAGCTTGTTTTACAATATCCAGTAGAGGAGAGTTTTTAAACCAGCTTTGAGTTAGAGATCGATACGATTTATCGTTAGAAGCCAATTCTTTTATGACTTCTAATTCTGTTTTCGAATGCGATAACATATCGACGAAATTGTACACTAAAACAGTGAGGTCATTATCTTTTTGACTTCTAAAATTATCAGCCAATTTCCTTCCTTTAGCAACGTTAGTGATTTTATGATATTGCGTTTTATAGTCCTTTCCAAGGCGTTTTAATTGTGCTCTAAGAAATTCCTCTTCATATTGATTTTTTCCTCCTTCCTCTGTATCATTCAACCAATATTCTGGATAAATTTTTTCCATATCGGAAGGCATTAGACCTGAGAAAATAGCATTTCTTGCATATTGTGTGGCAGTGGGAAGAATACTATAAAAGGGTTCCTCTTTAATTTTTTTATAGTGATTTGCTATAATAGGCTCAAAAGATTTCCATTGGTCGTATCTTAAATTATCAATGACGACTAATAGGGTAGGCTGCTGTTTAGATATTTCAGGCAGTATTTTTGATTTAAAAAGAGTGTGAGATAGAATAGGAGCTTCAACATCTTTATCGAACCATGTTGAATAATTTCTCTCTATAAACTTGCAGAATTCTATGTTAGCTTCATTTTTTTGAGATACAAGAATTTCAAACATTCCTGTGTCTTGGACATTTTCCAACTCTAATTCCCAATAAATTAATTTTAAATATAAGTCTATCCATTCTTGAAAGGAATCGACATCAGTCAATTCCATGGCTATTTTTCTAAATTCCTGTTGGTAATTGAGTGTTGTTTTTTCTGAAACCAGTCGGGTATGGTCTAGATTTTTCTTTAGACTTAGAAGAATTTGGTTAGGATTGACAGGCTTAATCAAATAATCCGCTATTTTAGAACCAATGGCTTCTTCCATAATATATTCTTCCTCACTTTTGGTAATCATAATCACAGGAAGGTCAGTTCTGATGGCTTTAATTTCATTAAGTGTTTCCAGCCCCGTAAG
>Ga0307934_1001411_pt1 | contig 14753 bp, 14 predicted proteins | sample OrgLakmetageno90_FD_201838 | JGI IMG/M metagenome (GOLD analysis project Ga0307934, IMG submission 201838) | Saline water microbial communities from Organic Lake, Antarctica - #90 | ecosystem: Environmental > Aquatic > Non-marine Saline and Alkaline > Saline | place: Antarctica: Organic Lake... | reverse complement strand
GCTGCATTCGTTGAAGCGACGGGCTATGTGACTTTTGCCGAGCGACCGCTCCCTAAGGCGATCGTCGCTGAGCTTGAGCGCCAAGCGACCGCGACCATTCAATATCTGCAGGCGCAGGCCAAACAAGCGAGCGGCGCCGAACGGGAGGCCATCGTAGCGTCGATTCAACATGTGCTCGCGGCTTCAGATTTTAGCCAGAACGCCGGCGCGATTATTTTTCAGCCACCCCAGCAACCGCTCTCCGGCTCCAATGATATCACGCAGTGGTGGCAGATCGAAACCAGTGCGAACTGGCGGAACCCGGATGGAGCCGGCTCAAACTGGGTGGATTGTCCGGATCACCCCGTCGTCAACGTCACACGTGAAGACGCAGCCGCTTATGCCAAATGGGCAGGCAAGCGCTTACCAACCGAGGCGGAGTGGGAACGCGCGGCGCGCGGAGGTCTGGACCGGCAGCCGTATGCATGGGGCGATACCTTCTCACCTAAGGGCGCGTCGGTGTGGATGGCAAATATCTGGCAAGGTATTTGGCCCTATGAAAATAGCGGGGAAGATGGTTTTATTGCCACAGCGCCCGTAGCCAGCTTTCCACCCAATCCTTACGGTCTTTACGACATTGCCGGCAATGTCTGGGAAATCGTCGCGGATAATTTCCACCCGAGGACCTATTCAATGCGAGAGGAGGGCGCGACGAATCCCACAGGGCCGGATGCCGAGAGCCTACGTCAACTTGGACAGCGCACACCAACCTATGTGACACGAGGCGGCTCCTTCCTCTGTTCCGATAGTTGGTGCAGCGGCTATCAACCCGGCTCCCGTCAGTCGCAGGAAAATGACTCCCCGGCACATCATACCGGCTTTCGATGTGTGAAGGATATTGAGTAAAAGGTGTCACTTTACTATACTCTATCGAATTAATTCTGTAATAAAAGACCACCCTGACTCTGCAAAAAGGTCAGAATTTTTAGAAGTGCTTTAACTTTCGTTTTTTCTTCTCCCTTCTCCAGTTGCCACTTACTCTAAATGGATGAATAAACTTTCAAACGTGGTCAGCATTCACCCTTATTTCAAGGTTCAGCCAGGCAAGCTCGATGCATTTAAGGAAACAATGACTAAATAATCATCGCGTGCTTCAAAATTCCCCTGAGTATTTTGAGGAACAGTTAAGGGATCGGATAGTAATATTAAGATAAGGTCATGACTCAGGCCAGTGACATAAGCCCCAAACAGTAGAACCAACAACCCGCCGCTACATGGAATCCATACACTTAGGCCACAGTAATATCCTATCATCACGACTCGTTTACGGCTGCATGCGCATCTGTGATTTTGAAGGACCGGATGCACGGGAACAAGGATTGCGGGCTTTGAGAACAGCCATTGATGAAGGCTACACTCATTTTGACCTCGCGGATATTTATAGCGGTGGGAAGAGCGAAATGCTATTCTCCGAGCTACTGAAAGAGAACCCATCGCTTCGGGATGATCTGATTATTACCAGCAAGTGTGGAATACGCTTTAAGGGGAGACCAGATGCTGGTGACCCGACGCGGTTTGATTTTTCAAAGGCGTATATCGTGCAGAGCGTTGAGGGATCACTCTCCAGGTTGGGAATCGAGCAGCTCGACATATTGCTGCTTCATCGTCCGGACTTTCTGATGTGTGCCGAAGAGGTCGCTGAGGCGTTCTCTCAGCTTCATGAAGAGGGGAAAGTGAAGCACTTTGGCGTGAGCAACTTTCAGCCTTCTCAAGTAAGCCTTCTGCAGAAGAGCCTCAGCCAGAAATTGCTGGCTAACCAGATCGAGATCAACATCCACAATGTCGATAGCCTCTATGACGGCACCCTCGACCAGTGTCAGGAACTCGGGATCTCGCCGCAAGCATGGTGCCCTCTCGGTGGAGTCGTTTATCCGGCCTGGGGCAATACGTTCACCAAAGAGGACGAGCAACGTATCCAAGAAGAGTTCTGTCGACAGGCAGAAAAATACGAAACGGAGCACTGGATTATCATGCTGGCATGGTTGCTGAAACATCCGGCAAATATTCTGCCTGTGGTCGGGACGACGAATCCGGATAGAATCAAGGCCGCCAAAAGATCGCTGGAGCTCAGCTATAGCCGCGAAGATTGGTATTGTCTACTCGAAGCAAGGAACGGAAAACCAGCGACTTGAACGGCAGGACAGCGCTAATTTCTTTTCGCTCGCGTGTCGCATCTGTTTTCAGGCAAAGTAACGGTATGAAATCATTTGTATGCATCACTCCGATTGCCTTGGTCACGGCATTATTCATCTCCGCATGTTCCGATTCGTCATTCACGAACGACGCGCCAACCCAGGATGTTTCTGATTCTGCGATGATCTTTAACGGTAAAGACCTTGATGGCTGGGATGCGGTCATCTTGGGGGAAGGCCTGACTAAAGAAGACGTCTGGAGCGTGGGGGAGGACGGGGTTCTGATTTCCCGGGGTGAGCCTCTTGGCTACTTGCATACGAAACGCTCATTTCAGGATTTCACGCTGACGTTCGAGTGGCGCTGGGCGCCCGGCACTGAACCCACAAACAGCGGAGTGCTGTTGCGCATAGACGGGGCTCCGGAATCCTTCTTGCCCAAGTGTGTTGAAGCTCAGCTCAAGCATCAGCACGCGGGCGATCTTTACGGTTTTTATGGTGCGAACATTAGTGGTGACCCCGAGCGATTTAGTATCATTGAAAGCGATCAAATCGGCACTTTTAAGGCGGTTGCCAAGATCAAAGACCTTGAAAAGCCCGCGGGTGAATGGAATCACTATGAAATCAAATTAATGGGCGACACAATCGCTGTGAAAATCAACGGAGAATTGGTGAGCCAAGCCAGTGGTCTGGACCTTATCGAGGGGCCGGTCGGCTTCCAATCCGAGGGCAGCGAAATACACTTCCGTAAGATCGAACTCGTCGAAGCTAAATAAGTTGTCGCCGTGGTATGCTGGCTCGGCTACATCAGCACGACTAGACCAAAATTAAATCGAATCGATATGATGTCTTATCCCAAAAGGTCTGACCTGAATAGCGCGGACTCAATGGATTTTGAGTCGTAGTGGTGTGCTTTAGCCACCACGTCGCTGGGTAGAGCGTGGCGCGAAAAGAAACGGTGGCTGAAGCACACCGCTACAGGTGACGATCGCCGTCTCGTTTCCTTAATTCCGTGCTATTAAGCTCTGGCCCGGAGTCAGCTAGGGGTTACCTAGCGGAGGGCCGTCTTTCCGCACTTCGTAGGAATGGCTATGGATACCTTCTTTGGCCATTGCCCGGCTAATCTTACCGGCCAGCTCAACGCGAATGCTCCAGGCGTCGACGGGACCTTTCGTCCACACTGCCAGCCAGCATTCCATTGATTCGCGGCCCATCCCCATAATCCATACCTTTGGTTCCTCAGTTCCGGCGCGAAAGTTACTTTCATTGGCTGCTTGAGTCGCAATTTCTTCCACCCGATCCATGTTCGCGTCGTAAGCGACATTAAATTTTAACAAAGCCCAAAGCAGCCCTTCTCGATTGGAATAGCGGATGACTTCTTTCGTCAGCATTTTTGCATTGGGAACAATATAGCGCCGCCAATCCCAAAGCTTAATGATGGTGTGTGTGGGGGTGATGTCCTCAATCGTGCCGTAGGATTCATCTATTAAAACGGTGTCTCCGGTACGGAACTGTTTGGAAAAGGTGACAACATATCCCGCGATCACATTTTCAAGGAAAGGCCGTGCCGCGATACCCACAAGGACTGCACCCGCCGCGCCGAATACCGAGAGAAACCTGGTGGAGAAAGTTCCAAGGAATGGTAACAGTGCCAGGCCAATCCAAACAAAAACCAACAGGGAGAAAAATGTTCGCCGGATGATGGAAAAGCGAGAACCTAGTTCCTTAAGTGCACTCGACCTGGATCGCTCGGTTTGGTTCTCAACCGGGGCATCCGTGCTGACCGGTTCAAAACGATTGATGTCATGGATCCGTTCGGCCTTCTTCTTCTCAGCACGCGCTAAAAGATTGGACAGAAGATACCACGCAGCAATACCTGCTACCAGCACGGTTAAAAAATAAAGGTAATCAGAGGGCTGTTCCATGCGGATCGATGTGAGTGCTTACCCATCAAAGGGTGGCGGATTGTCTGGAAACGAATGCTCCAGTTTTTTCCCTTAGATTTAAGACGAGTCAAACGTTTTAGGCTCAAAACATGTAAGAGGTAAGTCTACTCCAACCCCTCAGCGGCTATATTCCAGGAGTGACTTTCACGTAAGTTTTGTAGAGCGGTTTGTAGTCCTTGTCCTGCTCGGGTTCGAAGTCCCATTCCATGAGCAGATATTCTCTTCCTTCGTAATCGATAATTTCATAATGGTAGGCTTTATCGATGAAAGTGCTGAAGGCCATATTGCCGGAATAGCGCATGGGGAAAACATACTTTTGTCCGGTGAACTTGCGCGGCTTAACTTCGCCTGCTTCTGTAATGGTGAATCCGTAGTTGATCTTAGTGGTGTCAGGTGGCGGAACCTTGCCCTTCTTCACCTGCTCTTGAATGAAGGCGAAGGCGTCTTTTTTAGATTCGAAATATTTATGGTCGATGAAGCACCATGTCCCGCGCAATGCGGGGTTGGGTTTGAAAGTCCCGCTGTAGGTGAAAAGGTCTGAATCCTGGCCACTGACCTTCCACGCAGAAGTGATCTTGGGCCGGGTGTCGAGGTATTCTTCGCCGGCTTTAGAGAAGCCCACGACCTGGCCAATGGCTTTCTTTTTAAAGCCTCCGCCGCCGCCGATCACGTTGCGTCTGTTCTGACTCATCATGTCGTCGGGTTGTATTTCGTAGATCTTCTTCATGATCTTCAGTCCGAAGGCTTGGATCTCCGGATCAGCCTCTCCCAGACGCTCGGTGATGAAGCGCGCCCTAGAGACGATCGGATAAGCGGTCGATTGTGAAATGGCCCGGGCGATCGGAGGAAAGAGATCTTTGTAGCTGTCTGGGTCGCTGAGTAGTCGGGTGCTAGCGCTTATAGCCGAGCCCTGAATCCAATGCTCTTCGTGTTCGACCATTTGCGCTAACAGATCTTTGTAGGTCCGAAGATGATCAATGTCTGTGTGCTGGAGCAGCCCCAGAGACCACTGCTTCAGATACCAGGATTCGTTTGGGTCGCGGATAAATTTTTCAACCTGCGCCATCATTTTCGGCGTCACCCGACTTGGGTCCGCGTTGCGTTTATTCCAAGTTCCGTATAAGTCGTGCAGCGCCATCACGCCAACATGTTTTAGGCGTGCGTCTGCGGAGAGCAGAAGCCCCAAAATTATATCGTCTTTTTTCAGTCGAACCACTGCGGCCTTAGCCTCGAAGCGATGGGTGAATTCCGGATGATGTAAGTAAGTGACAAGGTCCAGATTTGAAACTTTATCACTGCGCAGCAGTTTTGATACGGGGTCCCCGACATTTTCGTTCACTGACTCTTCATACATTTTATTTTGGCTCCATGGCCCGCCGGGCACCGGGTAGGGCGAACTGAATGCATCATCCGCATAATGGCCCCAAGGGCGCACAGGTAGTTGATACGACTTGGCCCACTTGCTGGGTGCCCCCATGAGATAAAGCTGCTTGCGGGGGAGCGTATAGTTCAGGGCAAAGAAGCTGCCCCAGCCTTTGTCGGTTTCGCCGGTGGCTTGGTCGTAGCTGCCTTCTTTGCCGCCTGCAACGCCGATACCGCCGGTGTGGCGACGAGAGAGTTCCAGTGTCCAGCGCCGAGCGTCTAAGTATTGGCGGTATTGCATCGGTCGCTTCTCTATCATCAGCCCCATCGAAGCCGACTTCCATAATTCGCCCAGGCCGCCCCCGGTGTGCCCGACATTATAGGTGTTGATGCCATAATAGCTCTTCATGGCATTGATTTGAGCGGCCTTCGCATAGATGGAGGTATCGCCTGCAGGTGTGAGTCGACTGGCTGCAGCCATAGCCAGCGCCAAGCCGCTTGTCTTGCCGTTACAATCGCTATACCCGGCCTTCGAAGTGTAGTCACCGTAGGGCACACTGCCGCGACCGGAGTAGCGGTAGAAGTGGCGCAAGCTACTTTGGAGAGTGAATTCGTCTACGTCCACGCCGCAAGTTTTTGCGAGCAGTAAAAATGTAAGGCAGTGCACACCTGATGCATTTACGTGCCCACCGCTTTGGTAGGTGTATTGGCCTGTGCCTCGACCAGCCCATCCTCCGTTGTAGATATGATCTCTGAGATAATCCGCGCCTTCCTGGATCATCGGCAGCACGCTTTGATCGCCGGTCCTGAGGTAGTATTCACAGATGCCCATGCCCTGCATGCCGATCGCCCAATTAATGGTGCCTATTGACTTCCGGTTGTTCATCCAGCCACGCACCACGTTGAGATCTTCCTCCTCGCCCGTGGAGAGCAGGAAAATGATGGAACCCCATTCATTTTCGCCTTGTTTTGCCAATAGATCGGCAAGATTTCGCACAATCTTATCCGACTTCGGGCAATTGATCGGCCAAGTCGGACTGTAGCTGCCTAAGACAGGAATAGTCACAGTCACGCCGCCCAAGCCCTGGATGTCGAATTGGATTTGGCCATTGCCCGCTTCCGCATTGGTAATGATTTGCGCCAGAACTTTGCGAGGGTCTTGGTCTTGATCTTCGAGACTTATACCGTTGATACTCTTGATGACTTGATCTTTCTCAAGTTGGCCGACTTGGGCAGCTGGAGAGCCTTCTTCAACGTTGATGATTTTCATCACGAAGCCCTGTTCCAACTGAATGCCGATACCGACCGGCCCGAAGTTTTTGATCGTCCATCCCTTGCGGTCATTGGCTCTGGGAGCCGGATTAAACACAGGATCAGCAGTGTCAATTGCTGCTGCAGGATTCAATGTCGCGGCACAAAGTAAAAGAGTGGTGAAGCAGGCAAATCTTGGTTTTTTCATTATGGACAGGGGGAACGCTTAACTGTGAATGATCACTTTCAGTAATCATGCTGTCAAGAGTCGCAGCTTATTAAGCCCATGCATAAGATGTCCAAAGATGGACAAGAATATAGGGATTTTATCTGTCCTGAGCTTTAGGCAATGTTTGCCACAGGTTGCGATTAACTTTAACGTGCACTTCATGATACGACATATTTTACTTATACAATTTATCGACAACGTAACGCCTCAGCAAATCGAGGAAGTTCAGGCACTTTTTGCCGGAATCCCCGACAAGGTCGAGGGAGTGGTCGCCACGGAATGGGGCACCAATGACAGCCCGGAGGACAAAAACAAAAACTTTACCCATGCCGTGCTGATGACCTTTGCGGACGAAGCTGGCCGCTTGAACTATTTACCGCACCCGGAACACGACGCACTCAGAGCGGTATTTAAGCCATTGGTTAAAGACGTCATTGTGCTCGATTACCAAACGCCTGAACCAAGTCATACCTTTTCGAAATGATATTGGTTCTCGTGTTATGATGTAAGTTGTAGCTATGGCATGCTGGCTCGGAACTGACCTGATGTCCTAACTGCGTTTTTACTATACTCGTGGGAATGGCACTTAGTTAAGAGCGATTGAGTGCAATCTACAGCCGTAGCGGTGTGCTTCAGCCACCGCATCGCTCACAAGATCAGGCAAGCGTCGGTGTGGTGGCTGAAGCACACCACTACGATAAGTGCTCTAACTGAGTGCCGTTCACACTAGCGGACAGAAATGTCCGCGCTCCGTTTAATAGTATTTCGGAGTGGTACAAACCAGTATCCATACACTACCCAGTGGCACCTTAAATCTCAAAGGCATCTAAGACTTTCCTGAGGCCGTCGATGATTTCTTTACGCAGCGGCTGCGATTGGTCGTGGAGCCGGCGCTGGAGCCGCTCGTATTCCACACGCCCCACGGGCGTCTCTACTTTGATTGGAGCGAAACCCAGAGAGCTGCAATCATAGGGGCTGGCCCGCATGTCGAGTTTGCGCGTCTCAAGTGCGAATTCGAAGCAACGCCAGAGGAGGTCGCTTCCCAGCCAGGGCATGCATTGGCCGCAGAGCTTGTAGAGGTCCATGTTGGTGTGCAGGCAGCCGCACTGTTCGTTTTTGATGCGGTCCTCTTTGGTGGGTTGGATCCGGTTGAAAGGCTTCGCCGCTTCGCTGAAAAATCGAAAAGCATCAAAATGGCTGCAGGCGATCGGCCGGCTCCGCACGAATGCATCGGTGGCCTCCTGGCTCAGGCGGAGTGGGAGCTGCTCGGCGTGGCGGACTTCCCCTTCAACGTCGCCGCGATAGACCATCGCCCATTCGTGCATACCAAAACAGCCAAACTGGGCGGGACGTTCGTAAACCGCCTCACATAAGCGCAGAGCCATTTCCAAGCGGTGCTTCGTCCCGGACTCCAGCTGTTTGGAATCTAGCGTCGCGCCATCGGCATCATGCCGATAGTAGCGATGTTGATAGGCCCGCTCTTCGCTGGCCCCGGTCAGCGCGACACCGAATGGTGGGTGCCATGCTTCGAGATGCGCCGGTTTGATCCGATAATAGATAAAGAGAAAATCGTAGATAGGATGAAGCTTCCTACTTGCCCGCCTCCGGCGATAGGGGGCAGTCCACTTGGATACCCGCTCGAAGTGGTTCTGCGCCGACGCGCGCCACTCCTCCTGCTGGAGTTGCTGGTTCATTATGAGCGTGGACTTCATGACGTTTTAGTTCACTCATTTGGGGCGTAATGTAAACATGGATCATTGAAAACCGTTCATTGACGTCTATTCACGCTTCAGCTCATCTTTTAGGTTTTATTACATGAACATCTTAGTTGTTGGCAAAGTTTGGCCGGAGCCTAGTTCCAGTGCAGCGGGCACCCGGACTATGGGGCTAATCGCCGCGTTTTTAGATGCGGGTTGGTCGGTGACCTTTGCGACGACAGCTCAACGCACCGAGCACTCCGTCGATCTTGAAAAAATCGCAGTCTCTATACAAACAATCCGGGTCAATGATGATGCCTTCGACGATTGGGCGAGGGCACTGGCGCCTGACTACGTTGTCTTCGACCGCTACATGACGGAGGAACAATTCGGCTGGCGGATTGAAAAGGCCTGCCCGGACGCGCTCCGCATTCTAGATACCAGTGATCTCCATTGTTTGAGAGATGCACGTGCGCAGCAGTTGAAACAGGGTGGGGCGCTGGATCTCTTCAATGAGATAGCGCTCCGTGAGATTGCTGCCATCTTTCGCTCTGATTTGAGCCTGATGATTTCCGAGTTTGAAATCGAATGCCTGCAATCCGCCTTTCAAGTGCCCGCCGCTCAGCTGTGCTATCTGCCGCTGATGCTGGATGTGCCGGTTGAATCGAAGTCCGACTACGACGACCGAAAAGATTTTGTCATGATTGGCAGTTACCTCCACGCCCCCAACTGGGATGCGGTTCAATGGTGCTGCGCTGAAATCTGGCCGTTCATTCGCCGGGCTTTGCCCGACGCCACGCTGAACCTCTATGGCTCCTATGAGCCGGAGAAGGCGCGTCAGTTGGAGGACGCTGCGAATGGAATTCACTTCCGAGGTCGAGCAGAGGATGCCTTGAAAACGCTCGAGTGCCACCGGGTGAACCTCGCGCCACTGCGTTTCGGGGCCGGGCAGAAGGGGAAGGTGGCGGACGGTTTTTGTTCCGGCACCCCCACTGTGGCCACCCCGATTGCAGCGGAATCCATGAACGGATCTATGGACTGGGGCTGTCCGGTTTGCGCGGATGCGGCCGGTTTTGCCACAGCCGCGGTGGAAGTCTATACCAAGCCAAAACTATGGGAAAGCGTGCGGCAGCAAGGCTACCGCATGGTTGAAGCGCGCTTCCTTGCCAGTGAATGGAAGCCTACGCTGATCGAGCGAATGGAGTCGATGCATGTCGGGGACCGCCATGGCCACTTCATCGGTCGCATGCTTCGCCACCATCAACACCGCAGCACGGAATACATGAGCCGTTGGATCGAAGCGAAAAACCGTCTGAACAAAGACGCTCAACTTTAAATGACTAGCACTCATATTTTTTTAACTTTTTCTTGCTAGTAAGCCGTTAGCCAATCAGACCTATCAGCTCTTTCTGCTTAGTAAAACCCACACACTGAATGTTTGATTGGTTCAACGAACTCACCCTGGCCTACCAGGTATTTTATGGAGTCGGGATTATCGCCCTCGCGGTAGTGGTGATTCAGCTGCTGATGACGCTGATTGGTTTCGACAGCGACACCTTCGACGTAGATCTGGGTGATTTCGACCCTGGTTCCGGCATCGGGCTTTTTTCCTCGCAGACACTGGGCGCCTTCTTTCTTGCCTTTGGCTGGGTCGGCGTGGCCGCCCTGAAGAACGGCGCTTCTATCATTCTCAGCACAATGATTGCCTCCGGTTTCGGTCTGGCGTCCATGTTTGCCATGCTCGTTCTATTGCGGGTCATGCTCAGGATGCAAGCCAAGGGGAACCTCGATTACAGCTCGGTCATCGGGCAGGAGGGCACCGTCTATGTCACCATCCCCGGGAGTGACGAAGACGGCGGTGGCCAAATCCAAATTGATATTCAAGGTCGATTTCGCACCGCATCAGCCCGCAAGTTCACCCCCGGTCCACTCAAGCCCGGAGCACGCGTCAAAGTGACCGGCGTCAACGGCCCCGCCTCCTTCATCGTCGAAGAAGCCTAAACTTTACCAACACTCATTAGTCATTAAAAATTAGTCATTAAATCCCATGGAAGTCCTTATCCCCGCCGCTATTCTCGTATTTTTCTTTGTCGCGACCGTCATCGCGTTTGCCAGCCGCTACAAGCGCTGTCCGTCCGACCGCTTGTTGGTCGTCTATGGTAAGGTCTCCAGTGGTAAGTCCGCCAACTGTTACCACGGTGGCGCAGCCTTTATCTGGCCAGTCATTCAAGGCTACCAGTGGCTGGACCTAACCCCGCTCCCCATCGACATCCGCCTCGAAGGCGCGCTCTCCAAGCAGAACATCCGCGTCAATACGCCCTCGACCTTTACCGTCGGTGTCTCCACTGAGCCGGGCGTGATGGAAAACGCCGCTGAGCGTATGCTCGGTCTCGGTCTGACCGAGATCAAGGAACTGGCCAAGGACATCATCTTCGGCCAGATGCGCGTCGTCATCGCCACCATGGACATTGAGGAGATCAATGCCGACCGGGATAAGCTGATCGCCAACATTTCCACGGGTGTGGAAGTCGAGCTGAAGAAGGTCGGCCTGCGCCTGATTAACGTCAACGTGCAGGACATCACCGACGAGTCCGGCTACATCGACGCTCTCGGGCAGGAAGCCGCCTCCAAGGCCATCGCCGAGGCCAAGGTCAAAGTCGCCCAGGCCGAGCGCGATGGCGACATCGGTGCCGCTGATGCCTCTCGTGATCAACGTGTCCGCGTGGCCGATGCCAATGCCAAAGCCACCGACGGGGAAAATGCCGCGACCGTCGAGATCGCCAACTCCAATGCCGACCGTCGTCAGAAAGAAGCCGAAGCCGAACGTGCCGCCTCTGCTGCCGAAAAGGTCAAAGCCGCCCAGGCCCTACAAGAAGCTTACGCCGCCGAGCAAATTTCCGAAGTCGAACGTGCGAAGCGCGAAAAAGCCACCCAACAGGCCAACATCATTGTCCCTGCTGAGATCGCCAAAGAAAAAGCCATCGTCGATGCTGAAGCCAGCGCCGAGTCGGTGCGCCGCACCGAGATGGGTGCCGCTGATGCGGTGCGCCTCGATAAGCAAGCCGAAGCCGACGGTCTCAAAGCCGTCAAGCAGGCCGAGGCCGACGGTCTCCGCTTCAGGCTGACCGCCGAGGCCGACGGCACACGTCTCAAACTCCTCGCGGAAGCGGAAGGTGTGGAAGCAGTCCTGACCAAGAAGGCGAAGGGCTTCACCGACATCGTCAGCTCCGCCGGTGGCGACAATCAACTCGCAACCATGCTCCTCATGATCGAGCAGTTGCCTAAGCTCGTCGAAGAACAAGCCAAGGCCATCTCTAACCTTAAGATCGACAAGATCACCGTCTGGGACAGCGGCAAAGGCAAAGACGGCAAAGGCAGCACCGCCGATTTCCTCTCCGGCATGGTCGGCTCGCTCCCTCCACTCCACGAGATCACGAAGAACGCCGGCATCGAACTGCCTGAGTATCTAGGCAAGCTCGCCGCGAAGGAAAATGCCGAGGCAGAAGAGGTATCCGAGGCAAAGCCGGATCAACCTAAGAAGTGATGGGGCGGATAGCATCCGCTTTGGGGTGTTATCTGGAAATCCGATAATAACTTGTTCGCTAAGAAAATAATGAAACCAATACTCTTAATTGTCATCCTAGCACTCGCAGGATGCGCGACACCAAAATACAACTATCATCCGTCTGCGGGAGAAGATCACAAAGTGATGCATGTGAAGTCTCTAGCGACTTACCAACAAATGTTGGGAAGTTATACGATTGATGAAGGTTACTATCGGTTAATGGGAGAGAGTAAAAAATATGAATTTTACCTCCCGTCTAAAGGAGAAAACTCAGGAGAGTTAATCCACTCAGGAATGCTAGATCCAATTTCATCCCTAGCTAGAAGGAAATCTGACGGAGAAGTATTTATCGTGACTAAATTTAACGTCAGAATTGAAGTTGAAAATACTCACTATGAATTAACCACTCAGAAATTAAACTGAGCGAACCAGGCGCAGTGAGCAATGTCGCTACGCGCCATCGCTCATGCTCGACGTTATGCCTTTGAACAAAAGAAAGAACAATTCGCAAAGAAGTTTGCTTCACTGGGGGTCTCAACGGGGGGTCTCAACGGGTCAAACGTAGAATTTAAACATTCAGGATTTACACTGCAACAAATGCAAACCGCTGAAACCTAAGAATAGCGGGATCCAAAAAGGGGTCATTCCGTAATTCTTGTAATTGACAAACCCCAAGAATCGACACACATATAGCGCAATGCCACGCAGCCTACGAATCGAACGCGCCAACGGGGTTTACCACATCATCAACCGAGGTAATTATCGCCAAGACTTGTTCATCAACGAGGGGGCACATTTGGCCTTTGAGAGCTGCCTCTTTGAAGCATGTGAGAAGTGTGGTTGGGTGTTGGAAGGGTTTTGCGTGATGACAAATCATTTCCATTTGGTGGTGCGCACGCCTAAGGGGAATTTAATCTACGGGATGAAGTGGTTGCAGAGCACCTTTGCCAATCGCTATCACAAGTTCCGTCAAATACATGGCAAGTTGTTCCAAGGGCGCTATAAGAGCTTAATCGTCGATGAGGACAGCCACTTGGGCGCACTCCTCCACTATGTTCACCTAAACCCAGTGCGAGCTGGTATGATCTCGGTCGACGATCTCAAGAACTATCGATGGTCCAGCTATTGGTATTTGAACCACAAGAAGCACCGACCGTCCTGCTTGGATATCTCTGGTGCGCTGGAGGCGGCGGGTGGACTCCGCGACACGGCTGCGGGTATTCGTAAATACGGGGAGTATCTAAAATGGCTCGCGACTGACGACGCGGCTCAGAAGGAAATGGCATTTGAAAAGATGTGCCGGGGATGGGCACTCGGCTCGAAGGATTTTAAGAAGTCGGTCTTAGACGATGAGCTAAGCAAGAAGCCCCTCGAAGACCAGAATTTCGAAGGGCGCGATCTAAGCGAAGTGAACGAGCTCTTATGGGAGCGTTTGCTCGAACAGTGCCTACAAGCACTCAGTAAGACGAACCAAGACATTCAAGCAGATCCGAAATCAGCTGAGTGGAAAGTCGCCATTGCCACTGTTCTAAAGACACGGACCAGTGCGCCCAACATATGGATCAGCACACACTTGGCAATGGGAGTCTCTCAGGCCGTCAGCCGATACAGCTCTGCCCTGCTGGCTAAACCAAAGCGTGAGCGGAAGTTGCTGGCAGAATTGACTGCAAGAATTACGGAATGACCCCTTTTGACCCCCACGGCGCGTCCGAGGGCGAATTACCAAACTCTTTTCAGTCCATATTCCGCAAAGACCGGATCACGGCTGATCACCTGCCAATCGCGACGCCGTGCCTGAATGGCTTGAATTCGGTCAAACGGATCCCCGTGTATGCGCGGTAGATCTTTGGCCTCGACCGCATCTTCAAAATCAATGCCTGTGCGTTGAAATCCGTTTTGCTCAATTAATGTAGGCAAATCTTCCTTTAGGTCATAGGGTAAAATCAGTTTTCCGAGGCCGATCTTAATGGCCGCCTCCCAGACGCTGGCCGTGCTAATAAAACAAAGCTGCGGGGTATCAACCATAACCGACTTGGCATTTGCGCCAAAATCCGCACTCCCTTCAAAAAAACCGATCCAGGCATTGGTGTCCACCAGATAGCTCACGGCATGTAGGCTTTGAAGTCTTCCAGCGGCTCGTCAAAATCCGCAGCTACATAGAACTGGCCCGGCCCGCCCTTGGCGCAACCGAACTTCGCCTTTGTCACCGTTTCCGGTCCAAGCGGCACCAAGTGCGCCACGCGTTTTCCGTGGCGGGTGATATAAATGTCACTTCCCGCCTCTACCTGATCCAATAAGCGGGACAAATGCGTTTTTGCCTCAAATGCGCCGACTTCTGTTTGCATGATTTTCAAACTAGTCCAAACTAGTTGACCTGTCAAGGTATTGTTTTTGAGGTCAAAACGGGTCATTCCATTACCTTTGTGGTCGAGCAGGCAGAATAGGTGCTAAACATAGAATTTAAGCATTTCCGGTGATCCTCCTGAGCGTTTGCGGATGGTTCACCGCTTTCTTTATGCCGTGGATTTTCGGCAG
>Ga0307934_1001409_pt1 | contig 14759 bp, 8 predicted proteins | sample OrgLakmetageno90_FD_201838 | JGI IMG/M metagenome (GOLD analysis project Ga0307934, IMG submission 201838) | Saline water microbial communities from Organic Lake, Antarctica - #90 | ecosystem: Environmental > Aquatic > Non-marine Saline and Alkaline > Saline | place: Antarctica: Organic Lake... | reverse complement strand
TGTAATTTTCCATATCTCATCTCACATACGTTATCAAAGAACTCCACACTGCTACCTCAGCAGGATTGATGAGTCACTTATCTTGGTATTGAAGCACTAACTCTTTGATACGAGCAATATCTTTAAAATTCAACTCTAGACCATTAAATAAAAGCAAAAATAGTACTTGAGGATCAATCTGTTCGTGTAAATCTCAAGTATTCTCCAATATAGTCACATACTTTATAGCATCCTCATATTTACGTAATTCAACAGCCATATTGACTAAATATGGCAATAATTCTTGGGTTTGGGTATCATCATAGACTTTTTGTAATACCAAAAACTGTCTAGTCCTATCATTTGATAATTTTGCTTGATAATATATATCTTTAAAGGAATTTGCTGACAAATCTTGAATAATTGGAACAGACGCTTGCTCCATAGCACCATCAATAGTCTCTTCCTCATTCACAATTTCTTTTTCTACAAATGCTCCATCCAAAATTTGATTATCTACATGAGCACCTATATATTCGTCCTGTGTCGGCAATAAATATTGTCTTACTCACAGTAAAATAAGTATAGCAATACAAACAAGTAATCATCGCTTTAATATTACATATATATTATCTTTCATACAGCATTAATATCAAACTAAATAGTCTTATTGCATATGTTCAAGTAATCATACTACACCTATCATTGCCGCATTATCTGTAAAATACACCATTTGAGTTGGCGTAGCACAAGATATATGTAATGGATCTACCATTGTATTTATTTGTTCTCTCAAAACACTATTTGCTGCTACACCACCAACAAGACCAACACTACATGCCTTATACTGCCTAACTGCTTGATATAGCTTTGTTGCTAACATATGAGTAATTTTTTGTTCAAATGCAAACGCAATATTTGCTTTCATTTGCTCATCAAGCTCAATATTATTCTTTTCTAACTTACGTAACATATTATATACTTGTGATTTCAACCCTGAAAAGCTCATATCTAATGTATCATCATCAAATGAAGACGCGCGAAACGATACTAGCTCATGATGCTTTCACTGTTTTGCTAGATTACTCAGCCACGCTCAACCAGGATATGGTCATCACAGCATTCTAGCTACTTTATCGAAGGCTTCTCATGCAGCATCATCCCTTGTTTGACCTATTTTTGTTACATGAAATGGTCATACTTTCAGTTCTTCTCAGATCCCCAAATGTTGTCTCTTTATCCAATTCACCTCATCTTGAATAATTATTTTTTCATGAAATGCATATGACTGCACCAAATATATATCACTGTGCCCACCACTTACTGTTAAACATACATATGGCAATTGTTTCATATCAATTCTTCTTCACAGCAACGTTGAAAACACGTGCCCCATAATATGGTTTACTTCTATCACAGGTTTTCACCATAATTTTCACAACGTATGTGCTGTTGCTATTCATACAAGCAATGCTCAAGGAAGACCTGGACGAGTACTAACAGTAATAGTATCAATACGGTCCTGAAGATCTTTTCCTCATAACTCTTCAAGTACACGTAATATGCGATCCGCATGAGCTCTATAAGCAAACTCAGGAACTACTCCTCCATAGGTATTATGCAAAGCAGTTTGCGAGTCTGTAAGCATATGCTCACAAGAAAAATAACCTTTATCTTGAGTTACTATCGCAAGTGAGGTATCATCACAGCTGGTTTCAATCGCTAAGGTTGTTGACATGGAAACATTATGATTTAGGTTTAAATATCTTCTCTATAAGCAAAAATGGAAACACCAGTACACGCCAAATATTTGGCTTTGCTCGAAGAAATGCTGGATATTGTTTAAACACAAATGTCAAAAATTTTCAGAACGTATTGTTTTTATTTTTTCTCTCAAATGGATACTTGACAAAATCAATAAGAAACGTAAACATATGAAAGCATGACAAATAAATACTGGCATAATAATAATTTTTCTTTATTTGACAACTGGTACTTAGCACATGAACAAACCTGTATTATCAGGCATTGACGATAGAGATACATATACAGGGCTCCATCAAGACTATGAAGATGCTAATCCAGTGACACTCATAGAATCAAGAGGCAATGAAATTCCTGCAATACTCCCAAGTCAACGTGATATAAATTTACTAACTACTATGCTTGTGCAAGCTATTGTTGACAAGCATACAGATCAAATATTTGAAGAACTCAATATACACAATAATCATACATATGAAACTTTTAAAGCATCAATGAAACTTTCACCACAAGAAATCGATCATATCGCTAAAGAATTAGAATCATCACTACTTACTAGTTACATCAAACTCCAAACACAAAGAAAGATTGAAGATGCATTTGAATCATTCGACCAAAGTCGAGAAGAACGATCAATGAAAATACTCTATAAAAGTCTACCAATTTGATTGATTATCTACCTCTATGCAGTCCTTCTCGAAGGAAAAAATAATGATGACACATTAGAAGCCATATGATGATCAATTTTTTATTGACCACTGTTGCTTATGTTATTTATGAAAATGCCAGTATTTCAACTGAAAAAATTACATATTATTATTCATTCTTTTATCCAAAAAAAGAAACTAGAAAATTGAACACTCTAGGCAATAGCACATTACCCAAGATCTCTTACCATATATGTTCACTCCAATATATATCATAACTTGCGTTCATAATATTTTCTAACACCAACTCCAGCTATAATACTTTGTTTTGTATACCCTCTAGTACGAGCGATATCCTCTGCAAAGCGAATCAATTGAGATCAAAATCATACATGTTGCGTAGCATCTTCAGATGACTTTTTTGTTAGACTCTGCAAAGACCCATACACATGCAGTTCTCTCACCAATGCAGTATGTTTTCATAGTCAAGCATACTCTATAGCATGTTCTGTATCAGGCAACAATAATCTTGTAAAACCGTACAAATATCATAGTTCGTCCTCAAACGAAAGGAAATATTCCTCTCACACACTAGACCTATAACGCCTAACTACAAGAAATGGTGTCCCTGGTTCTCAATCTCTATTTCTTATTTCACGGCATCTAGTACACAAACATACAAAATTTCTCTCTTGTTTGAGATCAAACATACCACCTATACATATAGTTTCAATTGTTTCGTCAATCACCCAATCTTCATGAGACAACGATGTATATGTTGAAGTCTCAGTAGATAAAGGAGTAGCTATATACTCTAATACTCACTTTTGATCATCCAGATGCATAACATCATTCGAAACGTCTGTTTTTCACACCTGATGATAGGCACGAGAAAGTCTCGCATATTGTTGTTTACGAAGTGTAAGATCAGCAGCATACTCTTTCTTCATAGCATTCATAACTAATTGCCTAAGGTTTGGTGTATTTGCTCCAGCAACAACTTCATTTGTATCAAAATCACGTGCTAGACGCTTTATTCTAGAATATGGCGGAACAATTGAGTCTTTAAATGCACGAACTATATGCTTCAGATCATCATCTTGTATAGGTTGATACTCACCAGCCTTAAAGAGATCATATAATGGAGTATTTGGTATCACTGCCGTTGGATAGAATTTCAATTCATCAGACTTTATCCATGGAGTTGCAAAAGCAATTTGAAATGTTTCTAGATCTTTTTCAGGCGTTGACGTATACAGTCAAGGCATATAATGATTAGAGACCTTAAATGCGTACTGACGTAACATATGCATCGCATTTCTAATGGCAGTATTATCATGCCCACGAACATTGGCTTCATGCACATCATTATGTAAGGTCTGTATTCACATTTCCAAACGAGTCACTCATACATCACGCCAAAATTGACAATTTTCATGCGTTACGTATTCAGGCCTAGTCTCAATAGTTAATCAAATAATTCTATTCGTAGCAGTCTCATTAATTACCATAGACTCTTGAATAGTCTCTGGATAACTCACATCAAAATCTTCTGTTCTTGTATATCTAGCTGCTTTTGGATTCTCGTAATCAATGTCTATTTTTTGTAAAAATTCTGTAAAAGTATTACAAGCATCATACAATCACTTGATAAATTCTATTTTATACTCTTGAGGATACACATCCCAGGTTCATCACAACACAATCATCTCAATTTTATCAGTCTCATGTCATGTCATCATCAAACTCAGCAGTCTATTATATGTTTGCTTATAAGGATCAAAGTTATTCAATAATGCTCTCATTGCTCATGGCTGTGTATTGATATAGCTTTTTGGCATAGATGCATCATTTGGGCAAAAGATACACTTTCCAGGACACCAAAATGGTTTAGTCAATACTTGCACTGGAACAATACCAGATAAAGACCTTACTGATCTTTTTTTGAATAATACTGCTATTTCTTTATTTTCGAGCATTACTCAGGCATCTACTAACTGCTTGTATGTTTTGAACAAAGTGATATTTGTAGGTAGATCTTTACTTCATTCTCTTTTGGCCCATTCTCTTTTCATTATAGAAACATGCTTCCTGGTACGTAACGCATCAGGAAGCTCAGAAATTTCGATAACTAGTTTGTCTAAGTTGTTCATATAGTTAGTAAATCTCAATTAATTCTCTTTCAAAATAATTTAGTACATATTTCTCAAACTTATCGTGATAATCCAGACTGTTGTTTCCTACTTTTTTTCTTTTTTGTTCTATCAATGAAACAACCTGCGTGATTGCTTCCTGTCTTTTTGTTTCATCCAACATTGCAAAACCATCCATAATTTCTAAGAATTCCCACTTCATTGAATAAGGTATCAGTGTTTCATCTTTTTCTATATACTTTCCTCTTAGGATCCATCTTCATGCAAGTCAGTTAGTACAGGCAAAAACTGTGACTTCTTTTCATCATTGAGGCCTCATAACGCCAACGTCTGTAGGAACAGTTTCATATGATTGAGTAATTTCAAATTTACGCAACTCATACTTTTCTTTTCACTCCTCTCTCACAAAAAACCACATTTCATCAAGCGGAGACACATCCAAATTCATTATGTCTGCAAATATAGTCTTATAATCACCTACTCAGTTAGCAAAAAAGTTACTATGAGCAAATATCACTGGATTTCCAACATCCCCTGGCATTCCAGTTTTTGCATAATGCATAGCTCATCTATCTAGATATTTATTGATATCGATTTGTTTTCAAGAAACCATATCTAGGTAATCTTTTGTTCACTCTGGAACAAAAACTATCGGAGCTACCACTCATATAGTTGGCATCACAATATATACATCAGAATCCTTATCCTCTTCAAAAGGAATAATAGATGTCCAATAATCAACATCCTGAGGCGCCTCATCAAGAGGAAATGGTGTTACCCATTCTGGAGCCTCCCAAGTAAGTCATGGTGATTTCAAAGTTATAACTCACTTCTCTTCTTTTGGTGTCAAGGCAAACGTTGAAGACACAAAAAGCATAAGAACAATCAATACAATACTTCTCTTCATCTATAATTTCAAAGGGTAAATACGTATATAATATATTATTCAGGATACATATCAGCTAATTTTTGCTGTATATAGTCAATAATCAATAATTGATCAGTAGTAGCTATTTCTTTTAAGTCATCTAGAACTTTAAAAAACTGTATAACTTGGTATTTTCTATATTTTGTAGGTAAAGCTGACATTTTTCATAACGCGTTATCAAGACGTCTTCTTGTAGTTGTCGATATATTTTCATACGGATCTTTATATGTTTGAGGAGATCATATTGGATCACCCATATATCTAGCTTCTATCATCCACCTACCATCAAGACCATGCGTACATCCAAATATCAAAGCATCAGCCCCATCTCCGTCCCACAACAATGCTTGCACATTTGTAGGTGTTGTATTATATGACTTTTCAACAACATATTTAAATAATTTAAATGCACCATTTGACTGTTTTACAAAATACCACACCTGATCATTTGGATCCAATGCCATAAGATTTGCAAAAATATTATTATATCTTCATGGAGAGCTTCTAAAGTTATTACTATGAGCAAAATCAACGCGCTTACCCCAAGTTCATGGACTCACACTACTGACATATTCAAGTGCTCATCCCACAAGATATTTATTTATATCTATCTGTCATCCAGATTTCATCAATTCATAGTCTGAAGATCAATCAGGAATCTGAATAATTGGCATAACCGATCATAATTGTGGAATAACCATATATAGATCATGATATCTATCTTCCTCATAAGGCAATACTTCGTTTATCCAATAATATGGATCTTGTGAAGCCGTCTCCAAACTCGCTGGTTGTAGCCAAGTAGGAGGCTGCCATAACAACGAAGGAGACTCCAAAAACAAATCTACCCCCAACTGCTTTTCTTTAACTAAAGGATCAGTAAGAGCAAACGTTGTTTGTGCTACAAAAAATACATAACAAAAGATGAACACTCCAATATATTTTTTATACATGCACATGATATAGAATACTAAATGAAAGACATAGTAGCTAAGTACGGCTACTTTTCAATGAAACATAATAGGCACAGATACTTTCTAAGGGATAATACGCGTTGGTATATCACTCAAACGAGCCTGTTGATTTAAGTCTGAACATGAGGCTAAGTATCATCTTTCCTGCGCAACAGTTCGATATGCATTGAACACATCTGTCGATCCTGAAACATCTCGTCATTCTGCTAATCATATCAATACCATCAAATGTTTACATAACACTGGCTGGTTAGGATTCGTTGCTGATCCTATCATTGCATATTCACGAGCAACTGCAAATGGTTCATACAAATCACTATCCTGCGAAACAAAAGTAAACGAGTATACTCCATTTGCAGGTCATAGATTATATGTATCCACTATCACGGGCAATGTATTCCCAAACGTAAGAAGCTGAGTGTCATTAGCTTGCGAATCTTCTACTTCATCTACAGCCAGATCCTTATTGATATCAATATTTTCCAATAGTGCATCAATTTCTTTTATTGTAATATCGTTATCTTCTTCGAGTAATGCACCACTTCATTCATCAACAGTGTCTTCTATCTCTACTATCTCACTAACGGATGTTCAAAATGAAGATATCCAAGTTGTCAATCAAGTAAATGAAGCATGAATAATACAAATATAAGCGAATAGTCAAGCCAGTACTATACTCATTATTCTTATACTCAGCATGTCTGACAATTTCTTTTCACCAAACATTCCAAAAATCCATACACTAGCTAAGTAGAATATTCATCAAATAACTACTGCTACGAGCCATTGTACATCACTTGAAAATATAGATCAACTTGTATACCACCACGTAGAACAAATGAGACCTATAGCAACTGCTAAATAGGCAAAAACATCATTTGAAAAAAGCACTCTCGATGATCATACATGAGCAAATACTTTACGCTCCTGAAATAAGATCACAAAAAGTGCCACAATATTTATGCAGGCTATAGATATCCACAACATATCTTGATGAAGATATCACCATAAAGCCACTTGAATACAACATAATACAACATACGCCTTTATGAAGATTTTTGCCAACATACTCACGTGATAAGTAAAGTAAATGAACTTAGTCGTCGTGTACTACCATACGTTTTTTATCTATCAACCATACCAATACCGCAAATACTACTATAACAGATATATTTAACACATATATATGTATAGGATATAATGCTATATCAAAATAATGCAAGTAAAAAGACGAAAATGTTATCAACGCAAATGAACTAGCTATACTCATCAAAAATCTTTCAAAAACTGATATCTCATATATCTCAAAAAACAAATACGATAACCAATATCAAGGGACGAATAATATAAAAATACTTGCACATATTCATCGAATTATTTGCCATACTACTCCACTTTGTGGATATAGCATCATGACTAATAATCCTATTGCTAAGATCTGTGTCCACAATACTACTTTTCCATAGTCTCTCATATAAAACATAACTAGAAATTAAAAGATAGTTTCAAGCAATAGAAGGAGCCTAAAGAAAGGCCCCTACACATTACCTATCGGTTATTTTGTTTCACTATGATATGCCTCTAATACATGTTTTACATAGTTTCTTTCATCCTGCTCATGACCAGTTGGAGCTAGTATTGCTGGTTGAGGTAATGGAGTAAATGTAAATGGTTCAGGACGTCTAGAAATAATAGTTATAATTCTCTTTTTCTTTATCTCTTCTTCAACTTCCTCGTATTCTATTTCACATGTAGAACTACATCCATCACCACTATATCTATTACCATCATCACACTCTTCAGTGAAATTAATAATATTGTTTCCACAAATCGGAACACTACCTCATGTTCTTCCTCATCCTCCAGATCTTCTTCTTACGTTTATAGTTTCAGTAGTTGTACAATCATCAGACGATCTAGCTACAACATCTATTTCATTATCACCAATACCCAAACGAACTAGACGACTATATCTACCTGCACTATCTACATCAACTACTACACCATCTACAGTCACTATAGCTGATATATCATCAACAGTTCATTCAACTAATACACTTGAGTTTCTTGTAGAAAAGTCATCTATAGGACTATCAATACTTATATCTATAGTATCTTCACATACTTGATCCTCTTTATATATAAGCACAAGTGTTGTAGATTCTGTACAAGCACTGTCATCTGATAATGCAGTGATAGTTATGGTATTTGCACCAGATACTATATTTATATCAGCAAAGAATTCACCATTGACTGTGTTTGCTATAGTCGTTGTGTTGTTGACTTGGAGTTCAACTTGCAATACATTTCCACTAAATACACCCTCAATCGTTACAGATCCTGAATTTACTGTACTACCATTTGCATAGTTTGTTACTTGTAGATTCGTTATTGGATCTTCACATGTTGGATCAATAATATATACATATGCAGTATCATCATCATCTTCATTCTGACTTCCATTTCCTGGCGTTGAATCTATATCATTTCCATTATCAGTTAGAATTTCAGCGGAATTTACTAATGTTCCTGATGCTGAATCTTGTACAACAAAAGATAACTCTACTGTTGCACTAGCACCTGGAGCTAAAGTCACTCCATTGAAACTATATTCTACTGTTCCATTAGAAACTGGTATACCGTTTGCTCACGTTAATACCAATCATACAGGAGGTGTATCTAAAATAGTAATATTAGAAGCATCTTCATCTCATTCATTTTGTACAGTAATTGCAAATGTTACCACATCACCTACCTCTACTTGAGGAGAAGTTACAAGAGACTTCACTAATGCTAAATCATACTCATCATTGTTTCCACAGATGTTTGTATTCTTAGCTTTGTTAGTATATATGTCGTAGTTATTTGTAAGATCTATATCGCCATTTGTAGCAGTTACATTTGCTTCTACAGCAAAGTTATATGATGATTCACAAGAACAACTAGGATGTTGTACTTCGAACTGTACTTCTGCACTACTTCATACTGCTAATTTTCATGTACAAGCTAGTTGATCATTTCCAACAACTTCACACTCCATAGTATCTCCATTAGCTACAGTTACAGATATATAATTTGCTAAAATTGTATGACCAAATGGTACATCAATATATGCCAATACATCTTCTGCAGTAACATCAGCGTTATTTGTATTTTCAATAGTTGCCGTATATGTTACTGTAGTTCCACATACTAGTTCAGTTGCTGGTCACTCTATAGAAATCACTGGATCTGATAGATTTTCTCAATCAACAACTTCTCATTGAACAATTGGACATAATGGGTCATTTTGTGTTCCCCGTGCCTGACACTGAAATGAGTATATTCAAGTACTAGCCGGTGTATATGATAATGTATTAGACGTACCCAACATAGTCAATGTAGGTGTACTAGATCCTGGAACAGTTATCCAAACTCCAAATTCTTCTACATTATCACCTTCACACGTTACTTCAAAATCACCATTATTCAATTCTACCCATGTAGGTGAAAGCTCTGTATCTGTACAAATTGTTAATTCATTTTCTTGGACATATATATATGCATAATCATCATCATCTTCATTCTGACTTCCATTAGCTGGTGTTGAATCTATATCATCTCAGTCATCTATTATAATTTCAGCCCAGTTAGTGATCGTTCCTGATGCTCCAGCAGCTACTGTCATAGTTACTGTTTGGGTTTCTGATTGTCCAGGATTCAATGGTCAAAAATTCAAACTAAAATTATTTGGAAGTCAATTATACAATAGTCCTGTAGGTACGGTATCTTTAACTACTATATTTTGTGCAACAACATCACCCTCATTAGTCACAGTAATATTGAAATCAACTTCATCACCTACTTCAAATGTAACAGTTTGACCTGCAAGTGATTTAACTAAAGCAAGATCATACTCCAATTCATCTTCAATGATACATTGTATACTACATCCATCTCCATTTACATAGTTTCCATCATCACATTGTTCATCATCACTTGTTCATACGATATTGTCTGGTCCATTCGGATCTAGATATCCATCTCCACAGTATTCAAACCAACATGTAGCGTTACATCCATCTCAGTTTGTTGTATTTCCATCATCACATTCTTCTCATGCATCAATATTTCCATCTCCACAGTATGGATTTGGAGTTTCAATTGCACATTGCGCAGAACATCCATCTCCATTTATATTATTTCCATCATCACACTGTTCATCATCTCCATTTCATGGTATATTATCTGGACCATTTGTATCGAGATACCCATCTCCACATGTTTCAAACCAGCATGTAGCATTACATCCGTCTCCATTTATATTATTTCCATCATCACACTCCTCTCATGCATCAATGTTTCCGTCTCCACAGTATGGGTATACTTCATCAGTAACTTCTCATTGTACTGAAGGGCATAATGGATCACTATTTTGTCACCACGCCTGACACTGGAATGTATGTACTCCAGTTGTAGTTGGAGAATACACCAATGTGTCCGAACCACCTAACATAGTCAATGTTGGTGTTGTAGCTCATGGTACAGTTATCAATACACCAAATTCTTGTACATTTAATCCTTCACAAGTTATAACAAAATCACCATTATTTAATTCAATTGTTGTTGGTGTTAACTGTGTATCTATACATATTGTAGTTTCTTCAAGCGCACAATAGGCATCACATCCATCTCCATTTACATTATTTCAGTCATCACATTGTTCTCATGCATCTACTACTCCATTTCCACAACTAGGACAATATGAAGGCATCACTGATGTTACTTCTTTTATTCCTCACAAATAGTGAACCTCAAATAAGATAGTTGCACCTGGAGTTGGCTGAGTAATCCATGTTCCGTTTATAGTCGTAGTTGGATTATTTGTAGCAGGAGCAAATCATTGACCTACCAATTCATTCGTAGTAGTATCATACAGATAAATAGTCGCATCCCCAAGTAATGGATGCGGAAAATCCATAGTCCACCCATCACATCATACAGTTCAATTACAATGAACCATATTTTGAACTAGTATATATGCACTATCATCATCATCTTCTCATTGACTTCCATTTCATGGATATGAGTCAATATCATTTCCATCATCTGTTTTTATTTCTGCCCAATTGGTGATAGTACCAGCTTGAATATTTGGATCAATAAGGAACGTAATAGTTTCAGTTTGTGATGCTCATGGCTGCAGGCCATCTGAGAAGTCTAATACTATAGTATTTCCTACCACTTGCGTTGCAGTTGTTGAACTAACAAACGATAGTCCAGCAGGAACATAATCAGTTACTTGTATATCCTGAGCAAAAATATCACCTTCATTAGTTACTTGTATTGTAAACATTACTTCAGATCCAGCAACGAATGTTACTGTTGGACTGAGTAAAGATTTCGTCAATGACAAGTCATATTCAAGGTTTTGTTCTAGAGTACAATATGCAGAACATCCATCTCCATTTGTTGTATTTCCATCATCACATTCTTCACCAATTTCTACTATTCCATTTCCACATACTGGATGATATGATTCTATTTGACAATATTCATTACAACCGTCTCCATTTGTTGTATTTCCGTCATCGCATGCTTCTCATAACTCTACTATTCCGTTTCCACATACTGGATGATATGATTCTATTTGACAATATTCATTACAACCGTCTCCATTTGTTGTATTTCCGTCATCGCATGCTTCTCATAACTCTACTATTCCGTTTCCACATACTGGAGTTATAACTTCAATAGCACAATATGAATCACATCCGTCTCCATTTATGTTATTACCATCGTCACATTGTTCATCATCACTTGTTCATGCTATATTATCTGGACCATTCGGATCTAGATATCCATCTCCACAGTATTCAAACCAACACGTAGCATTACATCCATCACCGTTTGCTGTATTTCCGTCATCACATTCTTCTCAATTATCTACATTTCCGTCTCAACAGTATGGATTTGGAGTCTCAATTGCACATAGTGCTGAACATCCATCTCCGTTTATATTATTTCCGTCATCACATTCTTCTCCTGCATCTAGATTTCCATCTCCACATACTGGAACTACTTCGATCTCACAATATTCGTTACATCCATCTCCGTTTGTTGTATTTCCGTCATCACATTCTTCTCACGCATCTACATTTCCATCTCCACATACTGGAACTACTTCGATCTCACAATATTCGTTACATCCATCTCCGTTTGTTGTATTTCCGTCATCACATTCTTCTCACTCGTCTACATTTCCATCTCCACATACTGGAGTGTCTTCTACTTCACAAAACTCGCTACATCCATCTCCATTTGTTGCATTTCCGTCATCACATTCTTCATCATCCGAATTTCATATTATATTATCTATTCCACTTATATCTAAGTATCCATCTCCACAAAATTCAACTCCACACGTAGCATTACATCCATCTCCGTTTGCTGTATTGCCATCGTCACATTCTTCTCACGCGTCTATATTTCCATCTCCACATACAGCTTCATCACAATTCAATCATTCATCGATCAGACCATCACAGTCATCGTCTTCTCCATTACAGATCTCTACAGATACTTGACATCCAGTTTCTTCTTCTTGGCAAAATTCATCACATCCATCTCCGTTTGCTGTATTTCCATCATCACATTCTTCTCACGTATCTACATTTCCATCTCCACATACTGGAGCTGATAAACAATCAAGTCATTCATCTATAAGACCATCACAATCATCATCCTCTCCGTTACAGATCTCTATAGACACAGAACAGCTTGGTAAAGAAAGTGGTTCATCACTATCTACTGGTGTTGGTTGGTTATCTGAATCGTGTACTGTGGTATCAGTATCAATATCATTGACTGGCTCATCAATCTGTTCAGAAAGCTCCTCTACTAGTTCTACATCAGCTTCATCTTCTTCTATAACAGCATCTACTACTTGCTCTTCTCTTTGTTTCGGCGCTTCTTTTGCTTTCTCAATACTATCTTCCACTTGTTCTTTTACATCATCTACCAATACAGTAAGAGCCTCTGTAGCTAGCACTGGTTGAAAAATATTACTCAATGTAAGTGAGGCTATCATCAGCCAACATATAAACTTTTTTCCTGTAGTATACATAGTCATAAGGTGCACAAATATAATAAAAACTAGCTTTTCTCTACAATTTCCTTTTGTTTACTAGGTATTTCTTAGCCAAGAGGTCATGAAATAGCTGTAGACAATAAAAAAAATTAACAAACAAAAAAACTGCGCGTATAGACACAAAAAAGTGTTTCCTGCAGTTTTGATTTTGATTTTAGCTTTAGTTTTTATTTTACAAGCTACCCTATACGAACTATGTACAATAGTTTTACATATAAAGTACTCGTTGGAGTAAAAAATTTATAGACTTTCTACTATAAATGTCAAGAGATTTTTACATAAAGTTGACAAATATAGATAAAGTCAAATTTGTAAAATATTATTTATAAACAATTTTAAAAGGACCTTCCGCAAAGAGCGCGAAAGGTCCTTTTATCAGTGATAAAAAATCACCGATAGTCGCGTCACCCCAGCGACAATAAAGGGTTAGTTAGTAATAAGCGAAAATTATTCCACTTTAATGAGTTGAATTGTTTTCACAGGCTGTCCCTGCGACGTAAGTCGAATTTGGTAGACTCCTCCTCCACCTTCAATATAGCCGGCATCTCCATCAATTTCTTGGACAAACTCCCCCTGTAAATTGAAAATCTGACACTTCAACTCAGGTAGGTCCGGTCCGGCATCACCGACAATATTGATAGTAAAGTTACCGGTAGTGGGATTTGGAAACACAGTTATCTCTTCTGATAACTCAAACTGGACGGTGCTTGTTGTTGAGTTATCAATAAGATTAACAGTTACTACGACCTCCTCAGTAATAAATACCGTATCCGGCAAACATTTTGTGACCTCAACTGTTTCTCTAAAAGCGTATCCTCCATAAGTGCTACCAGTTAAATGATATACTCCGGGATCAGGAAAAGTAACAGTTCCGATATATTTTCGATCTGCTCCCATAATACCGTACATGTTTCCTGAGGACTCATAGAAAGGCAAGCATGTATTTGCAGCATTTGCATCACACTCGGTGGACATAAAAACTTGAAGAAAGCTAATACTATCACCAATTTGAACGATGGGATCGTTACCTGGATACGTAAAAGTGTACTCATTCAAATTAATTGGAACATTGGCTGGAATTGGATCCTTGAATCCGTCTCCATCTGCATCCGGAAATGTCATGTAAATTTGCTGTGCTTGCATCGGGAGTGCAAAGCCGAAACACAACAAGGAAAATAATACACT
>Ga0307934_1001407_pt1 | contig 14789 bp, 10 predicted proteins | sample OrgLakmetageno90_FD_201838 | JGI IMG/M metagenome (GOLD analysis project Ga0307934, IMG submission 201838) | Saline water microbial communities from Organic Lake, Antarctica - #90 | ecosystem: Environmental > Aquatic > Non-marine Saline and Alkaline > Saline | place: Antarctica: Organic Lake... | reverse complement strand
AGAAAGGCATCAATTCAATGTTAGACACCCGTTTATCAGTCAGAGACGCAGCTGAGTTTCACAATGTCTCTGAAAAAACCATCAGACGATGGATACATCAAGGGATCCTTCCTGCCGAAAGAGTAGGCCCAAAACTCATCAGGATCGACCAGACCGAGATGCACCTTCTCTCGAAGCCAGTCGCAACCGATTTTGTGCGGAAAGGCACTACCTACCGGCAACCTGTAGAACCCAAAAAGGCAGCTGTCGGGAGGCTCCTTGAGCCATGGAAGCCATCGAGCAAGAAGACTCCGAAAATAAACAGGGCAACCCCCGCACTAACGGAAGTTGCCCCAAAAGAAAATTCCCGCCGTTTAAACAGAAAGTTCCTCCGCCATGAGTGTAAGCCAACCATCTAACTTTTGCGGACCAACTGCCCGAAGTCCGGTCATTGGGTCCAAATCCTTGCTCACAACAAACATCAGCGAAAACACGCTTACACAGATAGGAAACTGAAATGCAAGAAGAACAGAAAAGAAATCAAGAAGCCGACTCCCCCGAATGGGGCACCGACGGAACAGAAGTGCTCGAGAGCGGGCCATTTGATGTCGAGTCGTTGCGCTGGACTCAGGGGTCGGGCAGCGCCACCGCAAGCCGATTAGAGATTAATCAGTTAGTGGAGACCTATTCACCCATCTACACGCGAGTGTTTGGGCAGGCTTTCGAAGTGCGGCCCTCCCCTCTATATCTTGCCCTGGAAGAACTCCCACTTGATGGCGCAAGTGATGAAGCTCTGCGAGCGTATGTATCGCTCAGGGAGCAGGTAGTGGAAGACCCGAAGGAGGCGGTGTGGAATGACATTGATTCCGTTATGCGTTCGGATTAGGAGCACTTTCACACGACGTTTTGAAGCCCCATTAGAAAGAAGAAGAGCCCACTATCCCGCCGCACACAAGAATCGGACTTTTCTAACTGTTTCAAACTGGTAGAGCAGGCAAAGAGCTCTGCAACTAAGGAGATCCACATGTCAGAAGACGAGTTGATGAGCTTCATCGACATCGCAAAAGCAGCCAACATTCCGCTCAGCACCGTCTACTACCTCCACCGAAAAGGGGAGGGACCGGTCGTCAACCAGATTGGCCGGCACTTGAGAGTCACAAGGAAGGCATACGAAACATGGATCCAGCAGAACAAAAAGTAAATACAAACAGAAACGGCCCCCGTTGGAGCGGAGACCGTTTCAAGAAACAAAAACCACGAAGGACTAACAACGAGGACTTTGCTATGACAACTTTACCCACGAATTTATCGGTTGATGCCTGCGGGTTCTCACTGAGTGATAAACCCCTCTGGGGGTGGCCCGTTGTCTGATAAACACGACCGAGACGGGGTCGCAGTTCCGCGTCCCAAGCCTTTGCCGCCGGGCCAGTACGGCGTTGCAGCACCCCATTATCTGGAGTTGGACTACATGCCCATGCCGGTCCGTGGCAAGCGACTCTTGGTGGCTGGGGCCACTGGCTACGCCGGGATTGTCACGCCCCAAAAGGTGGAAGAGTGGGGGACAACTTTTTCTGAAGCCCACATTGCTTTACGTGCTGACGGTTGGTTGGGAATCGATGTCGATTGTTACAACGGAAAGACAGGCGATATCCAGCTTGCTGAGCTCGAGGCTGAGCTTGGCCCGCTTCCGAGGACAGTGTCCTCAACCTCCAGGGGAGAAGAATCCAAGAGCAGAATCTATTTGTACCGGGTCGAGCATGACGTCCCCCGCCGCAGTAAGGCCGCACCGGACATCGAGGTTGTTCACAAGTTCCATCGCTACGCCGTCGTTTTTCCGTCAATTCACCCCGACACTCGTGAGCGCTACCACTGGTACGGGTTCGATGGTGAATTTCTTAGCAAAGAGGGGCCGCCCCCTGTTGCCCAACTGCCTCTCCTTCCCGACGCATGGGATGAATTCCTCACGCCGAAGACAAGTGTCCGCGCGACAGATGGACCCAGGGCACTCCTTGAGGGGCCTACTTCTGAGTGGGAGCAGGCTTTGAACCGAGACGAACTAGGTGACCAGGCGAAGCAGCTCCTCGAAGAAGTTGTTAACTGCCCACACATCGGCCATGATGAGCTGTTTTGGTTCATATTGAAGGTTGGGCGTTTGAGCTTCACCTTCGAGGAGCAGGGGGTTGGCCGGGTTCTGGATTTTCTCAAAGAAAAGTATTTTTCCGAGACTAATGACCCTGACCCGGATACTGAATGGGACAACATTGTCCGCTGGGTTGCCACTGACTCCTGGCGGGAAAAGCGTTCTTCACTGGAATTTCTCCGTGACTTTGTTGCACGGCTGTCGGCTTGTGACGGGAGGGGTCGAGATGTCCTCTGAACTGCAAGCGACAGGTGCTAACCCCGCAAACCTCCCTGACGGATTCGACAAAGAAGCTCTAAATGACACCCAGTTAGCAAAGTATTTCAGCCGAAGCTACTTCAACGGTGACCTGAAATTCGCTTCCGCGCTCGGCTGGTTCCGGTGGGACGGGACGGTGTGGAATCGGGTTGACGAACGCGAAGTTCGTCGCGAACTGTCCTCCCATTTAGAAGTCCTAAATAACCATCTGCGAGTGACCGGAGCGCCAGTGGAGAAATTGCAAGCGATTAATCGGAGGCTATCCTCTGCAAGTCTGAAGGCGCTGGTGTCAGAGCTGGAAACTCAGGTGTTCATAAACCCAGTGTTCTTCGACAACAAGCCCCACCTTCTCAACGTGAAAAATGGGGTGATTGACCTGAAAACGAAAGAACTCCTGCCGCATGAACGGGGTTTCGGGTTTACCAAAATGGTGGCTGTGGATTACATCCCTGAAGCAACACACCCGGATTGGCTTGCCGCATTGGATGCGCTCTCCCCGGAAGTTGCGGATCACCTCCAAGTCGCAGTTGGCCAGGCCGTGACGGGATATTCACCCCTCGACGACCGAGTTAACTTCTTACTCGGACCCAGAGCATCCAACGGCAAGAGCACGATGGTGCTGGCACTCTTGGGTACTTTTGGTGACTTCGCGAAGCTAGTCTCTGAAAAGTTGCTAGCAGGCAACAAGTTCGACCATCCGACTGAACAAATGCAGCTTTTCGGAGCCCGTATTGCTGTAATCGAGGAGCTTCCGCAGTCGTTTATCACGGACCATCAGTTGAAGCTAATCACTGGACGAAAAATGTCTGCCCGGTACATCAGGCAAGATAACGTTGAATGGATTTCAACTCACACAGTGTTTGTGACTACCAACCACCACCTGGAATTCGAATACTTGGACAACGCAGTAAAGCGTCGGATCCGACTATTTCCCTTTGAGAAGGAGTATGTGGACACGCCTACCGCCCCTCACCACCTCAAGAAGGACCACGGCCTGAGAGAGCGACTGATGGAAGGTGCGGAAGGCCAGCACGAAGCAGTCCTGGCATGGTCCGTCCATGGTTCAAAAAGGTGGTTTCAAAACGACCGACAGATGCCGCCCGAGTCACCACAGATGAGTGAATCAAGGATTGCGTGGGAGAAGGAAGCCGACCCTTTAGGAGGGTTCTTTGAGGAGTACCTGATTCCGAGTAAAGACTCGTACGTGGCGAGTGTGGAGCTTCTTGCTGCCTTCAATCACTATCTTGAAGCGCGAGGTTTCAGGCGTTGGAGGGCTGCGCAAATCAAGGCTGCTTTCGAGGGTAGAGACGACCTCAAGCACTACCGTTCGAGGGTGGACCGAACGGTTCTCGCAAACGGTCGGTCGATACCAGAGATTCCAGATTTCCAGCCAACTACATCTGCCCAACCTGTTTGTTGGTACGGGATGCGCTTTATCGTCGAGCGAGAGGAGGCTCCATAAGGCAACAGCAAGTTGCACGCACTGCACGCTGTTTGAGGGTTAGCTACGATTTTCAACAAATAGAAACTAAATGGAGTTTTGCCTGCAGAGCCTGCAGAGCCTGCAGTGCGTGCAGCCACCCGCGCAGAGTTCCTAGTTTCTTGAGAGCCTTCTCAGCATCCAAGCCTCACTTCAGTCCAGCTCCACAGCTTCTTTGGCTGGCGCTTCTGTGGGCCCACACCATCAGAGGGTGATGACTCCCAGACTGGAGGAGGGAAATTGGATTTAGCCAGCCCAGTCCCGCAGTGGTTTCGATTCACCCACAATTCTCCTCCACCTAGCCGAAAGTGAGTCAGCCGTTGTTTGGCAAAGGGAGACCCTCTCCAGCGAGTTGGCGGGCATCGGCGCTTGCCGCCAACTGCTTCACAACAAGCACGCTAAGGCCGTCTCAGAAGTGCCCCAATTAAGCTCTGTGAGGCCGCTGCGCTGGTTTATCGTCGAGGTGCAGGTAAACAGTCGACGGTTTTTGTTTACCGCCTACAAGTCCCGCTAGAGGGTGAGGGTTGCGCCCTCTGATGGGGTCCTTCTACGTCGTGTCACCTGAGCGAACTAGGCTGAACTCAGGGGGCACTTCATGACAACCTGGAGAACGGTTAGGACTGCAAATTGTTGTCCCACGCAATGTAAATCTTGGATCTGAGCGGGAGCGTTGGATGCTCCATCACATGGCAGCCTCGTCGAAATGCCGCCATCAGTGCCTCAATGGAATAGGAGCATCATCTGTCGGTCGACCCGAATAGACTCGGGCAGTAGAAGATTGGGAAAAATTAATCTTCCTCGAGGGGTGGGGAGCTTGGGATAATGACAATCGATTTCGAGGCCATAAAACCAGACGTTCACCTCAGCGGAGTTCAAATAGGGCACGTTGTCAGGGTTTCCCATTTGGAGCCGCATGGTGAGGACGCAGTCAACATCATTTTTAAGGATCCTGAAGGAGTGCTCGGTGAACGTATCCTTTTTCGGGATGATCTTGCGGGGATAGCTTTAGTTGATCAGCGGTCAGCCTTTAATTTTGATGGTGATCCCGATGATTTCAAGCTTGCAGCAGAGGCGTTACGTATCAAGTTTGCTGCATTTCACGACCCTTTGATAGCTGTTAACTCTTCCGACTTGCAGCCACTGCCACATCAGATTCGCGCAGTGTATGGGGAACTTCTACCCAGGGTTCCACTCCGCTTTCTATTAGCCGACGATCCCGGCGCAGGTAAAACCATCATGGCCGGTCTGTACATCAAGGAGCTAAAGCTTCGCGGTGATCTGGAACGATGCTTAATTGTGGCGCCGGGCGGTCTTGTGGAGCAGTGGCAAGAAGAACTTTCGGAAAAATTTGAACTCCGATTTGAGTTTCTAACTAAGGATATTCTCGAGTCAACTTTGGACTCCAACGTTTTCGATTCACACCCCATGCTTATCGCCCGAATGGACCAACTGAGCCGTGCCGACGAACACGTGTTGAGCCAACTCAAGAATTCCAAATGGGATCTCGTCATCGTTGATGAAGCGCACAGAATGAGTGCGCACTTCAACTCTTGGGGTGGGGATGTTAAGGAAACGAAGCGCTTTGCCCTGGGCCGTTTGCTCTCTGGGATAGCGCGAAACTTTCTTCTTATGACCGCAACGCCTCACGCGGGAAATGAGGAGGACTTCCAGCTCTTCATGTCGTTGCTCGATAAAGACAGATTTGAAGGCAAGTTCCGGGACGGGGTTCATAAGACTGTCACTGACGGGTTGATGCGCAGGATGGTCAAAGAGGACCTCTTGACCTTTGAAGGTAAGCCACTCTTTCCAGAGCGTCGCGCCGAGACCGTTGCGTACGAACTTTCCGATGCGGAACAGAACCTTTACGAGGAAGTAACTAATTACGTCCGAGAGGAAATGAATCGAGCGGATGCTGTTGCGGCGGCTGGAGATAAGAAACGCGGTAACAACATTGGCTTCGCCCTCACCATCCTTCAACGACGACTGGCGAGCAGTCCAGAAGCCATCTTGAGGTCCCTAGAACGCCGTCAAGAGCGCCTAGAACTGAAGGTGAAGGATTACCAACGAGTGAAGGAAATCAAAGAGCTACAGGAGCTCCCGGGCGCGATAGTGCCAATCTTTAGTGAAACCTTGGACTTTGAGACTTACGACGATTTTGATGAAGAGCTAACCGCTTCGGAACGGGAGAGTCTCGAAGACCAACTCGAGGAAGTTATAGACCTAGCAACCGCTGCCCGGACCGTTGAGGAGCTGAATATAGAAATTTCTGTCCTGAAAGAGCTGGTCACGTTGGCGAGAAAAGTCCGCCATCTTGACATCGATAGAAAATGGACCGAACTCAGCTCTCTGCTTCAGGACAATCTCTTGCGTGGCGGGGAAGACGGACAGATTCACAAGATCATTATTTTTACAGAACACAAAGATACTTTGCGCTACCTGGAAGAGAAGATTCGCAACCTCATTGGCCGTGATGAGGTTGTTGTCACAATTCACGGCAGCAAGAAAAGGGCTGAGAGAAAGCTTGCGCAAGAGAAATTCACTGAGGATCCTCAGGTTTCGGTTCTTGTAGCGACCGACGCGGCGGGAGAGGGCCTCAATCTTCAACGCGCTCACCTCATGGTGAACTACGATCTTCCCTGGAACCCCAACAGGATTGAACAGCGGTTTGGTCGGATACATCGAATTGGCCAAACCGAGGTGTGTCGCCTCTGGAACTTGGTAGCAGCAAACACTCGTGAAGGGGAAGTTTTCTCCCGACTGCTGCAAAAGATTGAACAACAGGGTCGCGCTTACAACGGGAACCTCTTCCACGTTCTAGGCGAAGGCGGTGCCTTTCAGGACAAGCCGCTTCGCACGCTCCTGGTAGAGGCAATTCGCTACGGAAATGATCCTGTTGTGAAGGATAGGTTGAACCAGATCATTGATGAGAGCGTCACTATTGGGATAGCGGAACTGATGGAAGAGCGCGCGCTCCACCAAGAAATGTTCGCCAAACTCGATGTCGAAGGACTTCGTGCGTTGATGGAAGAAGCCCAGGAGCGTCGTCTACAGCCGGGATTTATCCAGAATTTTTTTGTTGCTGCGTTTAAAAGGCTGGGAGGAAAACTGAAGCCTAGAGAGTCCGAGCGCTTTGAAATCTCTCGCGTTCCAGTGCGTATTCGTGAAAAAGCGCTCGCCAAAGATCGCAGAGCACCGGTGGTTGAAAACTATGAACGTGTGACCTTCAAGCGCGAGCTTAGGCATGTGGAAGGTAAACCTTCAGCCACCTTGTTGGCGCCGGGGCACCCCTTATTGGATGCAGTCATTGATTTGACGATTGAAGACCTTGGCGCCTCCTTCACGCGGGGAACAATCTTTGTTGACCGAACTGACAAACAGAAAGAAGCGCCATCAACAGTGTTCGCTGTTGAGCAGAAGGTGGTGAATTCCCTCGTTCCACCCATGACGGTCACGAGACATTTCGACTTCATCGAAGTGGATTCCGACTCCGAAGGGTCAATGTCAAACACTGCGCCGTATTTGGATTTTGAAGCCCCAACAGCTGATGAACTTATAGCCGCGCAGAGCATCATTAACGAGATGCCCGCCACTGTGAACGACGACAGCGTGGCTCGTCGGTGGGCAGTTGAACTTGGTATGGATGCCTCTTTGAAGAGTGAGCGCGATATGGTTCAGCAACGGGTTGAGAAAACCCGCATTCAAGTGACGGAAAGATTGAACAAAGAAATCAATCACTGGGATACGGAGCACAACCGGCTTTTGTATTCAGAGGACAAGGGCAAATCCGGTGCCGTCAGCGCATCAACTGCCTACGAACGCGCCCGGGCTTTAGAAAGCAGGAGGGACAGGAGGCTTCAAGAATTAGATCGTGAAGAAGCGCTCGTGCCGATGCCTCCGGTGGTGCGAGGTGCCGCCATTATTATCCCTAGCTCACTGCTCTTCGTGGCATCTGAAGAACTTGACACAGCACTGTTTGCGAAAAACCGCAAAGAGGTGGAACGTCGAGCGGTTGATCTCGTTCTCGCCTGCGAGCGGCGACTGGGGCACGTTCCTGAGGAGATGCCGCAGAACAACAGAGGGTTTGATATCAAGTCTCGTCGCTCAAATGGTGAGATTATCTACATTGAAGTAAAAGGCCGTATTCAAGGGTCCGACACCTTTACGATCACGTCGAGTGAAGTGAGTTTTGCGCAGACACAGGGTGCTTCTCACCGGCTAGCGTTAGTGAGCGTCTCGCCCGAAGGATCGGAGCTTGACGAGGTTCGATATGTTTTTGAGGCGTTCAAAGACATTCAAATTAGCCAGAGCACTGCTTCCATCAATGAGCGCTGGCTGGATCATTGGTCTCAAGGAAAGAAACCTCAATGACAGCCGAAAAAATAAGAAAGAAGCTGATTGAGGTATCACTACCTCTTGAGGTCATCAACCGGGAATCCGCTCGCGAGAAGAGTATTCGTCACGGTCACCCTTCCACCCTGCATCTGTATTGGGCACGACGGCCTCTCGCAACCGCAAGAGTAATTCTGTTCTCTCAGTTGGTAGATGACCCTTCCTCCCATCCAGAAAAATTCCCTACCGAGCAGGAGCAAGCAATTGAGCGCCGCAGATTGCATGAGATCATTGGGCGTCTAGCCAACTGGAATAACGTGAACGACCGGAATCTGTTTGACCTGGCCAAGAGAGAAATCTTAGCTTCGAACGACGGGATTCTGCCTGTCGTATTAGATCCATTCGCTGGTGGGGGAAGTATCCCGCTTGAAGCTCAACGACTAGGACTCGAGTCCCATGGCTCAGATCTCAACCCCGTCTCAGTGCTACTGAACAAGGCCTTAATTGAATTTCCTGCTCTGTTTTACGATCGCCAACCGGTTTTCCCCTCGGCAAACGAAGGGAGAGTTTCTTGGCAAAAAACAGAGGGTCTGGCTGAGGACATAAGGCGATATGGCAGCCTACTGCGAGAGATTGTTCACGGGCTAGTTGGCCAGCACTACCCAGACGTTACTGGACCGGACGGAACTAAATTGACCGTAATCGCATGGATTTGGGCTCGGACTGTCAAGAGTCCGAACCCTGCTAACCCAGTAGATGTGCCCCTGGTTAGATCTTGGTGGTTGAGTAAAAAGAAAAAGTCAGAGGCATTTGTAACTGCGACAGTTGAAGATGGCGTTGTCAACTATAGGATCGAGCATTCCAAAGAAGGACCAACTGGCGACGATGACGGCACAATCGGCCGTCGTGGTGGATTTGCAGTAGGAGATAGAACTCCACTCTCTCTCGAATATGTGAGAACCGAGGGTAAAGCGGGCCGAATCGGTAAGCACCTCATGGCGGTCGTAGCTGAGGGAACACGAGGGCGAATCTACCTCTCACCCGACGATGTTCAAATTCAACGATCTAAAGTTGACCGCCCCGCAGGAATTCAGTCGGGAGAAATTCCCAAGCGTCATCGAAACTTTCAAACTCCTAACTATGGCTTGACCAAATGGGCTGACCTGTTTGATAATCGCCAGCTTCTGACTCTCACCACCTTTTGCGACACTATTCCCCAAATCCACGAACAAATACAGAACGATGCTTTAGCCTCTGGCATGCCGCTAGGTGAAAATCTTGAAGAGGGAGGGGATGGCGCTCAGGCATATGCCGATGCGGTCTGCGTTTATTTGGGATTAGCAATCAGTCGAACGTCTGACCGTTGCTCCTCTGTATGCAGCTGGGACAGTAGCCGTGACAGCATCCGGAATGTTTTTTCTCGGCAGGCAGTTCCGATGGTTTGGGACTATGCCGAGTCGAATCCTTTCTCTAATTCATCTGGAAACTTTCTCGGGCAGGTCCAATGGATAACAAGTGCCGTGGAAAATGTCCCAGCCATTCCGCAGGGCCAGGCCTCTCAAGCAGATGCGTCAAATCGAGATTACAAAGGTTTTGTAATCTCGACAGATCCCCCTTACTACGACAACATCGTGTATTCAGATCTTTCGAATTATTTTTACTTATGGCTTCGCCGATCGCTAGGAGGAATCCTTCCCCGAACTTTGAACACTCTGCTGACACCGAAAGCTGAAGAACTAGTTGCCGATGCGAATAGACATGGGGGCAAAGCAGAGGCGGAGCATTTCTTCGTAGATGGTTTCAACCGAGTATTTTCGCAAATACGACAACAGGCCAGTTCGTCCGCACCCATCACAATTTATTACGCCTATAAACAACAAGATTCGGACGCATCCGGAACCAGTTCAACCGGCTGGCACACACTTTTGAATGGCTTAATAGCGTCGGGGTGGGAAATAACGGCAACATGGCCGGTAAGAAGCGAACTCGCCAATCGCATGATTGGACAAGGCGCTAACGCGCTTGCATCCTCGATAGTCCTGGCCTGTCGAACACGTGATGTAGACGCTAAAGCAACGACCCGAAGAGCATTCCTGGCTTCGCTTAAAGCTGAATTGCCAGAGGCGTTGCGGGACCTGATTCAGGGAGCTATCGCCCCTGTGGACCTAGCTCAGGCGGCGATTGGCCCCGGGATAGCGGTGTTCTCAAGATACTCACGGGTCCGAGAGGCTGATGGCTCAGATATGTCTGTCAAAGAGGCATTACTTTTGATTAACGCCACACTTGACGAGGTCTTGAATGAGCAGGAGTCTGATTTTGACCCAGAAACGCGTTTTGCAGTCAAGTGGTACAAGCAGTATGGGTGGACAGAGGGGTTATCCGGCATTGCGGATCAGCTGGCGAGATCCTCTGACACATCGATTACCGCTCTAGAACGTGGAGGTTTTTTTCAGGCCAAGGCTGGAAAGGCGAGGCTATTGTCACCTAGCTTTTTGCAAGGGAATTGGGACCCCGAGACGGACGACAGCCTTAGCGTTTGGGAATGTGCAGTGAGGCTGGCAGGAATTATGTCCACCGACGGGGCGGAGGCTGTCGCAAAGTTGCTACCAGGCGTTGAAAATCGCGTCGGGTTAGACCCCGTCAAGGAACTCGGGTTTTTGCTATTCCACGAGGCCGAGAAGAAGTCAGACACGAAAGACGCGAGTTTATTTAACGGTTTGGTTGGCGCTTGGGGCGACTTACGACAGCAGGCGCGCAAGCACGTGGCGTCTCAGGACCATGGTTCTCAGATGACGTTCGAATTTGATGATGAGGAGGCGTAAGTGGCTATCAACAATCGTGAACGGGTGGGAAAAGGATTCGAAATTTTTGCGGAAGGTCTTCATGACTCCGTCGATGAAGTGATGTCTAGGTCCTTTGGAGGTTCAGATTGGAACACCAAGTGGGCAGAGAAAGATGCTGTCAAAGCGGGTGGTGGCCCAAAGAACTATGAAAAGCATGACCCCCAAATACAACTGAGGGCAATCACGGAACACGGTTACAACTTCAAGGACGAGTTGTCGCGGGCTGAGCAGGGGTTTGCCTCGGAGTTGCGGGAGGCTCGTAATCTGTGGGCTCATAACGAAACCTTCAGCAGCGATGATGCTTCTCGTGTGTTGGACACCATTGAGCGTCTTCTCAAAGCGGCAAACGCCGTGGACTCAGCAGATGACGTACGCAGGCTAAGGGTTGACCTCCAACGGACAGTCTTTGAGGAACAAAACCGCCAGTCGGTTCGGAAAACTTCTATGACTTTGGCTCCTGGTGAGGGGCTCAAGCCGTGGCGCGAGGTCGTCCGGCCACACGATGATGTTGCTCGGGGTGAGTTCAACGCGTCTGAGTTTGCGGCAGACCTCCACTTGGTGTCTACAGGGGACGCCAGTCCTGAATATCTCAACCCTGTTGACTTCTTCTCCCGAACCTTCTTGACTGAAGGATTGAAGGAATTGCTCTCCAGAGCGCTACGTCGTTTGTCTGGCGACATGAACGCAAGCCCCGTGGTCAACCTGCAGACAAACTTCGGTGGCGGTAAAACTCACTCAATGCTCGCTCTGTACCACCTGTTTTCGGGTCAAGCTGTCTCAGCTTTCCCACAAGAAATCCAGGAGTTGGTCGCACAGAACGGCGCAGTCACGCTCGAGAGTCTTGGTGTGAAACGAGTCACTCTGGTTGGGACTTCCCTCAAGGCTGGCGCTCCATCTGTGAAACCTGATGGCACCAAGGTCAACACCATATGGGGGGAACTGGCATGGCAACTCGGAGGAAGGAAGGCTTTCGATCTTGTTGCTGATTCTGATCGAACCGGCACCAGCCCAGGCGACGCGCTAACGAAACTTTTCAAGACGCATTCGCCTGCCATCATCCTTGTCGATGAATGGGTTGCCTACGCAAGACAGCTTGTCGGCAAAGATGATCTTCCAGCGGGAACCTTTGAAACCCAGTTCACTTTTGCCCAGGCGCTCACTGAGATGGTGCAGGGCATTCCTGGTCTTATGCTGATCGTTTCTATACCCGCATCCGATGCTTTGGAAACCGATAATCCGCCGGCTGGGAGTGACATTGAGATTGGTGGGGCTAACGGGCAAATTGCTTTGGATCGGCTCCAGAACGTCGTCAGGCGGGTGGCCGACCAGTGGCGGCCTACCTCAAAACAGGAGTCGTTTGAGATAGTTCGGCGCCGCTTGTTTCAGAACCCAGATGCCCAAGGCCATGCTGATATTTCCGCTATTGCGAAGAAGTTTGTAACTCTTTACCGCGAGAACCATGGGCAGTTTCCGGTAGAGGCTGAAGATCCTAAATACGAATCTCGCGTGGCCGCGTCTTATCCGATTCATCCTGAACTTTTTGACAGGCTTTATGAAGACTGGTCAACGTTGGAACGATTCCAGCGAACTCGTGGCGTCCTGAATCTCATGAGCGCTGTTGTTCATGAGCTATGGGCAACTGGAGATTCAAGCCCCATGATCATGTCAGGCAGTATTCCTTTGGATGAGCCAAGGGTTAACCAGGTGCTCACCCAGTATCTCGATGATGCGTGGAAACCAATTATTGACGCCGATATCGATGGGGATAGTGCTGTGTCCAACCGCATCGACAACGATCGACCAAACCTTGGCCAGCGGCACGTCACACGCAGAATTGCGCGAGCCATATTTATGGGGTCCGCACCACGGTTGCGCAGCACACGTAAGGGATTGGAGAAACAGTACCTGTGGCTTGGTGTTGCTGTTCCCGGAGACGCAATCGGCAACTTCGGCAGCGCCATCGAGTTAATGTCGCAGAGGTCCACCTACTTTTTTGAGGAGCAGGGGCACTACTGGTTTGACACCCAAGCATCTGCTTCGAAAACGGCGAAAGATTATGCAGACCGAATGCGGGACGAGCCTGAAAAAGTGTGGCAGCAGATTGTCGAACGCCTTCAAGACGAGGGTCGGCAGCGCGGAATTTTTGGAGGCGTACACATAGCACCCCTTACATCAGGAGATGTTCCTGATACCGAGACAACCCGCTTGGTCGTGATTCATCCCAAGTTTGGATACTCCAAGAAGACAGGCGAAACGTCTCCCGCAGCAGCATTCATGCGCAACCTTGTCGAGACGAAGGGAACTGGGCAACGCATTCACAGAAACACACTTGTCTTTGCGGTTGGTGATTCTGAACGGTTGGGGAGCTTGGAGGAATCAGTCCGCCAGTTCCTGTCATGGCAGGAGGTTTCGCGAAATTATGAGTCACTTAATTTGAATGCTCAACAGAAGAAACAAGCTGACGAATGGGTGAAACGCACTAACGATGCCGTGACGGACAAGATTGTTGAGGCCTACTCGTGGGGTTGTTACCCGAACCAGCCCGAGCCAACGAAGCCTTTCGAGCTTGAGTTTGTCAAAGTGGACGCTTCGAACAAGAGCCTCTCGGAGCGCCTTGGAGCTAAATTGGAGCGAGGCGGGATCTTAGTGACCGCCTACAGTCCTGCTGGTCTTGGGTCGGAACTTTCAGCCAACTTGGCTCTGGTCTGGGCCCAGAATGACCTCAAGCTCGAAGAAGTGTGGGGGTACTTCACGAGGCACATGTACCTGCCAAAGATTGTTTCCCGGGCAGTTTTGGATGAAGCTATTCGTGGACTACCTGGGTCGGTTCTCGTCGGTAATGAATCCTTTGCTGTGGCAGAAAGTTTCGATTCGGCGACGAACCGATATATAGGCTTGGTTCTTGCTGAGGACACTGACTTGAAAGTCCAGCCTCTTGATTCGTTGCTAATTGTTGCGCCAGACAAGGCAGCGGTGCAGCGCAAAGCAGATACAGCTAACGCTGGAAAATCGGCGACCTCCTCGGATATCTTAGATGGTGAGAGTGGAGGGGCTCCTAGCCATCCGAGTACCTCAACTCCGACCACTAGCACGGTGGCTCAGAAGACCCGGTTCTTCGGAAGCGTTTCTGTTGACTCCACGTTGTACGGCAGAGACTTTACAAACATCAGCAGAGAAATCTTGGACCGGCTTGCCGATAGCGATGTTGAACTGGAAATCAGCGTTGAGATTCACGCCAAAAAAGCCACCTTCTTTGACCAGGGCGCCCAAAGGACTGTGAGCGAAAACGCAAAAACTCTAAAATTCGACAACGCAGAGTTCGAAGAATGATGAGTGGCTTTAACACCCCCCAAGTTGTGAGGCTGAGTTTCCAGGAAGTGGCGGATCAGTATTCGGATTTGCTGATCCAGCGCTCAGCCGGGTTCACCTCCCGAACGCCTAAAACTCGGTGTGGTTTTTACTGGTGGTCGGAAGCGAAGAGTTGTCCCCATCTGGATTTAGCTTGACATCCATCTTAATCGAGCCGAGTGCAGGCAATGAGTGCGAGTTGCTCCATGCTCCGAGGTCTTCCTCTGCGTGTGCCAGAGGCCGCCCACGTTGTTTTTCTTCGAGAGGGCTTCTGGGTTTCCCTCCCCAGGCTTTGGTTACCCGCCCGAAATCTCTTGCATAATATTTAGCGCGAGCGAGAACAACTTTCAGAGTGTGTCAACGCTCGCTGAAAACTGGACCAGAAACGCTCTTTGAAAAGTAGACCATCCAC
>Ga0307934_1001403_pt1 | contig 14822 bp, 19 predicted proteins | sample OrgLakmetageno90_FD_201838 | JGI IMG/M metagenome (GOLD analysis project Ga0307934, IMG submission 201838) | Saline water microbial communities from Organic Lake, Antarctica - #90 | ecosystem: Environmental > Aquatic > Non-marine Saline and Alkaline > Saline | place: Antarctica: Organic Lake... | reverse complement strand
TGATTGTTATGTGGACTAAACCAGAATATTCAGATATGCGTTTCGGTTTTGAAGTAACCATGTACATCTGCAACCGTTAATACGCAGATAACGCATTAAGAAACCCGGCTCCGGCCGGGTTTTTTTATGGCTGATATTTGCAACTGATCAGACTGTCACGGGTCATACCAACAAATTTCCGAGATGACTCATGGCCCGAATTGCAATTATTGGTGCTGGCATGGCCGGCTTAACTGCGGCGCATCAATTAGATGCCCGACACGACATCTGTTTATTTGAGCGCGCTGATAAAGCCGGTGGCCGGATCGCCAGCCGAACAGCCGGTGACTTTGTGTTTGATCATGGTGCTCAGTTTTTCACAGCAAAATCAGCTGCATTCAAGCGATTTTTGGCGCCTTATTTAGACAGCGGCGCATTAGTAAGATGGGACGCCGCTTTTGCAGAGTTTTCCGGTCCTGACATCACCAGCCGCCGGCAATGGGATGCAGACTTTGCTCATTATGTCGGCGCACCCAATATGAACGCCTTGCCACAGGCATTAGCCGCGCCACTGAATATTCGTTATGGCTGCAATATTGAATATATTCATCATGATGGCCATTTCTGGCAGCTATTTGATGAACAACAACAGCTTCTCGGTGAATTTGACTGGGTAATCAGCACACTGCCAGCCAAACAGTCGACGGCCTTATTTTCTAAACACACCACCATCCTTGGCAAACTGCCAGAGAACCTGATGCGACCCTGTTATGCCTTGATGCTCGGTTTTATCAAACCGCAACAACTGGATTGGCAGGTAGCGCATGTAAAACAGGCAGATATTAGCTGGATGTCGGTTAACAGCAGTAAACCCGGCCGTAATAACGCATTCAGCATGCTGGTATTGGCTACCAATGCCTGGACGCGCAGTAACTTTCAGCTGGATTTGAACGCCGCCGGTGAGCATTTATTATCTGAGGTTGAACGAATTGCCGGCATTAACCGGCAAGATCTACTGCATCAGGACACCAAGCGCTGGACCTATGTGAATTTGCCCAGACAAACGGCCGCCAAGGCTTATCTGGATAAAGCGCAACAATTGGCAGCCTGCGGGGACTGGTGTATTCAGGGGCGGGTTGAAGCAGCGTTTACCAGTGCCAACTGGCTGGCCCGCAAACTCAACGGCATGCTTTAAAATCGATGTTTATCGATAAATGCTAAGATTGGCTGCAGCAGCGCACCATCGCCACGTAGCGGTTTAGCCAATTTAGCCACCATCGACACATGGCCATAATCCGGGAATTTAATTAACGCCACCTCACCGCCTTGTTCGGTAATTTTATCTGCAAGCCGATAACTGTTACGTGGCCAGACGGTTAAATCACGCTCACCGACCAGCAGTAACATCGGCGGATTATCACCACGGACAAAGTTTATCGGTTGTGATTGCCAACGCTGACTTTCAGGTCCGAAGATGGTTTTTAAGGTGTCACTTTTCAAAGGCAGAAAATCATACGGACCGGCCAGACCAATCATGCCCTGAATATTATCGGGTGTAAGTGCATACTTTTCTAAGTAGTCGGGATTTAAAGCCAGCAGACTGGCGATATGGGCACCGGCAGAATGGCCAGCAATAAATAGTTGTTGTTCATCCCCTGCATAGCGCTGAATATTGGCTCGCGTCCAGGCGACCGCGGCGGCGGCATCGTCAACAAAATCCGGGAACACGACTTCCGGATAGACCCGATAATCCGGGATGACCACGGTGATGCCATGACTACTCAGTGCTTCACCGATAAATTTATAATCTTTTTTGTCGCCGCCTTCCCAGCCACCCCCATAAAAAAATACCACCACCGGACTGCCCTGTGCAGAACGTTGCGTGGGAAGATAAATATCCAGACGTTGCCGCTGAACATCGCCGTAAGCAATATCGCGTTGTGCGGTAAAACCATTGCTGGGCACCATCGCATTAAGCAGACTAACGGGTGAACAGGCGGCCAGCCACATCGCTGACAAACCACTGAATAATGTTTTAAGCACTGATTATTTCCTGAATGAATGGACTGATTGCCAGACTGTCTGCCAAACAGTACAGTTCCTGAAACAAATCAGGATTTAAGTTGTTGTAAGCGCTCACATACCTTTATCACATCCTTTAAATTACGCTTGGCAATAGCCACGCGTTTATCTTCAATCATAGCAATCATGGCGACCACACCGATAATGCTGGCCACAATGCCGGCAAAGTCACTCGACAGCCAGGCAATAAATATCGCCAACACAACTAATAAGCAGACCTGCACCACCATCCATTGTGATGCCCAGCGTTCTTTCAGGCAGGTTTGTTGTTTTTGTTGCCAGAGATCCAGCAAAGTATTCACTTGCGACGATGTCAGCACCTGTAAATTAGCGTAGTAATCAATGCCGATAATTTCATCATTATAGTTACGTGACGATAGATCGATGTCTTCGGCCACCGCTTTCAACACGCTAAAGGTGTCTTCATCCCGTTCAATCATGCCGCCCCCATTATGCTTAATACCTTGTAAATAAGCTTTCACGGAAATTTCACAAGCCGGCCCCGAACATCGAATGGTTATTTATTCAGGCAGTGCAGCTTATGTTGGTTTCTCGATTTTTAGCTTTTTTAAAGGGATCAGCGCTGATCCTGTTGCTCAGCTTCTCTGGCTGGAGCTACGCCTACCAGCCTACCATGGCTTTTGTCGAAAATCTGGCCATTGATTTCAAATTTGATGATGCAGGCCGATTTAATAATGGTAACGCAGCGGTGATGATTGCCGAGCGTGGCATGGTGCAAATGGCGGTCATTGATTCAGCAGGCAATATGCTTTTTCAGGCTGACGAAATTGCTGATTTTGCCGGCGATGTGGCGCCGTTTCGACAAGATAATCAATGGGGCATCGTTAACCGCCAGGGTGAGATCGTGCTCAAACCCACTTATGCCCGAATGCATGCTTTTGCAAATGGCCTGGCAGCGGTACTTAAAGATGGCTTGTGGGGTTATGTTAATAACAAAGGTGAGGCTGTTATTGAGCAGCAATTTGCCCGGGCAACCATCTTTTCTGAACAATTGGCAGCCGTACAAAATGACCAGGGGTTGTGGGGGTTTATTGATAGCAAAGGCCAATGGCAAATCGCTGCGCAGTTTGACGATACGCTGGCATTCAGTGAGGGTCTTGCAGCAGTTAAGCTAGATGATAAATGGGGTTATGTCAGCCCGGATGGTCAGTTAAAAATTAAGCCACAATATCATCAGGCGCGGATTTTTAAAGCAGGTTTTGCAGCGGTTGCTGATGACGGAAAATGGGGCTACATTGATCGTGTTGGCCGATGGCTTGTTGAGCCGGCGTATGACGCGGCTAAGACCTTTGATGAGGGGTTTGCTGCCGTTCGCAAAGCTGATCGTTATGGTTATATTGATGATCAAGGGAAGCAGCTGACAAACTTCGACTTTGATGATGCCTGGTCATTTAACGAGGGACTGGCACGGGTCGAACAAAATGGCAAAGTGGGTTACTTGAATACCAAAGGTGAATGGGCAATTGAGCCAAAATTTAGCTGGGCATTATCATTTACTAACGGCCTGGCACCAGCAACGTTGGATTTTTGGGAATATGGCTATATCAATCAACAGGGCGAAATGGTCATTAACGCCGAATTTGAAAATGCGAGGGCATTCAGTGACGGCGTCGCAGCAGTTAAATTGTATGGCAAATGGGGTTATATAAAGTCGCCATAAGCATCCGTTTTTTCTTCGTCCAGCCAACGATATAAAGTTCGCCGGCCAATGCTCAGAAATGCTGCTGCTCGGCGTTTATTGCCACCAACTTCTTCAAGAAGTTCGCACACATAGCGTTTGTTTTTTTGTGTCTGCTATTAACGCCCAATCAACCAGGTATTGCTGATACCCGACATGCAAATCATTACAGCTAGTCGATGCGGACGGCTGATCTGCTGGAAGAGCCTGATAACGGGTCCGATATTCGGCTGAGGGCGAATATTACCTCTCTGCCAAACTATTTTGAGAATCGTAATACCGGTCGTTATTCATCACGCTGTAAGCTGCACAACCTGAAAATACTACAAGTGCCAGACTCACCACCAAAAGCTTTAACCGCCACATGAAACAGTCTCTTATTAAATTGTTATGCTTAAACTATCACTAACCACTGACAAACACATTACTATTTGCTGAACAAATGTCTTGTTATAGTCAAATACATCCAACCAACTTACCCCGGAGCAGACATGCTTAAGCTGATTCTAAGTATCACTTTTATATTACTGACCGCCTGCACCAGCGCGCCGCAAGGTATCACTGCCGTTGAAAACTTTGACGTCGAACGTTACACCGGCAAGTGGTATGAAATTGCCCGTTTGGATCATAGTTTCGAACGCGGATTAACAAAAGTGTCAGCTGAATATAGCCTGCGTGATGATGGTGGCATTAATGTTATTAATCGTGGCTATGATAGCGAAAACAATGACTGGCAAACTGCTGAAGGCAAAGCCTATTTTGTTGAAGATGCTAAAACGGGCCACTTGAAAGTATCGTTCTTTGGGCCGTTTTATGGTGCTTATGTCATTTTTGAATTAGATCAAGCAGCCTATCAATATGCCTATATTGCCGGACCTAATCGCGATTACTTATGGCTGCTGGCGCGTCAGCAAAGTCTCACTAATACCCAAAAACAAGACTTTGTTGCCAGCGCTCAAGCGCATGGCTTTGCTACCGAGCAACTAATCTGGCTGGATACCCCGCCAGAATAACTTAACTCATTTTTGCGTAGTTTTTTGCAGCTTGGCGATCGATCCCAACAAATGCTAACAAGTTAGCTGCCGTTCCTAACACTAAGCCATCAACATTTAATGGGCCACCTAATAAGGTATTCCAGATAATGGCCACGCTGATACCGGCAATCGCGCCAGCAATAAACCGGCGCTGACTGACATAAAACCCCAGCATTGCCATACACAACGGCACCAAGACCGTTGGTGCCCAGAAGTTATAGGCATAAATCAGAATGTCGATAACACTGTCTATTGACAGGGCAAAAATGACCGACAACACGCCCACCAGCAATGTAACCCATTGGGTCAAACGTAATTCGGCTTTAATTGATAAAGGTGTCTTACGAAGCGGCGCAACAATATCATTACTAAAAGCGATAGAGGCCGAGTTTAAAAACGAATCCGCTGACGACATAATAATTGAGACAATGGCCGCCGCGACAATGCCCTGCAAAATGGGTGGTACCGCTTCCTGGATCACATAAGGCATGGCCAGGTTGGCATCTAAGCCTGGCTGCATCGCCAGTGCCACCAGCCCGATAAGGCCGGTGACGGCAAAAAAGGGAATCGAAAATAAGCCGCTAAGCAAAGAACCGCGTGATACATCTTTACTGGATTTACCAATAAGCAAACGCTGCAAATACGGCGGCACCAGCGTTTCACCAAGCATAAACGTCAAAAATAAAGACAGTAGTGCCAATAAGGCCAATGGCTCGGAGGGTAATCTCAGATGGGCTGCAGGCACCTGTTCGGTCAAAGCCTGCCAGCCGCCGACATATTGCAGGCCATAGTACAGAGTCAGCGGAATACCCACAGCCAATACAATAAACTGCATCACATCAGTCCAGACAACGGCGCGCATGCCTCCAATCGTCGAGTAGGCAATGACGATGCTGCAGCCTATTAAAATACCCCAGACCCTATCCACGTCCAGGAACAGGTTAAATACATACCCCATGGCACCGACTTGCGCGCCTAAAATACCGGCGCATAAAGCAATGGCAAAAAAACCACTGAAAAGTCGGGCACTCCGACCGTAATGCTGGTCCATGATGTCGCCAACAGAAATCGCTTGTGGATATTGGGCCATTCTTGGTGCGATGTAACGGGCCACCAGGATTTCTTTGATGCTGAAGCCCCATAAGGCAACAATATTGCTGACCCCGATCAGAAATACCTTTTCGGCATTGCCCATCGAGAAACCACCACCGATAAACGATGCTGACAAAGTCGCAAAAATCACCAACATACCGAAGGATTTGCCGGCCAATGCAAAATCCTGCATGCCTTTCATGCCACGTCCGGCCCATAAGCCGATCAACAGCACAGCTATCAAATAAACGATAACAATGATTTTTTCCATGACCCAGCATCCACTCAGCATTAACTAAGCGAAGCTTACGTGTTTCACGGCAGACTGGAAACCCGCCGAGGGGATTGTTTTGCAAAACCGCCGGGATTGGCTATCTCAGGGCTAAAAACTCAGGCTTTTATATTGATGTTGTTGCCACTACTGGCTGTAGCAACTGGCACACTGCTGATCATGTCGACGATTGCCGCACCCTCAGCTGCCAATTGATCATTGGCTAATTTGCGTACCTGAATTTGTTGCTGCGCTGCGGCCTGCTGCTGATTAAGCGCAGTGGCCAGTTGAATAATGCTATTGCTGTCCATTGGCGACGCCTCCTACATCAAAACCTTGTTGGCAACTTGCTCAATGACAAACCCCAAATGCTGGCGGATCGCATTACGGGACAAAGTCTGTTGTTCAGAAATTTCAGCTGCCGACAATCCGGAAGCCCAATGCAACCTAGCGATGTCACGGGTATCACTGGTCAGGCTGTTGATGACTTCTAACGTCATCTGGTCTTCGATAAAACTATTGTCCTGCTCTGATTCAGCGACTGGCTGTATCAATGGTTGCCTATCTTGCTGCCCCCAACGCTCCAGCAGTAAGCCCGCGCGAGAAATACGCTCTTGGCGCGCGACCTGCAGGTTGGTCATTCGTTGCTTTGCAGCATTGCGATTCAGTTTTTTACCCATCGTCGCCGCCTCATATGCAATTACATGCGGATGTTACAAAATAGTTTGCTGTTAAAACTTCCGAAAAGCCGTGTGATTAATTCTCACCCAAATGACGATCAACAAATTGTTTTATCAAGTTGCGGGCTTCGGCATTACTGCCAATTAATGTGCCTGCTAATACGGTCAAGGTGATACTTCGGCCAGGGTGTTTAACAATCCACTCACGAATGGCCGGATCCACCGATTGCTGTAAACCTGCTTCTAACATTGCTAACTTGTCCAGAAGCGGTTCACGACGAGCCACCGGTTTATTTTTTTCCTGCAGTGCAAATAATTTAGCGGCCAGCAAAGCCGTCAACGCTAATACCAAAAACGCCATCGCCGTCAGCAAAGCTGCAACATCCGGCAGAAAGTAGTAGCCCAGATGTTGGTATAAGGCGACACCGGCAAAGACCAGTGATATCAAAGCAAACAGCACCGCGATAAAAATCGCGATGCTGTTAACCTTAATACGAGAAATTAAACTCATAAATAATGCCATTTTATAGATCGTCTATCCTTAACGATCCAGGATTTTACCCAGCACCAAACCAACACCAAAAGCGATTGCTACGCTCGACATTGGGTGTGCTTCCACTTCATTTTGTACGCGACCGTACGAGTCTTTGGCCTGTTGCTGAACCCTGTCAGCAGCATTCTTTACCCGCGCCTGGCCTTCATCAGCATAAGCTGATGACATATCTTTCAGCGTTTTTGTTAAGCCGGCGAAGTCATCGCGCAGCGCAGTCAGTTGAGCTTGTAACTCTTCATTACTGGCTTGTGTTGCCATAATACGTTCTCCTTAAATATTTTTGTCTGTTAAGGACTATCATAGCCCTTTCAACAAACAACGTTACATATGATCTGTGACAGAGCAATTAATAATCGGTTGATTCTTCTATTTCGTCACCAGCTTCTTCTATAGATTCATCAATTTGCTCGCCCGCCTCTTCGGCCGGGCCTTGTTGTTCACATGCACTCACCATACCAAGACTACCAACAATGAATGTTAATAATAAAGCACGGCTCAGCATTCTGAAAAAAGCATTATCGGTGTGCATAAATTCCTCCTTACAATGGGGCATGTCACATAAAACTTCAACGTATGAAGTATCGGCATGCGAATCGCCGGAAACAGTAAATCGTTAGCCAGCCAACATTGAGGTTACCCTAACGGCTATATAAAGTGCGTGCCTTAACGCACGTTAAAGACGGACTGTTAGTAATTGCTTATTGTAAGAATTCCTGAACCCGATGGAGGGATTATTATGTTTAGTTGGGCATTAACATTTTTAATTATAGGACTTATTGCTGGTGTACTGGGGTTAAGTGGTATAGCCGGCACCGCCACCAATATCGCTTGGATTTTATTTGTCGTCGGTCTGGTATTGGCGCTGATTTTCTTTATCACAGGTCGGCGGCCCCACTTGTAGCGCTTCAGATAATTAATACTCGATTTAATTAAGGCATGATCTTCATCAAGATCATGCCTTTTTTTATGGCATATCAAAACTTCTGACAAAAAATGTTGACGAGCTTAAACGCCGCTGTGTAGTCTCAAAAAACTTTTTGTCTGAGGAAAAACTATGAGTGCGACTGAGCCGAGTTGTATTGTCCATCAGTTTCAGCGCTTTGCAGCGTTAACCGGCACAGAACAGCAACTGCTGAGTCAGCTTGAACAAGATCCACGCTCATATGATCCTGATCAGGAAATGGCAGCAGCCGGCGGCGATGCTAATAAATTCTTTACGCTTCGCAGCGGCTGGGCTTGTTCGATTCGAACCTTAGCTGATGGCCAGCGGCAGATTCTGGATATTTTCCTACCTGGCCAAATACTGGGGCTGAGAGAAATCAGCTTTAATCGTAATTTATCTGAGATCCGCACTTTGACTGATGTCGTGGCCTGCCCGTTTCCACGACAACGTTTGACTGAAGTTTTTGATCAAGCGCCGCGCTTAACCGATCTTTTTTTCCTGATTATGGCCCGCGAACAATCGATGCTTATTGAACGTGTCATCAATATAGGCCGGCGCAATGCCGCCGAGCGTCTGGCACATTTTCTGGTGGAGATTCAGACCCGGCTGGCAATACGCAGTTTGGCGTTTACCTTGCCGATGAATCAAACCCAGATTGCCGATACGCTGAGCCTGTCGTCAGTGCATGTCAGTCGTACTTTTAAACAACTGCGTGAAATGGGTTTTGTTGAAAATCAGAACGGTGAAATTGAGATTATAGACTTGGATGGGCTGATCGATTTTTCTGGTTTTGATCGTAGTTATTTAGAGTTTAACAGCGATTGGGCCCGCCCTTCCTGAATCTCTTGCCACATACCTGACGATGCATCGACCTCGTGCTACTGGCCAACCATTGAGGCAACCATACCATTAACAATTCGTGCCGCTTCATCGCTTTTGGTGCCACGGAAGGTGGATACCAATAGCTGCGCCTCGTTATATGCGGTATTGATTTCCTCGGCAAATAACTCACGAAAGCGACCAACACCAAGAATAAAGGTACCGCCGGTACCAGCAATTTGCCGGTAAATTTGTTTTTCAGTTTTGGAATGTTTTTCGACAATCAATTGCCCGACCAATTGACTAAACACCGGAATGGCCATGATAAATGTCACCAGTTTGGCAACTTCGCGGGGATTACGTTCTTTCCAATATTGCGCATAAGACGATATCTTGCGAAAAGTTTTCCAGTCCAAATCCTGCAAACCAGCAATAGGCCCAGATGGCTGCGCACCATTAAATATAACCTCAATATCAACGCAGAACGCATGATAATCAGGCAAAGCGGCATCTGATAGACGCGATGCAATGCTCGCAATATCTGCTTCCAGCTCTTCTTTGATGGTCAGGGGCTTGTCGAAATAGACAATGCTAGACAATAGCGCTTGGGTTTGATTATCCCGCCAAAAACGCAACGCGCGCGCCCGGGGGTGAAATTCGGCCATAACAGCAACCGACGAAAATAACTGACTCAATTCCTGCATAGTTTGCGTTTGGGGAAATTCAGATTCTGCATGAGACTTGGGACAATCCGTATCAAATTTTGTTCAGTACAAATCGATGAAACGGGCGTGTCATGAAGCCGGCGACTATCGCCGGCGACATCACTGTATAGCTTAATTAAGTGCTTTCAATGCAGCATCATAATCCGGTTCATCAGCCGTTTCTGCAACTTGCTGGGTGTAGATGACTTTGCCGTTTTCATCAATGACAACAACCGCACGTGACAATAAGGCGGTTAGCGGACCTGTTTTGAAGGTAACGCCATAGTCTTCACCAAATTTGCTGCGAAATGCTGAGCCAACAGAGACATTTTCCAAGCCTTCCGCGCCACAAAAACGACCCAATGCAAAGGGTAAATCTTTAGAAACACAAACCACCGTGGTGTTATCCAATGCAGTGGCTTTGGTGTTGAATTGACGCACTGACGCGGCACAGGTGCCGGTATCTACTGACGGGAAAATATTCAGCACTACGCGACCTTTAATGTCGCTGAGCTGTAATTCTGATAAATCATCTTTGACCAGATTAAATGCTGGTGCTTTGTCACCAACTTTTGGTAACTGACCAACGGTTTCAATGGGATTACCTTTCAACGTGACTGTAGCCATGTGAAGCTCCTTGTTCTGAAATAAAAGCACATCCGCACGGCAAAGCTGCTTGGATGTGAAGTGGACTTAGTAACTAGTTGGGGATAAAAACCGGTATTTAAAGGTACCAATAAAAAACGCCCCGACAGTTTTCACTATCGAGGCGTCGTTAATAGTAAAACTTATTCGCTGATAGCAGCAGTATCGTTGGCTTCACCGGTATCAGCAGGGCCGGCTACAGTAATAGCTTCCTGACGATGCTCCAACTCCAGTGCTGGCAACAATTGCCCCATTGCTTCAGCCAACCAGTAGCAAGCATAAAGCTGATTGTAATAGGCTTCAGTGTAATCAGCACCGGCCGTTAACAACTCATTTTCGCTGTCGAGCAAATCCAGCAAAGTACGCTGACCGATATTAAATTGCTGTGCATAAGCTTCGCGGGTTTTTTCAGCAGATTCCACGCGCACTTTCAAACGTGGCACACGTTCCTGAGCAGTTTGCAAAGCATTCCAGGCCAGTCGGACATCTTGTTCAATCTGCCGTTGGGTATTCAGAATTTGTTGTTTTTGCTGTTCGCTCAACGACGACATCTGAGAGACACGGGCCATATCTGCGCCACCGTTGTACAAGTTTTGTTGTAAACGGAACATTGCCTGCAGTTCTTTTTGATGACCTTCGTTACTGAGTATATTATCGCCATCAGCATTAAGATTATTGTCAGCACGGGCACTTAATTGCAGATCGACACGTGGCTGAAAAGCAGCCTTGGCACCTTGGGTTTCAGCAAGTGAAGCTTCATGGCCTGCCAAAGCCGCACGAATTGCAGGGTGCTGGTTTTGAGCAATATTAATTGCATCTTCCAGCGTTGCAGGCGCCCGATCACAACAACCGTCACCCGGATTGGTTGGGTTTTCCGGCATATTACCGATCACCCGCATGTAGTTACTGTTGGCATCCTGCAAGTTGCCTTTATCAGCAGCGAGATTGGCTTGTGACAATGCCAATCGGGCACCAGCCTGATCAACATCTGCCCCACGACCCACACCACTCTCCACACGCTGACCTATCTGATCATAAATTTTGTCATGTGCACCAAGATTGGTTTCTGTCAATTTCAGTAAATCCTGGCGCCGCAGCACATTCAGATAAACTTCAACCGCACGCAGGCTAGTAGTTTCAGAAATATCTGAAACAGAGAAACCTGCTGATTCTGCTGACGATGAGGTGCGATCCACTTCACTCTTGGTATAAAAACCGTCATACAGCATTTGATTAGCGGCAAGCCCTGCTTCACCACGATTCACCGAACGACCGCCGGGGCGGGTTACCGGATTATTGGTGTATTCATGGCCATAACCCAGATCCAAATCTACCTGCGGCAAATAACCAGCTTTTGCCTGGTCAATGGTTTTATCGACACTAATACGACGATTGGCCTCAGCAAGGATTTCTGGATTACTCTGAATGGTTTTATCGACAGCTTCGGTCAGGCTTTGCGCCAATACGCCCGGCGACGCCAGCATTAAGCCACTGGTTAAAATTGAAGCTGTTAAGGTCAGCATTTTAAATTTCTGTGTCATGTTTCGACTCCCAATGTCAGCGTATGGTGATTTCTACGCGACGATTTCTAACTTCCACTGTCTCGTCAGGTGTATTAACGAACAGGTCCGTTTCACCCCGTCCTGAAATACGAATAGTGTCGGCGGCAACGCCGGCAGCAATTAAATTTTGTTTAACCTTTTCAGCTCGCCGAAATGACAAAGCATCATTGTAACTATTTGATGCTGAAGTATCGGTATGGCCTATTAAGATTACTTGGTCAGCTTTTTGGGCAAGAACTTGCTGATAAATATCATCTGCTTCACGTGCCGATTCCGGGGTAAACACAGTTTGATCCAACAGGAAGTATAAGCTGGCACTGAATGGCGCGGCCGGCGGTGGTGCTGGCGCTACTTGAGGTGGTGGCAGTTGTACTTCGACGATTTCGGGTTTAGCGCAAAACGGCGATTCGCCCTCAGCAACCTGTACTGGTGCTTCAATAGATTCACGCATGTCTGAAACTGGGCCAGTTCCAGCACAACCAGCCAAAACAAGTACGCTTAATAAAGCACTAATACGCAATAAAATATTCATCCTGATGCCTCTATATGCATATGTTTGTGTGACGCACAGTCTCGCCAGGTGATGCATCAATGAGGGTGTGGTAAATCATCCCTGCGTCCTCCCTGAAAGCCGGCGCATTGGCAAAAACGCTAATGCCGTCTATGCAGTATCAGATTTTATTTTTGTCAAGTCAACTAGTTCACTTAGTTTCTTTTTATGTGACTCCCGTCACAGAAATGACATCTGAAAGCTATCTAAATCATTTATGCTTCAATACTGATTCTGTTCAAGCCAGCCAAATGGTTATTCAGCTCCTCTTATGATATTAGTAAAAGCAGAAACCGCCGCTAAAACTGCAATACAAGATTCACAAATTTAGGTCATGCTGTCTTTGTCTGCATGGCAGGCTATGCTAATGTTGAATTATTATTGAAGGAGAGTTTTATGAAATTAACTGCTTTTGTTCTATCTATTTTAATGGCGCTGAGTCTGGCTGCATGCAATACCATGGAAGGCGTTGGCGAGGATATGGGCGCTGCTGGTGATGCTATCGATCGTGAGGCAGAAGAGTCGAAAAACTATTGATACTTTAGATGTGCAACACGCAGCTGCTTATTTTGATTAATTGCGTTCCCACTCTCTAAAAAACGCATCGGGACATTGTCATGACTGATACGCAAACAAAACAGCTTAAACTGAACAATCAACAGTTTGAATTGGCGCGGCATGGCGATACGGAAAGCCTGCGTAGTCAGTTAGCACAGGGGTTATCTGCCGATGCCTGCGATGAATTTGGCACTAATTTATTGATGCTAGCCTGTGCGAGTGGTCATTATCAAACGAGTCAGTTACTGCTTGAATCCGGTGCTGAGGTCAACGCCACATCATCGGAAGGCAAAACGCCCCTGATGTTTGCTGCCATGTTTAATCGGAAAGATGTTGTTGATTTGCTGTTGGAGAATGGTGCTGATGCTTATGCCAAATCATCAGATGGTCTGACAGCACTGGGTTTAGCGCGAACAATGGGCGCTGAAGCGGCTGCCAGACGCCTCGCACAGCACGTCGAATTATTTTAATCCAATCTTAAATTAACCGCGCCTTTATGGCGCGGTTTAATCTGTTTGTTATCATTTTAAATAAGCTTCAGACCGCTTTAACGCGCCTGCCAAGATTATTATCATGCAACATAGAATACCGCCGTCCCCTTTCATGGAATGCCAATGAGCGACATTTTTAGCTTAGAACAACTGCAAGCGGATTTTAATGAAGAAAATTCCGTACTCAGCGCCTTGCGTAAGATTATCGGCGAATTGCGTAAAGGTGGCGAAGATAAAGCTTCTGAGCGCATGGATGAACTGCTTGTGCTACTGGAGTCTGAACCACAATTACGTCAATTGATGGGCAACCGTTTTCATAGCTGGTTTGTTGATCAAAACTTATATTCAGCCATTGTCAGCCTGGGGATTTTTTCCCGGCGCGGCTTTTTCAATGAGTTCATGACCCGCCTCTACGATAAGCTGAATCCACCACCACTGGATTTAGGTAATTCCAAAGATGTGCTGACACTGATGTTTTATCAGCGCAGTGATAATGACTGGCTGGAAACAATCAGCGCTGATCAATGGCTGCAATTACATCACTTATTGGCCCAGGATGTTGATCCCGAAACCTTGTACGCCTCGATCGTACATTTTCAGGAACAGTGCCTGTATGCCATGGAAATGCTTGCAATTTGGGTAGCAGCAGAAGAACTTGAGCCGGAATTGATGCGCATCGATAAGCGGCTGGTCGATAATGACTCCGCGTTTATTGTATTGCAGCGAGAATTGCAGCCATTTGTGCAAAATATGACCGAGCGTTTTGAAGACGAAGCCATCGAACGCTATAACCCAGATCATATCTGGGTAATGCTTGATCAGTGTCGTGAACTGGTGCAAAGACTGCGACGCCGCGGTGCCGGCGCAGCAGGCTCATCAATCTCGGTAGCGCATTTATTAGAACGTCTCGAACAGACGTTGGAACGCGTCGAAGAGCTGCTGACGATTCTCTGCACTGAAGACAAGCAAGAACAGCAAAGCCGTTGTCTTGGTCTCTGGCAAAAGTTGATCCTTTCCACCACTGAAAAAAAGAGTTTGAAATCATTGGTGAAAAATAGCATCGGCATGCTTTCTCGCAGCATCACGCAAAATAAAAGTGATCATGGTGAACATTACATTGCTCGTGAAAAATCAGCATTTATGACTTTATTCTGGTCTGC
>Ga0307934_1001402_pt1 | contig 14829 bp, 11 predicted proteins | sample OrgLakmetageno90_FD_201838 | JGI IMG/M metagenome (GOLD analysis project Ga0307934, IMG submission 201838) | Saline water microbial communities from Organic Lake, Antarctica - #90 | ecosystem: Environmental > Aquatic > Non-marine Saline and Alkaline > Saline | place: Antarctica: Organic Lake... | reverse complement strand
TGAACCTAAATTTGCTGTGATTTCGGTTGGCTGGCGCTCACTGATGTGTTTCTATTCAGTTATGCCTGCCTGCCGCAGGCACGGCTACGAGGCCATTTACAGGATGCAAAAGTATAGATTTAAGCAAAACTACAAAGCTAAAGCTATTTTTATTTTAAATTTTAATGTAGTCCCGACTTAGTGACTTTAATTTTGAGTTTTTTCTTGCTAAATTGGTATATTTATGCTAAATAAATATAGTCCATGAAAATTTGTCCCAATTGCGATGCTGAGAATAGTATAAAAAGTGGTGTTATTAAAGATCGTCAACGCTACAAATGCAAGTCGTGCAACTATTTTTTTACGGTAGATAAAATTGGTAAAAAAATTGACGATTACTACGTAAATAAAGCACTTCAGCTCTATTTAGAGGGGTTAACTTATCGTGAAATTGAACGCATTCTTGGAATTTCTCACGTTAGTGTAATGAATTGGGTGAAAAAGTATGGTGTGAAACGTCCATACCGTTCAAATTATCATCCAAGTTATAAAATTTTAAGCGCTCAAGAGTTGTCAAACTACTTTGCAGATACTTCTAAGATAAAAGGTGCAGGTGCTATTGTAACCGAGTTGGGTGATAAGTTTATGCTCATTCGTTGGGAGAGATTTAGGGAGTAGTAGATATATGTTTTAACAGATAAGTATAGCAGTTTTTTTTCAATAAAACATTTTTTGGAGTTTAGCGGTGCACATAAAACCAATAGTTTCATCAAATCTTTTATTTTATGAGAAAAAAAAATCTACTACTTATTGGCCTCACTTTAGCCTCCTTTCAGTTTGTGCGAGCGCAAGGTTCGCCTGATTATACAGGAGGCCTTAAAGTCAAATTCAATGAAGACGGCTCAAAGTACATGCGGCTTATTTCATGGGCACAGTTTCAAACAACCTTTAACTTAAACGAGACAACCGATGGGAATGGAAACGAAAACAGTCCTGTCAACTTTAACATGCGCCGAGCAAGAATGCTAATGTTCGCTCAAATTAACAAGGACTTTCTCATTTTGACTCACTTTGGTTTAAACACCTTAAACAGTACCAACATGAGTCCAACGGGAAAGGGAAACTCTTCTCAGTTGTTTTTTCATGATGTTTGGGCGCAATATAATCTTGCTAAAAATCATGTAATTGGTGGAGGGCTTCATTACTTCAATGGCATCTCTAGAATGAACAACCAGAGTACACTCAACATGATGACAATGGATAATCACCGTCAAGGTTGGGCAACCATTGGATTGTCAGATCAATTTGCCCGCCACATGGGGGTTTTTATGAAAGGTAACTTTGGCAAACTACAATACCGAGTAGCGGTGAACGATGCAATGGCTGCTTCCTTAGACGGTAGAACTGCAATTGCAGGCGGGGATGCTGTTTATAATGGAAGAGCTACTCTAGGCTCTGCTGCTGCGGGTAAAACATTTGCTGGTTATTTCGATTATAATTTTTTAGACCAAGAATCTAATTTCTTACCATACAAAGTAGGTTCTTATGTAGGCCAAAAGAAGGTATTTAACATTGGCGCAGGCTTTTTTGCACATCCCGAAGGATCTGTAATTAATACGGGAGACACTGCAACCGCAAACATGACTGGAGAAGATGTAACCATTTTTGCGATTGATGCCTTTTATGATGCGCCGCTTGGCGACAATGGAAGTGCAATCACCGCTTATGCTGTTTATCAAAGCAGCAATTACGGTAAGAATTATCTTTTCAGTGCTTATGGCACAGGCAGTATGATTTACGGGCATGTCGGTTATCTGATTAAAGGAGATGTAGCAAAAACAAGATTTCAACCTTACTTAAGTTATGGCTCTCATAGTTACGACGTAACGGATGATGTAAGACAAACCATGGGGGTAGGAGTAAATGCCTATTTAAGTGGTCACAATTCAAAACTAACCTTGGAGTACAAACAAGAAGATTTCGGTCCAACTGAAACGGCTTTTATTACCCTCCAAGCAATGATTTACCTGTAAACTTAATACTATGAATAACAAACAAAAACATGCCTCGGCATATTGGAAAGAAAACGTGCGCTACCTGCTAATTTTGCTAGCAATTTGGTTTATTGCATCTTACGGCTGTGGAATATTATTTAGAGAAGAATTAAATCACTTTAGATTAGGAGGATTTAAGCTTGGCTTTTGGTTCGCGCAGCAAGGTTCTATTTATGTATTTGTGGTACTCATTTTTGTGTACGTAAGAATTATGAACAAATTGGACAAAAAATACGGTTTCGACGATTAGAAAACCTTTAATAGACTTAAAAAAAACTTAACATTATGAGTGTACAAACTTGGACTTGGATATTAGTAGGGGTGACTTTCGCCCTATATTTTGGAATTGCAATTTGGGCAAGAGCCGGATCAACGAAAGAATTTTACGTAGCAGGAGGTGGGGTTTCTCCGCTTGCAAACGGTTTAGCAACTGCTGCCGATTGGATGAGCGCCGCATCATTTATTAGTATGGCAGGTCTCATTTCCTTTATGGGGTACGACGGATCAGTCTTTCTTATGGGCTGGACAGGAGGTTATGTGCTGCTCGCTTTGCTATTAGCTCCGTATTTAAGGAAATTTGGAAAATTTACCGTTCCTGATTTTATTGGAGACCGCTATTACTCTAACGTTGCCAGAACAGTAGCCGTGTTTTGTGCCTTAATAGTTTCGTTTACCTATGTAGCAGGTCAAATGCGAGGAGTAGGAATTGTGTTTTCGCAATTTTTACAGGTCGACATTACCGTCGGAGTTATTATTGGAATGACGGTAGTTTTAATTTTCGCCTTTTTAGGAGGAATGAAGGGAATAACATACACTCAGGTAGCTCAATATTGCGTTCTAATCTTTGCTTTTATGGTTCCTGCAATTTTTATCTCCTTACAAATGACAGGAAACGTAATTCCTCAAATTGGAATGGGCGGCAAGCTAGAAGGCGGGACTTACTTGTTAGATAAGTTAGACAGCCTGCATACTGAATTAGGTTTTCATGAATATACGACCGGTACAAAATCTACCTGGGATGTTTTTGCTATAACGTTAGCCTTAATGGTTGGTACCGCAGGTTTACCTCATGTTATTGTTCGATTTTTTACCGTGCCTAAGGTAAAAGATGCGAGGAAGTCTGCAGGTCTAGCACTTTTGTTTATTGCTATTTTATACACCACGGCACCTGCTATTTCAGTTTTTTCAAGAACTAATTTTATTGAAACAGTAAGCGAAAAGGAATACAAAGAAATTCCTGCTTGGTTTAAAAATTGGGAGGATACAGGGCTTATTGCATGGTCGGATAAAAACGCAGATGGAAAAATACAATATGTTGCAGGAAACGCATTGGACGGTAAAAAGCCAGTTTACACAGAAGCAAGAGGCGTAAATGGAGAGCGGATTGTTGCGAACCCTAGTTTAGATGTGAATGAACTTTATGTGGATAGAGATATTATGGTGCTTGCTAACCCGGAAATTGCCAACCTTCCAAACTGGGTAATTGCCCTAGTAGCAGCAGGTGGTATTGCGGCGGCACTGTCTACAGCAGCAGGTTTGCTATTGGTTATTTCTACGTCTATTTCTCATGATTTAATTAAAAAGCAACTACGACCAAATATTTCTGATAAAGGAGAATTAAGAGCAGCAAGGATTTCAATTGTAGTAGCCATAATTATTGCAGGTCTTTTCGGAATTTACCCTCCGGGATTTGTTGCAGCAGTCGTCGCCTTGGCCTTTGGTTTAGCTGCGGCCTCTTTCTTTCCTGCAATTATTTTGGGCATTTTCGATAAGCGAATGAATAAGGAAGGTGCTGTTGCAGGAATGGTTGTAGGGATTTTATTGATGCTTTATTATATGATTCGTTACAAAACAGGACTTATCGGAGTGCTTGAACCTTTGCCACAAAGCCAATGGTGGTTCGGAACTTCTCCAGAAGGGTTTGGAACAGTAGCTATGTTAGTAAACGTAGTAGTGTCTTTTGTTATTTCAAGATTAACTCCAGCTCCACCTATGGATGTTCAAGAAATGGTAGAAAGCATTCGGATTCCTTCTGGAGCTGGAGAGGCGTCTGATCATTAAAGTTGATTTTGAAATGTAGTTTTCTAATACTACTTTTAAAATGATTAATTGATAAAAATCAGCATTACAAAATTGTAATGCTGATTTTTATGTTTGATACTTTCTATTTATAAAAGTGCACTAAACGCATGAAAAAACGTCACCAACAAAAACTAGTCGTCCTTTCGATTGCCTTATTTATAGCATTCAACATTCCGTTTGTGCTTGTTTTTAATTTTGAAGGAGTTTTGTTCGGGATACCAACGTTTTATTTTTCTATTTTTTCTTTGTGGTTATTGTCCATTGTAGTTTCTTATGTAGTTCTAATACGGCATTATGAGTAATTACGCCTTAGTATTTATTATCATTCTGTACTTGATGGTGCTCTTCTATGTTGCTTTTTTAGCAGAGAAGAACAACCGTAGTAAATGGGTAAACAACCCCTACATCTATGCATTGTCGTTGGCGGTGTATTGCTCTGCTTGGACGTATTACGGAAGTGTAGGGATTGCTGCTAATTCAGGAGTAGATTTTTTGCCCATTTATTTAGGACCTGTTATTGCGGCTCCGCTTTGGATTATTGTATTGCGCAAAATTATTCGAATATCAAGTCAACATAAAATCTCCTCCATTGCAGACTTTATCTCTTTGCGTTATGGGAATAACAGGTTTATAGGAGCGTTAGTTACCGTTGTTTGCTTGTTTGGAACTTTGCCCTATATTTCTTTACAGCTCAAGGCAGTTTCAGAAACGTTTGAAATTGTTACAGACGATACCAGTTATGTTGCTACCTCAGTTTGGGATCATACCACATTTTATGTAGCACTAGTTTTGGCAATATTTGCCGCTTTTTTTGGCACTCAGAATACGGATGCATCCGAAAAGCACAAGGGCATTGTTACTACAATTGCTTTCGAGTCGATATTGAAACTGGTCTTCTTTTTAGTTATTGGAGTGTACGTTACTTTTTATTTATTCGATGGAACTTCAGATATTTACGAACGAATATCCATAACAGATAATTTCAAAGAGCTAACTACCTTGGGTGGAATAGAAGATGGGTTTAATTGGCTTCTCATGATTGCACTGTCTTTCTTTTCTATTTTCTTGTTGCCAAGGCAGTTTCAAGTGGCGGTCTTAGAAAATAATCGTGAAAAGCATTTAAAGAAAGCCATATGGCTGTTCCCTTTGTATTTGTTGTTGTTCAACTTCTTCGTAATCTTTATTGCTTGGGGCGGAACCATAACTTTTGGAAGCGCTGAAAATGCGGAGTATTTTACCTTATTACTGCCACTGCAAAATGGAAACACATTTTTAGCTACGCTCGTATTTCTCGGTGGGTTTTCAGCAGTTATGTCAATGGTTATTGTTTCAACCTTAGCCTTGTCCACTATGGTGAGTAATAACCTAATTATTCCTTACGGATTTTTAGATTACTTTATTAAAAATCAACCTGAAAGAAATTCAAAGTTTATAAAAAACATCCGTAGGGTTTCCATTTTTATTATTATCATTTCAGCTTACTTTTTTTATAAGTCCTTCTCCAGAGAAATGTCTTTGTATTCCATTGGGCTAATTTCTTTTGTCATCATCGCTCAATTGGCGCCTTCCTTTTTTATTGGTTTATTTTGGAACAGGGGCTCTTCTAAAGCAACGATTATTGGATTGATTGTGGGGCTTCTACTTGCTTTTTACACATTGGTACTTCCTTTTGTATTGCAAGCTTATACCGGAACCGATGATTTTATTCAACATGGCTTTGCAGGAATTGAAGCACTAAAACCGCACGCTCTTTTTGGAATAGATTTCCTGAGTCCACCTGCACATGCATTCTTTTGGAGTTTATCATTTAACTTATTGTGCTATTTGGTTTTTTCACTTACTTCAAAAGGGAATTACCGTGAACGGAATTATGCTGAAATGTTTGTGGATAGTAACAATTTTACTAATCTTCAGGACAATGCATTGGTTTGGAAAGGTGAGGCCTACGTAGCTGATATAAAAAGTGTTTTAGTTCGTTTTTTAGGAGAAAGTAGAGCTACTCGAGCATTAAGGATCTTTTTCAATAAATACGATTTACCTCAAGACACCCAATTGGCAGATGCCCGATTGATTAATTTTTCTGAAAAGTTACTAACGGGCAGCATAGGAAGTGCTTCTGCAAAAATACTGATTGCGAGTGTAGTAAAGGAAGAGCAGATTAGTTTAATTGAGGTATTGAAAATTTTAGAGGAATCAAAAGAGAACATTGTGAGCAACAAAGTGCTACTCCAAAAATCCAAGGAGTTGTCGCAGCTATCTAGCAAGCTGAAAGACGCCAATCAAGAGTTGCTTGGCAAAGACAAGCAAAAAGACGAGTTTCTAGATACCGTAGCGCATGAGTTGAAAACCCCGATTACAGGAATAAGGGCAGCAACGGAATTATTGATGGATGAAGGCGATGATATGCCCAAAGAAGTAAAAGAGCAGTTTCTTAAAAATATCATTCAAGACTCAGATCGTTTGGGTAGGATGATTAACAATATATTGGATTTAGAAAAATTGGAGACTGGTCGTTTAAGTTTAAATCTGACTAAAAACGATATACAAAAAACCATCACTCGTTCGATTACGGGGTTGTCTCAGCTAGCGGCCAAAAAAGAAATTCAGATGATTAGCCACAATGTGCACTCTTTTGAATTGGAGTACGATGAAGATCGAGTGCTACAGGTTTTTACCAACTTAATCTCAAATGCATTAAAATTCGTGGAGCCAAAAAAAGGCAAAATTATTGTGGATTTTAAAATGGGGAACAATGAATTAGAAATATCGGTAAGTGATAATGGCAAAGGAATTCCCACAGAGGATCACGATTATATTTTCGATAAATTTTATCAATCTAAACATCAAAATACCATTAAGCCACAGGGCAGTGGGTTAGGTTTGGCTATTACCAAGCAAATAGTGGATAAACATAGAGGTAAATTATGGGCGGTTAGGAATAGAAAAGAGGGCGCTTGCCTTGTATTTACTTTGCCGTTTAAGTAATTTAGATGAGATATGGGGAATCGAATTTTATTGGTTGACGACGAGCCAAACATTGTAATGTCTTTAGAGTATGCTTTTAAGAAACAGGGCTTTGAAGTGTTTATTGCAAGAGATGGAGGAGAAGCATTAGAAATTGCAAAAGATAAAATACCTGACTTGGTGCTGTTAGATATTATGATGCCGAATGTAGACGGCTATCAAACCTTAACAGAAATTAGGCAAACTGCTAGTTTAAAAGAAACAAAAGTTGTATTTTTAACAGCGAAGAATAAAGCAACAGACATTGAGAAAGGTTTAAAGCTAGGTGTAGATGATTATTTAACCAAGCCTTTTTCAATTAAAACAATAGTTTCGAAAGTAGAAGAACTATTAGCTTAACAAGGTCTATTAAGTCTTTTTTAAATATTGGTTTTGTGTGCAAACAAACTATGTTTAATTAAAATTTAAAGGCATGAAATTCAAAATTAGTCCACTAGCGTCAGATGTTATCATTAGCATTTATGCAGTGTTAACGTTATTTCTCCGATTTTCTTACGAAAAACAAGCAAACATAAGCGTGATGAATTCCCTTGTAATGGGTATTTGTTTCACCGTATTGCTATATGCACTCATTAAGCTAAAAGTGTTAAATCCAAATTGGTTCGGCTTATTTACTCCTAAAAAAGTAAAGCCATGAATTATAAAGAGTTTTACGAAAGCAGCATAAAAGAACCTGAGAAGTTCTGGAAAGATCAAGCCAACGAGCTGGATTGGAAAACAAAACCAAAAGAAATCTTATCAAAAAATGAAGCCAATTACGATCAGTGGTTTGCTGACGGAAAACTGAATTTGAGTTACCTCTGTATTGATAAGCACATTGAAGATGGTTTTGGCGACACAACCGCTTTAATCTACGATTCGCCGGTAACTCAAACTAAGCGGTTTTACAGCTTTTCTGAAATGCACGATGAGGTTTCAAAGTTAGCAGGAGGATTACAAAAATTGGGTTTAGAAAAAGGAGATACCTGTATTATTTACATGCCCATGATTCCGCAAGCTGTTTTTGCCATGCTCGCTTGTGTGCGAATTGGTGCAGTTCATTCCGTGGTTTTTGGAGGTTTTGCTCCCCATGAATTGGCCATTCGAATAGACGACTGTAAACCAAAGGCGTTGATCACCGCTTCTAGTGGAATCGAAGTCGAGAAAATTATTCCCTACAAACCTTTTGTAGATCAAGCCATAGAAAAGGCAAATTCAAAACCTGAATCTGTTATTGTGTTTGACAGGAAGCTAGGAGTTGAGATTGATCGTAAGGATTATGATGTTGATTATAATGAACTAATTGCAAGTTCACCTTCTGTAGAGGCTATTCCATTGCCTTCAATCCACGCATCTTACATTTTATACACATCGGGCACAACCGGTAAACCAAAAGGAATAATAAGAGACACTGGAGGTTACGCTACGGCATTAAAATTTTCTATGAAATACATTTATGGAGTAGAGCCAGGCGATGTCTTTTGGGCAGCGAGCGATGTGGGCTGGGTCGTTGGTCACAGTTATATTGTTTACGGACCTTTATTGAATCGTAATACAACTGTATTGTTTGAAGGAAAGCCAATTAAAACTCCTGATGCTTCCACTTTTTGGCGAGTAATTAGCGAGCACAAGGTTCGCGTTATGTTTACTGCACCTACTGCTATTAGAGCCATTAAAAAAGAAGACCCTACGGGAGAACATATCAAAGCTCACGATCTTTCTTGTTTAAAATATCAATTTTTGGCCGGTGAACGTTGCGATGTTGCTACGCTAAAATGGACAGAAGAGCAATTAAAAGTTCCTGTAATTGACCATTGGTGGCAAACAGAAAGCGGATGGCCTATGTTGGCAAATATGGCAGGAGTAGAACTACAGAAAGTAGTTTCGGGTAGTGCAGGTTTGCCAGTTTGCGGATACAATATTCAAATTTTAGATGAGCAGGGTAATGAATTACCTTCGAGTTCGGAGGGTTACGTTGCAGCTAAACTTCCACTTCCGCCAGGAACGTTAACCAGTTTGTGGGGGAATCCGGAGCGTTTCAAAGCGGGTTATTTAGATCGTTTTGACGGATATTACTTTTCTGGTGACGGCGGCTATAAAAATGACGACAACTATGTATTCATAACTGGAAGAGTTGATGATGTAATTAACGTTGCAGGTCATAGACTATCAACTGCTGAAATGGAAGAAATTGTAGCCTCTAACAAAGCCGTAGCTGAATGTGCTGTGTTTGGTGTTCATTGCGATTTAAAAGGTCAAAAGCCAATGGGATTAATTGTTTTAAAAACAGAGCAAACCAAAACTGAAAATGAAATTCAGAAAGAGATTATTCAAAAAGTAAGAAAGGAAATTGGTGCTGTAGCATCTTTTAGAGATGTGCTAATAGTAAAACGATTACCTAAAACACGGAGTGGTAAAATTCTGCGAAAGCTACTGCGCAACATAGCAGATGAGATTGCCTATAACGTGCCTTCAACAATAGATGACGTAGAAATTATAAAAGAAATAGAAGCAGTATATAAAAAAGCTGGTGTGGGAATACATCAGTAGTAAAAGCAAAAACGAAGATGCTTTTCGAATAACTTGCAAAGGAATTAGCTAATTTTAGAAGCACCCTACCAAAGCACGAAAAGCAGTAATAGAAACGAAAAATAAAATCACAATGAGTAATTATCATATCAAGCATTTAGAAGAGTATTGGCAAGTTTACCGCAAATCTGTACGAAACCCTGAAAACTTTTGGGAAGAGATTGCTGAGGAACATTTTTTATGGAGAAAAAAATGGGATAAGGTGTTGGAATGGGATTTTTCAAAACCTGAGGTGCAATGGTACAAAGGAGCTAAACTGAACATTACAGAAAACTGTATTGATCGGCACTTAACCACAAGAGCGGATAAAACGGCAATTTTATTCGAGCCAAACGACCCAAAGGAGGCGGCACAGCATATTTCATATAAAGAGTTACATGAGCGAGTTTGCAAATTTGCCAATGTATTGAAGTCTCAAGGAATTGAAAAGGGAGATCGAGTTTGTATTTACTTGCCAATGATTCCTGAACTAGCAGTTTCTGTTTTAGCTTGTGCTAGAATTGGGGCGGTACATTCTGTTGTTTTTGCGGGTTTTAGTTCGTCGGCTTTGGCTACAAGAATTAACGATTGCGATTGTAAAATGGTGATTTGTTCCGATGGATCTTGTAGAGGAGCTAAAACCATTGATTTGAAAGTAATAGTGGATGAAGCACTGGAAACTTGTCCTGGTGTGGAGAAAAATTTGGTAGTAAAAAGAACTGGAGGAAACGTTACGATGAAAGAGGGGAGAGACACTTGGATTCAACCTCTGTTAGATCATGCCTCCTCTGACTGTGAAGCAACAATTGTTGATGCAGAAGATCCGTTATTTATTTTATACACCTCAGGTTCAACGGGTAAGCCAAAAGGAATGGTGCACACCACGGCAGGCTACATGGTATATACAGCATTTACCTTTAAAAATGTATTTCAATACCGCGAAAACGATGTGTATTGGTGCACCGCCGACATTGGATGGATTACCGGTCACAGCTACATTGTTTACGGACCGTTGGCGAATGGCGCAACTACCGTCATGTTTGAGGGGGTGCCGTCGTACCCTGATTTTGGTCGTTTTTGGGAAATTGTAGAAAAGCATAAAGTCACTCAGTTTTACACAGCACCAACTGCTATTCGGGCGTTGGCCAAAGAGAAATTGGATTTTGTAGACAAGCACGATTTAAGCAGCTTAAAAGTATTGGGTACTGTTGGAGAGCCAATTAATGAGGAGGCTTGGCACTGGTACAACGATCACGTAGGGAAGCAGAAAAGTCCGATTGTAGATACCTGGTGGCAAACCGAAACAGGTGGAATTATGATTAGTCCAATTCCATATTCAACACCTACTATTCCAACTTTTGCAACTTTGCCCTTGCCCGGAATTCAACCTGCATTAATGGATGAACTAGGAGAAGAAATTAAAGGGAATCAAGTAGAAGGAAGGTTAGCAATAAAATTCCCGTGGCCATCTATGGCAAGAACGATTTATGGGAATCACGATCGTTACAGGGAGACTTATTTTAGTGCGTTTAAGAATATGTATTTCACGGGAGATGGAGCAAGAAGAGATGCAGTAGGCTATTACCGAATTACCGGGAGAGTAGATGACGTCATTATTGTAAGCGGACATAATTTAGGAACCGCACCTATTGAAGATGCAATCAACGAACACCCTGCGGTGGCAGAAAGCGCCATTGTTGGATTTCCGCATGACATTAAGGGGAGTGCGCTTTACGGTTATGTTACACTCAAAGAAACAGGAGAGGGCAGGGATCATGAAAATTTAAGAAAAGAAATAAATCAATTGATTGCCGATAGAATTGGGCCAATTGCTAAGTTGAATAAGATTCAGTTTACAAACGGATTACCGAAAACGAGAAGCGGTAAAATTATGAGACGAATTCTTCGAAAAATTGCAGAAAAAGACACTTCCAATTTAGGAGATACAAGTACGTTATTGAACCCAGAAGTAGTTCAAGAGATTATGGATAATTCGATTTAATTGAGTTTTTTAGTCCATAAATAAGTGCCGCTTCATTTTTGGAGCGGCATTTTAGTTATTAATTTTCGTTGACTCGGCAGACCTAACAGGTTTTAAAAACCTGTTAGTTCTAGAAATTATTTCAATATATAATTAACAAGGTGACAGATGTCATATGCCATGAATAGCTTCAAGTGTATTTTTGACCGCCATTAGACAGACGATATGAAAATTACCACCGCTAAAGAAGCTGTTGATACCATTGAAAATAACTCAAAAGTTTTCATTCATAGTGCAGCAATGACGCCAACTGTTTTGGTGGATGCTCTCACAAGGTATTGTAATCATGATCACATTAGTTTAATACACATCCATACAGAAGGAACGGCTGGTTACGTTTCTGATTTACCAAGTAATTTTCACACCTATTCGTGTTTTGTTGGAGGAAATATTCGGAAGCAAATTAATACCAACCGAAGAGCGAATTACATTCCTGTTTTTTTAAGTGAAGTAGGAAAAGTGCTGTCAGAAGGCGACAAGAAAGTAGACACAGCGCTACTGCGTGTTTCGCCTCCAGATGTTCATGGTTGGTGTTCTCTGGGCGTTTCGTTAGACGTTAGCATGGCTGCAATAAAGGCGGCAAAAAGAATTATTGTGGAGTTTAATCCGCATGTTCCAAGAGTTCATGGAGATGGATGGATTCATGTGAATGACATTGATTTTGCTGTGGAAACGACGGAACCCATGTTTAACCCCGCACCAAAGGAATTATCAGAGCAAGAAATTAAAATAGGCACTCACATTACGGAGCTGATTGAAGATGGCTCAACACTTCAAATGGGAATAGGGGGAGTGCCAGATGCCGTTTTAGCCCAGCTTACCAATCATAAAGATTTGGGAATACACACTGAAATGTTTTCTGATGGTATTTTACCCTTGTTAGAGAAAGGTGTAATTAACGGAAAGTTTAAAAAAATACTTCCTGGAAAAATTACCAGCTGTTTTGCCATTGGGTCCAATAAACTATATCAGTTCATCGATGATAATCCAAGAATTGCATTCAAAGAAGCATCATTCACAAATGACACTGCAAATATTAGAAAGAATCCGAAGGTGATAGCGATTAATAGCGCCATTGAGATCGACATTACTGGCCAAGTTTGCGCCGATAGTATTGGAGCGTATCAGTATTCTGGAGTGGGAGGACAAATGGATTTTATGCGTGGAGCAGCACTTTCTGAAGGAGGGAAGCCCATTATTGCGCTCACGTCAACAACCAAGAAGGGAGAAAGTAAAATAGCAGCATTTTTAAAACAAGGAGCAAGTGTGACCACAACAAGAGCCCATGTGCACTGGGTGGTGACAGAATTTGGAGCGGTTAATTTATTTGGGAAAGATTTAGTGGAGCGGGCAAATTTGTTAAAATCAATAGCACACCCAAACCACAGAGAAGAGTTGGAACGTGCAATTAAAGAGCGATTTAGAGTTTGAGGAATCGAACAGAGTTGGTTTTAAAAAGCTTCTACTCCATCGGTGAACGCTCTACAATTTCATGTCCTTCTAAGTTGTTAATTCCCCAATTTTCCAATTCATCTTCCGTCCATAACTCTGGAAAGAAAATTCTTTTTTGATACCTCGGATGCATGTATTTCTGCCATTCACTTCCGCCAGTAGCTTCTGCCTTTTCTTTTCCGCTGTTGAGGTATTTTCCTGCAGCATGGTAATGGGCCATCACCCAAAGCACATTTACCGTGTGGTCATAATGTCTCATGGCATTGATTAATTCAACATCTTGTTGGTCTTCTGTTGGAAGTGATTTAAATTTCGTCCAAAGGTTCAACGTATTGTAGGTTTTCATGAAGGTGATAAACTCCTCCATGTACTTGTCTTCAAACAAACTGAGTAGAGCAGACTTTTTTCCGGTCTTATAATCTTTACCGGCAGCTTGCCAGTACAAATGATCAAACGCATGGCTAAATGGAGTATCTCTATCAATTGTTGCTCTAAAACGAATGTCAATCAAGTTGATTAATTCTGTCGATGCAAATTCAATTTTTCTGTATTGAGCACTTTGAAAACCACTGGCAGGTGTTAATGTATCTCTAAATTTCATGTACTGTTCTACTTCCATTCCATCTCCCATAATTTCAAAAGAGGAGGAAAGCATGTCGAAATAGCGACTAATACGATCTAACCGAGTAGCGAAGAACTTCGTACTTAATTCTTCGTTCATGGCGATTTGCTCAATTTCCCAAAGAATCATTTTAAATAATAACTCATTAATTTGATGGTAGATAATGAATACCATCTCGTCTGGTTGGTTGGTCCTTTGAATTTGAAGGTTTAATAGTGCTTCCGGTAAAATGTAATCCCAATAGGTAATTGGTTTGGAGTGTAATAATCCACTTAAGTGGGTATCCACATTTTGGCCAATCTTATTGTATTTTGTTTTTAAATCGTCAATCAATTTCTCCTTCTTCTCGTCCATTTGGTTTTTTTTTGGAATTTGTTTCAGTTGAATTTGCACTAAAGCGAGCAACAAAACTGAGATAGAAAATTAATCAAAATATTAACGAACAATAGTCCTATAAACTCCAATGGTTTGCTTTATGGATAAGGAGAGCCTTAAAATGGCAACTTCCCTAAATCAACATTTCCACCAGTCAAGATAACCCCTACTTTTTTGCCGCTGAAAAGTGCTTTGTTTTTAAGAATAACTGCTAATGGGACAGCACAAGAAGGTTCAATAATAATCTTCATGCGTTCCCAAATGATTCGCATTGCGGCTATTATTTCTTCGTCGTTGCAAGTCAGTACGTTTTCAACACCATTCAGCATGATGGGAAAATTTAATTTGCCCAATGAAGTCAATAATCCGTCAGCTACTGTATTCGGAGCGGTTTGAGGAATCAGTTTCTTTGCTTGGAAAGATTGGAATGCATCGTCAGCTCCTTGGGGTTCTGCTGCAAAAACAGTTGTGCGAGGGGAGAAGTAGTCTCTAGCTAAAATACTGCCAGCTAATAATCCACCACCACCAACCGGGCAAACGAAAACGTCCAAGTCTTGGTGGTCTTCAAATACTTCCTTGGCGCAAGAACTTTGCCCAAGTATTACTTCTACATTGTCATAGGGGTGAATGAAAGTAGCACCTTTTTCATCGAT
>Ga0307934_1001397_pt1 | contig 14869 bp, 10 predicted proteins | sample OrgLakmetageno90_FD_201838 | JGI IMG/M metagenome (GOLD analysis project Ga0307934, IMG submission 201838) | Saline water microbial communities from Organic Lake, Antarctica - #90 | ecosystem: Environmental > Aquatic > Non-marine Saline and Alkaline > Saline | place: Antarctica: Organic Lake... | reverse complement strand
TGATTTTGAACAGTTTATTTTTAAAGGAGTGTACGCATCATGAGCTAATGTCCAGAAACCGCAACTATTTTAGTAATAATTAACTTTTTTATATACGTTTGTATCATTACTAACTAAATTTATAAAAATGAAAAGAATAAGTGTTTTTCTCGGTTTATTGGTTGCATTAACTTTTTCTACTAAGGTTGAAGCACAATTATCGGATAGAATTAATAATCCTAGCACAATTAAAGCAGGAGCTAGGCCTGTTGCAGGAAATTTTGGCTTTTTTTTAGGTCTAGGACTGAATCAAATTGAAGATATAACATCTGAACAGACTAAAGTGGAAAACGCAATTCCGTTGATTAATGTAAGGTACTACTTATCAGATGACTTAGTGTTGAGAGCTGGTATAGCTGTTTGGAAGAGATCAAGGATTTTAGAAGGTGAAATAGACACGAGTAGTGCTATTGGTAACCGATTTCCCGGAGGACAAGGAGTTGGTGATAAGTATGAGCATAGAGAAGTTGATGCGTACACATTGCTAAACCTTGGAATAGAGAAACACTTCAAGCCTTCTAACTTGATTGATGGATATGTTGGTGCTAGCCTTCCCCTCGGATATACAAGAGGCGCCTTATATACAAATAGAGGCGTCGATGGTTCTACAGATTTTTTTACAGAAGAAACGACTAGACTTAGTTTTGTTTATGGAGCAGAAGTATTCGTAGGATTAAATGCATTTGTAGCGGACTTACCATTAGCATTTGGAATTGAATTTGGATTTAGAGGACTTGGAGTTCGAGGAGATAAATTTAAAACAGAGTATGAGGGCTCAGATGGAGGGGTAGGTTACTCAGGAGAGTTTTATACTAATAATATAGATGATTTTGAAAATCAAACTGTTCAAGCTGAGGCAGATAATGTCGAATTTTCTTCCCTGACAGCTAGAACTTTTGATACAGAAGGTATGATTAGACTCTCAATAAATTATTACTTTAAATAAGAAGGGACATGAAATATAATATAAAATATATATGTACAGTTGCTGCTATTGCATTTCTATTATCTTCATGTGCGGGTTCCAGAAGTGTTACGAAAATGAGTTCGACTAGCACAACACCGGATATAGTAAGGCTGGAAATGACTTTAGATGACTACGAATTTCTTGGTGAAACAGAAATTGAAGTCGAATTCCACAAGTACTTCGGCTTATTTAATTATGTCAACACAATTAATGGCGCAGCAGTTACCGCAAGAAATCAAAGTTTTGTTTACTTAAGGGGAAAAACACCTGTTAATTTAGGATCTCCTCTTTTAAATAGAGCTTTGATTAAAGCATACAAGGCTTATCCTGATGCTGACTTTTTAATGCCATCGATGACTGCCATGGAAATAGAACAACTTTTCTTGGGAAGAAAAGTAAAAATGTCAGCGAAAATAAAATCCTATAAGATTAGAAAATAATCTTCACTGCATATTAATAATTATAAAAAGTGCCTTATCTAAGGCACTTTTTTTTTAAATTTGATTCATTATCAAAGTCATAGATTTATGCGTTGCTTAAAGTACTTATTAATATCACTTATTATTTTATTTGCAATTGCATGCAGCAATTCTGACGAAGATCAACCTTTCGGAATAAGAATATCGCCTGATGCAAATTACTTCAATAAGCAAGGTGGGAGTATCATCAACTTTACATTTACTGCTGAATCTAGAGCAGACTTAACAAGGTATCGTGTAATTGAAACAATTGATGACCGAGTAGTGAACACATTAAGAGACCAAAACATCTCGGGTAAATTTTTCTCAGACTGGTTAGATTACACTGTTCCTGACTCTTTAGGTTTTGGCAATCATCAAATTCAATTACTTTTTTCAACTTTTGACGTTAAGGGTAATGAAATGAAGAGAGCGAAGTTTATTACGGTGAACGTTGCAGGAAGATTATTGACAGAGTATGGCGGGAATACAATGTATTCAAGTTTAAGTAACCAATTTGATGCGTATGATTTACTAACAGGTAATCCAAAGTACAGCGCAGATTCTACTTCACATATTCAAGATTTTACATTTGCAAATCCTACAGATTCTCTAAGTAAAACTTGGACATCACCAATTGAAGCAATAAAGTTTGTTAAGTTTAATGGCTTTGATTATCCTAACGCTACGGATATTACGGTTAAAACGGCCTTTGACACAGGAATCAAGAACGATACTATAAGGAACTTGAAAGCGGATGACATCCTGCTAACAAAGATTGATGATAGATATATTGCTATAAAATTAATTTTTGTTATAGACCCTAACGGTAAGGATAACGATAGGTATATTTTTAGCATAAAACGATAATTAATTTTGAAGGTATGAAATTAAGTAGGATATTATTTATCGGGATACTTTTCTTCAGTGTAAATTTTTCTAAAGCTCAAGATCTAATAGAGTTAACTTTAATAAAGAAGCTAGAAAAGCAATATGACAACCGAATTAATTCAGCAATATTATCGATAGATGGTTATTACCTTGTTACAGGGTACACATTAAATAATAGCGCAGGAGGAAAGGATATTTGGGTAGCCAAAATAAATGTTAGTGGTGAAATTATTTGGGAGCACAACTTTGGAGATGTCAATAACGATGAAGGAACAGCGCTAGTTGAAACAACAAAAGGAGATGTTGCCGTAGTTGGTCACTCCATAAATTCAGCCTCTGGATATACAGAAGGATGGTTTTTAAAATTGAATAGTAGTGGCAAGCTTCTAAAAGAATCTGTGCTTAAGATATCTTCCTTTGTTAAGTTAAATGACATTAAGAACCTAGACGATAAGAGTTTTGCTGTATGTGGAGTTAGTAAAACTAACACGGACAATGATTTGAACTTCATGTTGATGAAGTTAAACTCAAATGGCGCTAAAATTTGGCAGCAAGAAGTTGGTACGAAATATTTTGCAGATGAAGCTTTTACTTTGTTTGTGACCAAGGAGAAAGAAATTTTAGTGTCAGGCTTCACTACGCTTCCATCTCAAAAGAGGAAGATATTGTTAGTTAAGACAGATGCTTATGGTAAGGTGCTATTCAAAGAAGAATTAGGAGACGAGGGAATGAACTCCATTACCTCGATGGAAGAAACCCCTAATGGTAAGATAATAATGACCGGATACACTTCCGTTAACTCAAAAGGGGAAGAAGATGTTCTAGTAATGGTATTTGATAAATTTAAAAAGGTAATATCTTACAAATCATTCGGTAAAGCTTCCGTAGATAAGTTTAATTCTATTAAAGTATATAAAGGAGGCTATTTGGCAATCGGAACCTCAAATTCATTTAAAAAAGGACATTCGACTTTATACTTCGCAAAGTTTGATCGAAATTTAGATGTTGAATGGGAAAGGACTCACACCTCTGAAGGAAGTTCAGTTGGTACAGACTTGATCATTAATCGGGATGGATTTACGGCCTTTGGTTCGGTAACTAACAATGGGGTTGAAAATTCGTTAATCCTAAATTATACGGACAATAGCACGGCCATATTCGCCAGTGCTGAAGATGATAATTCTAAAGAGGAGATATTAAAAAAATATTCTGTAATGAATGGTATGACCTTACTGGAAAATGTTGTTAAAGATGAATTTGCAGACGTTACTTACAGGGGCAATGGAGATCCACTAAAAGGATTAAACGTTTCCAAGACATTGGATGACTTAAAAGTTGGTAATTATTATGCACTGATTATTGGTATAGATAACTATAGTGGCTCTTGGAGAGCCTTAAATAATGCCGTAAACGATGCTAAAGCAATAGAAACGCTGCTAAAGACAAAATACAAATTCAATAATTTTAAAACACTTTATAACGAGCAGGCAAATAGAACAAATATCATTTCCTCGTTAGAGTGGCTGGTGGAAAATGTAAATCCTGATGACAATGTGTTTATATACTATTCCGGTCATGGGGAGTTTAAAAAATCATTAAATAAAGGATACTGGGTTCCCTACGGAGCAAATACGCTATCTACGAGTCAGTACATTTCAAATAGTGATATTCAAACGTTCATTAAAGGAATTCAATCCAATCACACCTTATTGGTGGCAGACGCTTGTTTTAGTGGCGATATTTTTAGAGGTAACACGATGTCTGTGCCATTTGAAAATTCTCCAAAGTATTTCAAAAAAGTACATAGTTTAAAATCGAGACAAGCCATGACTTCTGGAGGACTAGAGCCGGTAATGGATGGGGGTTCTGATGGACACTCGGTTTTTGCGTATTACTTGCTGAAAGCATTAAAAGAGAACGATGCAGACATGATGGATGCAAGTCAGGTATTTGGAAAGTTAAAGATTCCGGTGTATAATAACTCTGATCAATCTCCGGACTTTAAACCAATTGGAAAGTCTGGTGATGAAGGAGGACAGTTTATTTTTATGAAAAAGTAACCCCTAACAATAGAATGAATATTCGATGTTCTCTTGTCCTGATATTACTGTCCATTCTTTCATTAAAATCTTACACTCAAAAAAATAATTTTAGCAGCTACACGGTCAGAGAGGGCCTACCTCAAAATACAGTGTATAAAATTTTTCAAGACTCTAAAGGTTATTTATGGTTAGGGACCGATGGCGGCGGGGTATCTAAATTTGACGGTAGAAAGCATACCTATTTTAAAAAAGAAGATGGGTTATCAAGCAACGTTGTTCGCGATATTCTTGAAGATAAAGATGGAAATATTTGGTTCGCTACGAATGATGGGATTAGTATTTATAATGGCATTGAATTCAAAACCATCACAAAAGAAGATGGATTAATTAGTAATACCGTTGTAAAAATATATGAAGATTCTAAAGGAAGAATATGGGCAGGATCTACCGGAGGAGGGTTGAGTTGTGTGTCAATAATGGACAGCGTTTCAGTTACTAATTTTACCATGAACGATGGACTCTCAAGTGATAACGTTTTTTCAATATTAGAAGACAACTATGAGAGACTTTGGCTTGGGTTTATTGGGGGACCTCCTCAAATTGTTAGCCTTGAGGATGACGAGCTAACTGTTCAAGAGATTGCCACAAATTACAACTATGACCTGAACGCAATCTATTGTGGCACTAAAGACAAGGGAGGGAATATATGGTTTGGCTCGATAAACAACGGAGCATTCAAGTTTGAAAATATAGCATTAAACTCAAGTCCTACGGTAATCAATTATAGTGTTCTTTCAGGACTGCAGGATAACTATATTCTAGATATAAATCCTGTTGGTGACACTATCTGGATAGCAACGAATAACGGGGGTGTTCACTATATAGTAGGCAACGAGATTAATAGATTTACAACGAAAGATGGGTTGCCGGGGAATCAAATTTTGGACTTATTTTCTGATAGAGAAGATAACCTTTGGATCAGCTGCATGGGTGAAGGAATTTTGAAATTGAATGGATTCGAATTCTCTCACTATAACAGTCTAGGTGGATTAATTAGCGATCAAATTAGTTACATCAGGAAGAGCGATTCAGACTCTTCCATATGGTTGGCGAGCTACGATAACGGATTGCAAAAGGTGAAGATTGAAAATGGAGAGGTGATTAGTGAAAGTCATATACTTTCTGAAAACCGGCTTTATAACTCAATCAAGGCTTTTGATATTGACGCAAATGGAAACATGTGGGTTGGTACTCAAAACGGGTTAATAGTTTGGAATGAATCTATACTTGCTACCGTTGGATCGGAATACATAGCAGGAGAGAAAATTAACTCCGTTTTATGTGCAACCTCAGGTTGGGTTTGGATCGGCACAAGTAGTGGGTTGTCATTTTACAATGGCGAATATGGAGTCTTTAGCGAAGAAGAAGGGTTTATTAATAATGAAATACAAACGATTATTGAAAGTTCGGATGGAACTGTTTGGATTGGAACCTTAGGCGGCTTAGCAAGCTATAAGGATGAGGTAATGGTAACTTACGATGAAGTGGAAGGACTAACAAATTTGGAAGTTCACTCTTTGGTAGAGGCTAGTGATGGTAAAATCATCATTGGTACCTATGGTGGAGGGCTATTCTCTTTAGACCCATCCAAGGACTCCTCGCAGGTTACACTGCTGTTTGACGCTGCTAACTTAACATCTTCAAATATTTATTCTCTATGTTTTGAAAATGACAGTACCCTTATTGTAGGAACAGATAGGGGTATGGATAAAGTTTATTTTGACTCCAACTTTTCAGTAAAGTCTTTACAGCATTTTACAGAGAACAATGGTTTTCGAGCAATTGAGAACAACATAAACGCAATCTACAACGACAAAACGGAAAACACCGTATACTTCGGAACTGTAAGTGGACTTACCACTTATAAACCGAAACGTGATGAAAAACGTACTCATAAACCAGAGATTATTTTAGAGGAGATTTTGTTATTTAACCAGCGAATGGATTGGTCTAAATTCGGGGATACTGATAGCAACCTTTTGCCGATTAACTTGGAGTTGGCATTCAGTCAAAATTTCATATCCTTCTCATACAGCACAATTTACTTTAGCAATCCAAATAATATTTCGTACGAGTATAAACTAAGTGGACTCAGTGAGGAATGGTTTACCTCTAACAGTAGTGATATCGTTTTTCAAGGACTGGAAGCAAATTCATACACAATTGAGGTAAAGTCGATTACTGAAAATGGTGTTGAAAGTGAATCTCATAAATTCTCATTTGTAATAAACCCACCATTTTATAAAACGTGGTGGTTTTATACTTTTAGTGCCTTATTTATTTTAATTGGGATTCTTGTTTTTATAAATCTCAATTTGAGAAGGTTAAAAAGAGAAAAAATTATTTTGGAGAATACGGTAAGTGAGAGAACTAAGGAAGTTGTAGAACAAAAGGACATTATTGAAGAAAAGAATAAAGAGATCATGGATAGCATAACCTATGCAAAGGGTATACAAAAAGCTATTCTGCCTGACGCACCCAAATTAAATCGTTATTTCGATGATTTTATGGTATTCTTTAGTCCTAAGGATATTGTCAGTGGAGATTTTTATTGGGCGCATGAAAAAAACGGGAAATATTATTTCATGGCAGCAGACTGCACAGGTCATGGAGTTCCTGGAGCCATTATGAGTGTAATAGGCCACACTTGTTTAGAATCAACCTTAAAGCATCCTAAAGAATTAACTGCGGGGGAATTTTTAGATTTATTAAATCAAAATGTAATAGATATTTTACTTCAATCGAAAGAACATAGTGTCAAAGATGGAATGGATGTTGGTTTCTGCATTTATGACCCCGCATCTAACAGTTTACAGTATGCCGGAGCCAACAATCCAATGTACTTCATTCGAAAAATTTCTGCAGGGTTTAGTGATAGTTTGACGGAAGAGCTTTTGGTTTTATCCAATGAGGAGTGCAATCTTTTTGAATTTAAAGCCAACAAGCAACCCATAGGAGACTATGAATATCGCACCAACTTTGATACGCACACCATTACCGTTGAGCCCGGTGATACCGTGTATCTTTTTAGTGATGGGTTCCCAGACCAATTTGGCGGTAAGCGCGGAAAAAAATACATGTACAAGCCGTTTAAGAGGTTTCTTTTAGCAGTTCAAAATAAAACTTTAGGAGAGCAGCAAGAATTGTTAAGTACCGAGTTAAAGAGTTGGATGGCACCTCAAGAAGAAGTCACTCACGAGCAGGTAGATGATGTTTTGATCTTTGGTGTGCGCTTCTAATTATACCACAAGAAGTTCTGACGGAGCCCGGTAATACTAATTGATTTATTACAATTAATTCTTAGTTATTATCCTATTTAGATACGAAAGGAAATAGGTTATCTGTTAAACTTATTTCCTTTCACCTCAAGAAAGTGGTATTTTACCTTCGAGCAACAGCTCCCCGATTTCGGTCCAGTTTTTTTTTATGTTCCCACTTTTCTTAACCAAGCTTTCAAAAAATTACTTTTGCACCATGGCAAATCAAGAAGAAAATTTGAAAAATATTATCGGTCATGCTAAAGAGTATGGCTTTGTATACCCTTCCTCCGAAATTTATGATGGCTTGAGTGCTGCATACGATTACGGTCCACTTGGAAGCGAATTGAAGAACAACATCAAGCAATATTGGTGGAAAGCCATGGTACAAATGCACGAAAATATTGTAGGAATAGATGCATCTATCTTTATGCATCCTACCACGTGGAAAGCTTCCGGCCATACAGATGCATTCAACGATCCGCTAATCGATAACAAGGACTCTAAAAAGCGCTATAGAGCCGATGTTTTAGTGGAAGATTGGGTGACTAAAGTTGAAGCGAAGATTAGCAAAGAAGTAACTAAGGCGGCAAAACGCTTTGGAGATGCTTTTAACGAAGCGGAATTTAGAGCCACTAATCCAAGAGTATTAGCCAACCAAGAAAAGATTGACGACGCAGAAGGTCGATTTAAAACTGCCATGGAAGCAGAAAAGCTGGATGATGTGCGACAGTTAATAATCGACCTAGAAATTGCAGATCCAGTAAGTGGTTCAAAAAATTGGACGGATGTGCGTCAGTTTAACCTAATGTTTAGCACAGAAATGGGAGCTATGGCAGATGGAGCAAGTACGATCTACTTGCGACCAGAAACCGCTCAAGGCATTTTCGTAAACTTTTTGAACGTTCAAAAAACATCGCGTTTAAAAATTCCTTTTGGAATTGCACAAATTGGTAAAGCGTTTAGAAACGAGATTATTGCTCGTCAGTTTATTTTTAGAATGCGAGAGTTTGAGCAGATGGAAATGCAGTTCTTTGTTCGACCTGGGGAAGAGATGAAATGGTACGATTACTGGAAAGAGGAACGTTTAAAATGGCACTTAGCCTTGGGAATTCCTCAAGAAAAATACAAGTTTCATGACCATTTAAAAATGGCGCACTACGCCAACGCAGCTGCCGACATTGAGTTTGATTTTCCTTTTGGTTTTAAAGAATTGGAGGGAATTCACTCCAGAACCGATTTTGATTTGAAACAGCACGAGATGCACTCTGGCAAGAAGTTGCAATATTTTGATCCCGAAATTAACGAGAGTTACGTTCCATACGTAATTGAAACCTCTATTGGCTTAGACCGAATGTTTTTAGCCATTCTTTCCAATTCCATTCAAAATGAAGAATTGGAAGATGGAAGCTCTAGAGTGGTGATGCGAATTCCAAACTTTTTGGCACCAATTAAAGCTGCAATTATGCCGCTAACCAAAAAGGACGGACTCCCCGAAAAGGCAAGAGAGATTTTAAAAACCTTGCAAATGGACTTTAATTGTCAATACGACGAAAAAGACTCCATTGGCAAGCGTTACCGAAGACAAGACGCAATTGGAACTCCATTATCCATTACAGTAGATCACGATAGTTTAGAAGACGATTCTGTAACCATTCGAGATAGAGATACTATGCAGCAGGAGCGCGTCTCAATTGCAGACTTACCTGCTATTATTGCAGAAAAGTTGAGGTTACGGTAACCCCGAAGTATAGATTAAGATTAACGAAAAGCAGTGAGGATATTCTCACTGCTTTTTTTGTGAATAGAAATTTTTGCTTTTAATCTAAGGTGTGGCCTTAGTTTATTGTAAGTGGCTCTAATGATTGAATGGTTAATGTGTTTAGGCTCTTCTTGCATCTGACATTTTAGGTCAAGAACGCTTGCTTTAAAATTCCATTCACCCTTACAGTGAGAGCATACATTATAATCTTTTCGTCTGCTACTTTAATTCTGTGAATTTGTTCTTTGAGTAAACAAGTTTATGTTTTGTAAACGTGTTTAGGATAGGATATTTGAAATAAAAAAGGCCCGCAAACTGCGAGCCTTTTTGTTGGGTTAATGATTTTGTTATTCTACCGTAACAGATTTCGCTAAGTTTCTTGGTTGATCAACGTTACAACCTCTCATCACAGCTATGTGATAAGAAAGTAGTTGCAACGGTATAACTGAAATCAACGGGTCTAAAAACTCATCTGTTTCTGGAATTTCAATGACGTGCTCGGCCATTTCCCGCACATTTTCGTCTCCTTTTGTTACAATCCCAATAATATTGCCATTTCTCGCTTTTACCTCTTGAATGTTACTTACCACTTTTTGATAGTTTGCAATTCTGGTTGCAATAGCAACAACAGGCATATTTTCGTCAATAAGAGCAATTGGTCCGTGCTTCATTTCTGCAGCAGGATAGCCTTCTGCATGGATGTAAGAGATTTCTTTCAACTTTAGGGCTCCTTCTAGAGCTACCGGGAAATTATACCCTCTACCCAAGTATAAGAAGTTTGCGGCATCTTTATATTGTTCGGCAATGTATTTAATTTGATCGTTTAGTTCTAATACCTTCTCAACAAGGTTGGGAATATCGTTTAGCTGATTGGTCAATTCTTGGTAACGTGTTTTAGTAATGCTACCTTTCTTTTTAGCCAGAGTCAACGCCATTAGTGCCAAAATAGTTATTTGGGCAGTGAATGCTTTTGTCGAAGCAACGCCAATTTCTGGTCCTGCATGCGTGTAGGATCCTGCGTCAGTTGCTCTTGCGATAGACGAGCCCACAACGTTACAAATTCCGTATATGGTTGCGCCTTTTTGTTTCGCTAATTCTAATGCCGCTAATGTATCTGCAGTTTCTCCGGATTGGCTAATAGCAATAACGATATCTTTCTCAGAAATAATTGGATTACGATATCTAAATTCTGACGCGTATTCTACTTCAACAGGAATTCTTGCTAAATCCTCAATCATGTATTCTCCAACTAAGGCCGAATGCCAAGATGTTCCGCAAGCAACAAAAATTATTCTGTCTGCGTTCATGAATTTAGATTCAAACTCTTCAACTCCCCCAAGCGTAATTTTGCCGTTTTTAGAATTTAATCGACCCAACATACTAGCTCGAATTGATTGGGGTTGCTCGTATATTTCTTTTAACATGAAATGTTCGTAGCCGCCTTTTTCGATGGCCTCCAAGTTCATTTCTAATTCCTGTATGTATGGGGTAATAGCTTTGTTCGCAATGTCTACAATCTTAACTTCTTGTCCCCTCTCGATAATTGCAACCTGCTCATCGTCTAGATATACTACATTTTTTGTGTACTCAATAATCGGTGTAGCATCGGAAGCCACAAAGAATTCATCTTTACCAATTCCAATTACCAGTGGGCTGCTATTTCGGGCAGCAATTAATTTGTCTGGGTTCTCTTTATCAATTATAACAATAGCGTAAGCTCCAATTACCTCATTTAAGGAGAACCGAACAGCCTCTTCTAAGGAAACTTTTTCTTTATCAATAATGTCCTCGATTAAATGAATCAACACTTCTGTATCGGTATCGCTCTCGAAGGTATGTCCCCTTTTTATTAACTCCTTCTTTAAAGAATCATAATTTTCAATTATTCCATTGTGAATGATGGCTAATCTACCATTTCCACTTTTGTGGGGATGAGCGTTCACGTCGTTTGGGGCACCATGGGTAGCCCATCTTGTATGGCCAATACCAATTGTCGAATTCAGGTTTTGATCTTTCGCAAACTCCTCGAGGTTAGATACTTTTCCTGCTTTTTTATATAGATTCAAGTCGCCGTCTAGTAAAGCAACGCCGGCACTATCGTAACCTCTATATTCTAGTCTTTTTAATCCTTTTAAAACAATAGGGTAGGCTTGTTGATACCCAATATATGCTACAATTCCACACATTATTCTTGAATATTAGTGTAATATAAATTTAATCTAATTCTATTATTGCTGTTGTTTTCGTTTAAAATTACAACCCTTTCGGCTTTCACAGCGCTCCCTGTAACCAATAAGGTTAACCCATTGTCATTTTGATTTCCGTTTAAATAGCTCTGTATGTACCTAGAAATATTGAATTTGTATTCGTTGTTTGTTCTGGAAAAATCTCCACCAAAGAACTCAGCGTTGATAAGAGCATCCGGGATAAACTGCAGTGCGCCAAACTCATCTCTTGCTGCAACGATAAGTTTTTCTGCTTTCCCAACGTTATTTGCGTAGCTACCGTTAGCTGCAGGGATGATCAATTCCGCTCTGTTCACTAAAATTTTACCACCAAGCCTCTCTTTTAGGGTAGGGAATTTAATAGTGGTCTCTACCCCGGCCATTGCTTCTACGTAGGCATAATTGGTATTAGAATTCTGTATTGCTGCTTCAGCTGCGCTACCTGCGTAATCGTGTTCAAATGTATTAAACCGCACGCTCGACGTTTTTATCGGAAAATTAATAGCTTTTTGAACTGTGTCTGTTGAACTACTAGTTGTGCAATAGATTGTCATTTTGGTATCGGTGGCGGTTAATCGAAAATACAGTATGGCTGCCTCGTTATTGGAAATGTTAGGGTTAAATACTGGAGTAATTTGTAGTCCTTTAAAAAAGTCGGCAAAACTTAAATCATCTGCTAATTCGGTACTTCCTTGCTTGGATATTATTTCTTCGCCCAAGGCATTTCCTAAATTAATTCGCAATTGAGGGTTTGGTGTCACGGTGTCCACCGTTCCAAAGTTGTTCGGCTGATACACTTCTCCGACTTCCGTTAGATTAGGAATAAAGCTATGAGTGGCAAGCGGAGTGGCTTGCACTGCAATGTCAGCGTTAGAAAAGTATAATTCGTCAGCACTAAGTGTTTCGTCTATTCGAAAAACATTAAACGTTTGTGCGATGCTAGTATCTCCAAAAATACCACTGTACTCTAAGCTCAGGATTACCGAATCAACTTTAGTAGTTTCTCCTGAATTATTAAAAACCAATGCGTTTGATGACAGTAATGGCTGAATATGTAAGCTGGACCTTGAGTACCCAAAAGCTGAGTCTCTATATTCACCTACTAAACCGATTGCAATTTGATCAGCAAGCGTAGAGTCACTCCTTCGAGTACTAGTCTGTATAGAAGTCGTGTCACTGAAGAAGGAAAATGTAGTGTTATCTTGAAATTCGGGAACTAACGCACCATCTTTTTTGCATGCTTGAAGCAGGAACAAAAAAGATGCGGAAAGGATTAAGACTTTCCGCATTTTGTAAAATAAATTATTTTTTTCCATGAAGCTACTCTGCCAATACTTCTTCTTCTGCTAAAATTTCTTCGTAGAAGTCGTTAAAAGCATCTATATAGTCAGTACCTTGATATTGTAACGTTGGTTTTGTTACATTTTCAATTATTTTTTCAGCACCTTCTTCGCCAACAATTACACCGTCAGACCATGAGGCTGCAGCCGAGCATAGGCTAGAATGAGTTGGTGTAACAAAGTTTTTGAGGTCTTCCTCTGTCACGCCGTCCATAATTGCCTTCTTTGAGAAACTTTCGTCCAAACTTCCCTCAAAGCAATCATTGTAAATAGAAGTAACCACTTTTGAGTTTTCAAAAAGAGGTTCATCTTTATACGATGTTTTAAGATATAATGGAATAAGGCTAGTCATCCAACCGTGGCAATGTATTAAGTCCGGTGCCCAACCTAGTTTTTTAACTGTTTCCAATACTCCTCTGCAGAAGAAAATAGCTCTTTCGTCATTATCTTCGAAAAACTTACCTTCTGCATCTTTCAAAATTGCTTTTCGTTGAAAGTAGTCTTCATTATCGATAAAATAAACTTGCATTCTCGCAGGTTGAATTGATGCCACCTTGATGATAAGCGGATGGTCATTGTCATCTATAATTAAGTTCATTCCAGAAAGACGAATCACTTCATGGAGTTGATTTCTTCTTTCATTAATACACCCAAACTTGGGCATGAATGTTCTTATTTCTTTTCCTTTTTCTTGAATATGTTGGGGTAGGTTTCTACCTATATTGGAAAGATGGTTTGGTGGCAAATAAGGAGTAATTTCTTGAGAGATGTAAAGAATTCTTTTCTTACTCATAAGTGAGATATTAGTTAATAAAGCTTTACAAAATTACGTAAAAATAAAGGACATACACAAGTCTTGTGCTTTGTTGTAGCCTGAATATGTTGAGATTTATACGGAAATACTATTTTTGGGGCAATACTATTAGATGAAAAGAATTGAAATAAAACGAAAACTAAGCCAGGAGGTTCGCCTCTGGAAAGAACAGAAATTGACAGTAGGTTTTGTTCCAACCATGGGGGTTTTACATGGTGGTCACATGGAGTTAATTCGGCGTTCTGTATCTGAAAACGACAAGACGGTTTGCTCCATTTTTGTCAACCCGTTGCAGTTTAATAAAAAGGAGGACCTCGATAATTATCCCAATACATTAGAACAAGACTTTAAATTACTTCAAGAGTCTGGTTGTGACGTTGTTTTTACACCAATTGCAGGTGCTTTTTACGAAGGAGTTACAATTGATAAGTATGATTTTGGAATACTAGGGAAAGTAATGGAGGCACAATACAGGCCCGGTCATTTTGAGGGGGTTGCTGCTGTAGTTAAGGAGTTGTTTTTATCCGTTCATCCTGATCGGGCATATTTTGGTGAAAAGGACTTTCAGCAACTAGCAATTATACAGTGGTTGGTAAGTAAAGAGAGCCTTGATGTTCAAGTAATAGCTTGCGAAACGGTAAGAGCAGAAAGTGGATTAGCACTAAGCTCAAGAAACGTGAGATTATCGGTAGAAGGGCGAAATGCGGCATCGGATGTTTACAGCACTTTAAATTTTTGTAAAAACAACAGGGCCATTTTTGACCCACAAACTTTAGTGGAACTATCTCTTGCAAAACTATCACAGAAGTTTGAAGTAGAGTATTTTGAGATAGTAGATGAAAAAACATTTGAAAGGTTGGAAACTTGGGAAGAAAGTAGCTGTCCCAGGGCTTTTGTAGTAGTTATAGCAGAGGGTGTTCGGTTAATCGATAATCTATCATTAAATCCCTAAATTCGCTTTATAAAATTAATTGTTTGAAATCTATCCTCTCCTTTCTTAAAGTGGCTTTGCCG
>Ga0307934_1001378_pt1 | contig 14993 bp, 12 predicted proteins | sample OrgLakmetageno90_FD_201838 | JGI IMG/M metagenome (GOLD analysis project Ga0307934, IMG submission 201838) | Saline water microbial communities from Organic Lake, Antarctica - #90 | ecosystem: Environmental > Aquatic > Non-marine Saline and Alkaline > Saline | place: Antarctica: Organic Lake... | reverse complement strand
CCAATGCTTTATTCATCGTAAGCACACTACCTGCTAGCACACCATTTTCTAGTCGTGCAGCACCATCTTTTACGATGACTTTTTGACCACCTAAGTCAAACACCCCCTCGCCTGCACCTTGTGCCGACATTGCATCTGTAACTAGAGCAATATTATCACTACCCTTTATCTCGTGCGTAAACTTGACCATATCTGGATGAAGATGTATACCATCAACTATAAGCTCTGCTAGTACTTTCTTTGACATAAGTAGTGCCGTAGCTGCCCCAGGATTACGATGTTCTATAGGACTCATTGCATTAAAAAGATGTGTAGCATGACTACAACCACTATCTATAGCCTTTAAAGCTTGTGTCATCGTACAGTTTGTATGACCTATTGAGCTGATGATATTTTGTGAATTACAATATTGAATAACCTTGTCAGCATTTGCAATCTCAGGAGCTATAGTTATTTTCTTAATCAAACTATTTGAAGCGTTGTGCCAATTAGCTAGTTTTTGTACATCTGCACCTTGTAGATAATTTGGATTTTGAGCACCTATTTTACCCGACGATATAAATGGACCTTCTAAATGGATACCCGCTATCTTTGCTCTTTGGCTTCGGTTTGAAGATGCATACTGTGCTACTGCCTGCATTGATTTGAGAATATCTTCATTAGAAGCAGTCATAGTCGTAGCGAGATAGCTTGTAACTCCATGAGAATATATTGATTTTGAAATCACATCTAAAGCATCTACATCAGCATCCATCACATCCGCACCTTGTGAGCCGTGTATATGAATATCTATAAATCCAGGAATTATGTAATCATCATGACTTAGCTCGATACTTGGTAAATTATATTCACCCTCTTTTGCATCATCGCAAATTGCTAAAATAATGCCATTTTCGACAACTATATCTTGATGCTCAAAATCATTATCACCATAAATTTTGGCACCTTTGAGAATATAACTTTGCATAAAAAACTATTGATAGGTAAAATCTTCTTTTATATTAACCAAATTTAAGTTTTTTTTCTACAATGTTGCATTGGTTTCCTGGGCATATGCATAAAGCCACAAAAGAATTTCGCAAAAAAATGCCGTCTATAGATATAGCTATAGAAATTGTTGATGCACGTATTCCTGATTCTAGTAGTAATCATGTACTGCAAAAAATAGTCGGTGATAAGCCAATTATTAAGATACTTTCAAAGTCAGATCTTGCTGATAACAAAGTAACACAACTGTGGCTTGATGAGTACAAAGGTAGTGCTATCGCGGTAAATACTCTAGCAGATAAAACTCTTGCTAAAAAGTTAATAACTCTAGCTCAAAAGAAACTACCAAATCGTGGCACAGTTTTGAAGCCTATCCGTGCGATAATATTTGGTATACCAAATGTAGGTAAATCTACGATGATAAATAAGCTAGCTGGTCGTAAAATAGCCAAAACCGGTAATGAGCCTGCTGTGACTAAGCTACAACAACGCATCGACATTCAAAAAGGCTTTACTATCTATGATACTCCGGGAATTATGTTCCCAAGTCCTAAGAGTGAAGCTAGTGGATTTAGAATTGCATCTATTGGCTCGATAAGAGATACTGCGATGGATTATGAAGGTACTGCTGATTATCTGATAGAAAGCATAATGGCAAGTAATCCAAACATTCTAGTCAAACGCTACGGTGTAAGTGCAACAAAGATAAAAGAGCAAATGCCTCAAGAGATTTTAAGAGATATAGCTGGATTAAAGCATAAGCACAATGTCATTCATGCTGCTCAAAAAGTTGTCCATGATTTTAGAGCTGGGATATTTGGTAAGTTTTCTTTAGAAGACCCTAAAACTATAAAAGCCGAGCATTTAGCACTAAAGAGAAAAATCGAAAGAGAGAAACTTGAAAAACTCGAACAAAAAGATTAATAATACTTAAATGTACTTAAAAGCTATTATATAATGTATGTAATATTTTATTGGAAACTGTGATAAATGTCTGAACAAGAAAATCTGAGCAAGCCACCTAAAAAGACAGGGCTTGTTGCTTTGACAAAAAAAAATATAATCAAAATTGCAGGTGCTACTGCTATAGTTGTCTGTGGTGCGGTTGGTGTAAATAGCTACTTTAGTTATCAACATCAGCTATTCTTGGAAAGCTACACAAATGCTATCGCTAGTATCGACAATGGTGATCAAACTGGGTACAAAGATGCGTTTGAAGTACTCAGCGACTTAGCTGATAATGACAAAGCTACACCTAGTGACTTGTACTACTTAGGCTATATGTACCAGTATGGTTTAGGTATAAGCAAAGATTATGCTGATGCGTACAAATACTACAAGAAAGCAGCTGCCTCTGATAATGCTATGGCTTACTATCAGCTAGCTACACTTTATGCAAATGGCAATGGTGTAAATAAAGATGAGATTAAAGCACTTGACTACTACAAAAAATCATACCGCTTAGGGTATTTGCCTGCTGTAAATGCTGTTGCAAAAATGCTTGAAGAAAACTCTAGGATAGTTTCTTCTGCAGGTTCTAAGATGTTATATGAAATATATCTAGCTTATGATCAAGATCAGATCAAAGAGGCTGATCCTTCAATAAAAGAAAAATACCTGCTAGCTGCAGCGGCTGAAGGTTATGAGCCTGCCTTGGTTGTACAGGCTTATAGCTATACCAAAACTAATGATAATTACAGGGCTTTGATGTTATGGCAAACACTGCTTTATAGCTCTAACACCAAAATATCTAAGATAGCTAAAGCTGAAATTCCAAAAATTCAGAAAATTTTAGAATCAGAAAGAAAAAAACAAGAATCAAAAATAGAAAACAAACAGGTAGCTGATATACAAAAAGAGAGAGCCTTACTTGTCAAGGAAGTTGAACGCCAAAAAGAGGTTGAATATAAAAAAGAGGCTGGGCGTACAATTCCTATGCAAAAAATAGGTAACTTTAATGGTTTAATTTATCTAAACCTTTTTAATGTTGGCAAAGCATCACTTCAAGAATTTTATAAAGATGTAGCAAATATTGAGATTGATAGTAGTTTAATTAACAATAACAATAATATCCACATAAGCTATATAGATGATCTGCTAAAAATAGCTAATTTGAAATATAGTTACTCATCATTGATTATAGATTTCGGTGATAATAAAAGTACAAATAAGTACGAGGGGCTAGTTTACTATTACTATAATTCTAAAGATAGATATACCAACGATATAGTGGGTAATATAATAAAAAACAAACCGAAAAAATCATCTTTACTGCCCGTACTTATAGCCAATGAATCTCTAAGCTATAAGAAAAAGAAGAAAGAAGCTGACGCTCAAAGGCAGGCTGAAATGGATAAAAATGATGATGCAAACTCGGTTCAATTAACACACGAAGAACAAATTCAGAGAATGCAAGTTTTTGCTCAAAAAGGTGATTATAAGCAATTTTATAAGCTTGAAAAAATAGCTGATGCAGGCGATGTTTATGCCATGTACTATCTTGGAGAGTATTATTATGGTGAAGAAGAGTACGATGACGCCCTTAACTACTATAGAAAAGCTGCTGATGCAAAATATGGGCCAGCATACTATAAGCTAGCATCTCTTTACTACAATGAAGAACGCAACGGTGTACCATACGACAAGCAAAAAGCTATGGAATACTACAAAAAAGCTGCAGCCCTAGATGTCCGCAATGCTAAGCATATTTTGATGTTGATTGAGTAGTCCTTTTAACTATTAACTGATGTTACGCACCAAACCCCATCTTTCCAATGCTTTCTACATACAGACACATACTTTGTATCTATATCTTTTAGAGAATCATCATCTACAACTATAGGATTACCCTCTTTTATAGCTACTCCAGCTTGCACCATCATATTGAAACTTGCTTTTTTACCACAATGACAAATAGTCTTGACCTCTTCAAGAGTATCTGCAATAGCTAAAAGTAACGCTGCTGTTTCAAATGGTTGCCCAAGATAGTTTGATCGCAAACCATAACAAATAACAGGGATATTCAAATCATCAACAATATCTGATAATTGCCAAATTTGCTCTGGACTAAAAAAATGAATCTCATCTACAAGAATACAATCTATAGTCGTCTTTGCATCAAAGTCTTTTACAAAATCATAGACATTATCTATCAATCGCAATGAGTATGCTTCTTTGTCTATACCTATGCGAGATTTGACTTTATTTAGTCCTGCTCTTTTGTCTATAGCTGAGGTTAGTATCAGCGGTGTACGCCCTCTGTCTTCATAGTTGTATGCTACTTTAAGTAGGTCAAGAGTTTTACCTGCATCCATTGATGAGTATCTAAAGTATAATTTTGCCATTATAGGTATCCTTATTGCCAACTGCCATACATTGAGTTTGGTAAGATAAAATACTTACTCCCAAACACATCAAACTGACTATTATTAGCTGTTTTCATATTCTTTTGAGTTAAGCTAGGAAAATCCTGTATATTATCACCAAAATAGGCAACGACTTCATGAGCCGGAAGCTTATCTGTATAAATTATGTTATCCGCATATTTACCTGATTTAACAGCATTGAAACGAGGGTTTTTGTTGTTGTAATCTTTCTGATCTTTATTTGCAAAAAGTATTTGATCATAATATACACCTTGCTCAGATAGATTTTCTTCTGTAGCTTTGATTAATTTTTCATCATTACCAGACCTATTTGTAACTAAACTTACAAAACCACCTTTTTTATGAATAAAATTTGTTAGCATTTTAGCCCCAGGCACAGCTATGGATTTCTTCTTTTTTAAAGATTTATCATAACTATCAGAATCATACTGATAATTTTTGTAATGATCGTACTCTAACCATGAGTTATCTAGCGTAGTTTCATCAATATCTAAAACCACACCCCATGTGCTAGACTTCAACTTATCAGCCTTTATTTTCTTTGCTATTTTGATCTTTGCAAGGTTATAAACCTCTAGTGTTATAGCTTTTTTTTCAACAGAATCGTGATACCACTTTACTCCATCGATATTTGGCGAATCACAACTTATCGCAAAGCCTATAGTAACCAAACTCATTTGTGCTATAGCGACTACTGAAATAATTTTTTTAATTTTCATAATATTCCTCTTACTTTCTTCTAATTATATTCACGCCATGGCGAATAGGTAAAACCAAATTACTCACATCTTTACGCGAATTGATGTACTTATTAAAATCATCAAGTACTTTTGCTCTATGATTTTGTGGATCTATGACTTCACCACGCCATAAAACATCATCTACGATAATTATCCCAGTATCTGCCATTTTATCTATCAAGATATCAAAATACAGTTGAGTTTGCCTTTTATCTGCATCTATAAACGCTATGTCGATGTTATCCGGCAAATCACCTAGCATATCGATAGCATCGCCCTCTACATATTCTATATTTGGATATTTTTTGATATATTCACGAGCTACTTCCCAGCCTACCTGCTTAAATCTATCCATAGTATAAACCTTTGCTGCAGGTGCAATTTCCGCCATCGCAACCGCAGAATGTCCTGTGTAAGTACCTACATCTACGCAGATTTTTGCTTGCGTGCTAAATATAAAAAACTGCAATAAGCTGGTCACAATCTTATCTGATATCATTTGCGAACCGTGGATATTTTCCTGAGTTTCGCGGACAATCTCATTGAGATTATTAGGCAAATCAGTCGTATGATCTAGACAATATTGCCAGATATTATTTTCAGTAAATTGATTTTGATACATAAGGTCAGTTGCAAATAGAAGTGAAGCTAGAAACTATTAAGTATTTTGCATTATACGGAAGGATATTGAAAGTGCTTTTGATGCTTTTTTATGATAGAATTTTAGAGATTTTAACTGACTTTACTTATCTTTATTGTGATGAGTAAATTGGCTATGACCCTGCCTTTAAAAATAATACGAAATCCTCAGCTCGACTGGGGATCTCCTTACCTTAAAGCTGTAGAGTAGATTATAGATAAGTCAAGGCTATAAGGCGGACAGCACATTGTGCTATCCCTACAACCAAATAGATTAAATTGCATAGAGTCAATTTTTTAGAATATAAACAGAACTATATAGATAGGTTTTTTATTTGATGAAAGAAGAAAAAAAAGTTTTTATTAGGACTATGGGTTGTCAGATGAATGAATACGATTCATCAAGAATGTACGAAGTGCTAAATGAAAGCTACAACACCACAAAAACAGATGATTTCAAAGAAGCGGATATCATCATCATCAACACTTGCTCAATCCGTGAAAAAGCACAAGAGAAAGTATTTCATCAGCTTGGTAGATGGAGAAAGCTTAAAGAGGCTAACAAAGATCTAATCATAGGTGTAGGTGGTTGTGTGGCATCGCAAGAGGGGCAAAATATAATCAAAAGAGCTCCTTTTGTAGATATAGTTTTTGGACCTCAAACAATCCATAGATTACCAGATCTGATAAAGAAAAAAGCTGACACTAGCAAATCGCAAGTCGATATATCTTTCCCAGAAATTGAGAAATTTGATTATCTACCTGAACCTAAAGCAGATGGTGTAAAAGCATTTGTATCTATCATGGAAGGCTGTGATAAGTACTGCTCTTACTGTGTAGTACCATATACGCGTGGACCGGAAGTCAACAGACCTTTTGAAGATGTACTAGGTGAATGTGCAATATTAGCAGAGCAAGGTGTGCGTGAAATAACTCTACTGGGGCAAAATGTAAACCATTACATGGGACCTATGGAAAATGGTCAAGTTGCTGATTTAGCATTACTTATACATTTTATAGCGGAGATTGATGGCGTTGATAGAATCCGTTTTCAGACTTCTCACCCTGTTGAGTTTTCACAAAACCTTATAGACGCTTACGGTAGCGTACCAGAACTTGCAAATCATCTGCACTTACCTGTTCAGCATGGTTCAGATCGCATCCTCATAAATATGAAACGCAACCATACTATCTTAGAGTTCAAACAAAAAGTTAGAAAACTAAGAGCTATTCGCCCAGACATAACTATCTCATCTGACTTTATCGTTGGATTCCCTGGAGAGACCGAAGAAGATTTTGAAAAACTAATGAAACTAGTCAAAGATATTCATTTTGACCATTCGTTTAGCTTTTTGTATAGCAAACGCCCTGGTACTCCTGCGGCAGATTTACCTGATGATACTCCACTTGAAGTCAAAAAAGAAAGACTACAAAGATTACAAGATTTATTAAAAAACAACGCTTTGATAATTTCAAGACAAATGGTTGATAGTGTCCAAAGCTTACTAGTAGAAGGTAGATCTTCAAAAACAGCTGGCGTTTTGGTTGGTAGAACTGAAAATAACAGGATAGTATATTTTGCAGGCGATGAATCACTACTTGGTAATTTTGTAGATGTGAAAATAACAGAAGCATCACCAAACTCATTAAAGGGAGAGCTTGCTTAATCTATGAATAAAACTCAATTTACACTAGAACCTTATGACAACGATGCTCTTGGGCTACTTTGTGGTAGTTTAGATGAAAATATCCGAGCAATAGAGAACTACTTCGGTGTTGAGATAAAACACCGTGCTGATGAGTTTGAAATAGCAAGTGACTCAAGTGCAAACAATACTCAAGCTAGACGCTTTGTAAAATCTTGTTATACTGAGATATTTGAAGGCAATACAGATCTTGACCTAGAGCAGATAACTACAATCTTAAATGCAACAGCAAAAGAAACAGTAGCTGAAGCTCCTAGACCTAAAGCATCATCAGAGGGCGAAGTTCAGCTAAGAAGCAAGAAGCTAAAGGCTCGTACGCAAAACCAAGCATTGTATTTAGACAATATCAAAAACAACTTTGTAACATTTGGTGTAGGCCCTGCAGGTACTGGTAAGACATACCTAGCTGTAGCTTGTGCCGTAGCTGCTTATGAACGAGGTGAAGTGCGTAGGATAGTACTAGTTCGCCCTGCTGTCGAGGCTGGTGAGAAGTTAGGCTTTTTACCGGGCGATCTTACTCAAAAGATAGATCCGTATTTACGCCCAATATACGATGCATTGTTTGACTTTATGGGTGTCGAGAAAGTTACAAAACTTATAGAAAGACAAGCTATCGAAATTGCTCCTCTTGCATATATGCGTGGCCGTACGATCAATGATTCATTTATAGTATTAGATGAAGCTCAAAACACTACCAAAGAACAGATGAAGATGTTTTTGACTCGTATTGGTTTCAACACTACTGCGGTTATTACAGGCGATATTACACAGGTAGATTTACCAAAGAATATAACTTCTGGTCTAAAAGATGCTTTGGGCATTCTAGTAGATATAGATGGTATTGGCATAAATTACCTAAAATCTGTAGATATTGTCCGCCATGAAATAGTCCAAAAAATAGTCTCCGCTTATGATAAAGCTTTTGACAAACACGAGAAAAATAAAAATGGATAATCTAGATTTAAATATCATTAATGATGATGAGCACCCCATACCACGCTTTGAAAATTTATTAAAATGCTTTGAGTTAGTTACAGCTCATCACAATATCAAAACTGCAAGCGTGAATGTAAATATAATCTCAAATGAAGAGATTCAACAAATAAACAAAGATTTCCGCGATAAAGATTATCCTACAAATATTATTTCATTTAAATTTGAAAAACCCGAGGGCTTACCAGATGACATAGTAGATGATTTTTTAGGCGATATTGTCATAGCTCCTAAAGTTTTAGAAAAAGAAGCAATTGAACAAAATAAAAACATAAATGACCATTGGTACCATATATTCGTACATGGTTTACTGCATTTACTCGGCTATGACCATATAGAAAATGATGAAGCAGAAACTATGGAAAACCTAGAAATTCAACTTTTAGCAAAATTAAACATTTCCAACCCCTACTTAGAGATAGAAAATTAATATGAATGAATCAAACACCAACAATCAAACAAAAAAAAATAAAAATCGTTTTATGAAAAAGTTCGCATCGAGTATTTTCAATATAGAAAATGAAGATGATCTAATCAATGCTATTGAAAAAGCAAAAGACAATGAAGTCATTGATAAACCCGCTCAAAATATGCTCTTAGGTGCGATGAAAATATCTTCATTAGATGTTGGCGACATTATGATTTCACACTCAAAAATAATAGCTGTAGATATGTCTATGGATATCAATGAAATGCTTGAAAAAACTATTTTTTCTACACACACTCGCCTGCCTGTTTATTGTGAAGATAAAACAGAAGTCTTAGGTATACTGCATGCTAAAGATTTGCTAAAGCTTATAGTTAATAGTGAAATTTTAGAAAGTACTAAAACCCAACTTGAGCCTAGCGATATTCAAAACATCCTTCGTCCTGCTATATTTATACCAGAAACAAAGAAATTAAACTCCATGCTCAAAGACTTTAAAAATAGTCAAAACCATCTAGCTATGGTTGTGGATGAATATGGAGAAATTTCTGGTTTAATCACTATAGAAAATATCCTTGAAGAAATAGTTGGCGATATTGAAGATGAGTTTGATACTATCCACGAGAGTATAACTAAGATTGATAATGATCAATTTATCGTTGATGCCACCACACCGATTGAAGATATTAATGAATATTTTGAAACAACTATAGATGATGAGGGTGAATTTGATACCGTAGCTGGCATGATTATTCAAACTCTTGAATATCTTCCTAAAAAAGGCGACAGTATAGTTGTTGATGGCTTTAAATTTACAGTTAAAGATGCTGATAATCGTAAGATAATTACGGTATTAGTAGAGCGGTTTAAAGTTTAAGCTTTTAAAAACCTCATAGAATAAAACTGTCATGCTGAACTTGTTTCAGTATCTCACTATCAGCATTATTTTTGTTGAGATTCTGAAACAAGTTCAGAATGACTGAGAGGGGATGGTTTGTTGATATACAGAGACACTATAGAGTAAAACCCTTAAATTTAAAGGTATAAAAATTAATGAAAAAAATTAGCATCAAATCACTATTCCCATTCATAGTCACCTTCCTTAGTGGAGTAATCCTTGTCTTTGCATTTGCACCTTTTCGTATAGACATCATAGCTATTATATCGCTGTGTATATTTTTCTATTTTTTGAGTCGATGTGAAAAATACAGATATGCCTTTTTAATATCCTTTATCTTTGGATTAGGCTTTTTTGGCACTAGTATTTCGTGGGTTTATATTAGTATACACTTATTTACTCAATCTATGGCTGCTGGATTGGCTGCTGCTGTAGCCTTAGTTATATTGCTCAGTTTTTTACACACTATACCATTTGGAGTGTTTAGCTACGCTTTGACGCGTAAATCAAGCAATTATATGAAACTATTGGTTTACCCTGCTCTTTGGACACTCTTTGAAATAGTAAAAGCCAATCTACTTTGGGGTGGTTTTCCATGGGTCTCCCTTGGTTATTCTCAAACTGAATCTCCATTGATATGGTACTCAAGTATTGGTGGGGTTTATTTTGTAACTTATTTGCTTGCCTTTATAGCTGTGCTTATCGCTTTTTATATATTACCATTGCTAAAAACAAAGCCTAAATCTACTAGCTCTATATATAAGCTAATAGTATCGACATTAACTATAATCATAATTTATATCGGTGGAATAATAACATCTAAACTACAACCTAGTGAAACCTCAGATCAAACTCAAAAAGTAGTACTAGTCCAAGGAGATTTTATACAAGGTTTTAAATGGGATAATGCTAACTTTGTTAAAATGCAAAGCTACTATGAAGAGATCGCAAAAAAGTATAATGATTCTTTAATTATTCTTTCAGAAAATGCAATTCCTGCATATCGCCAATTTCAAACCGACTATTTTGATGGTTTAAAAAAACTAGCTGATAAAAACAATAATGCTATATTGGTAGGCTCATTAAGCAATGCGGATAATAAAGTTTTAAATAGCTCAATCATGCTTGGTAAAGGCAGTGGCACTTACAGCAAGCACCACCTTGTGCCATTTGGTGAATATTTCCCTGTTAAATTCTTTGGGTATGTAGATAGTGCTGGTCTTAGCAACTTTGATGCCGGAGATAAACTACAGCCGATAATGCACGCCTTTGGCTCACCACTTGCTAACTTTATCTGCTATGAAGTTGGTTATCCTGAGCAGGTGCGTGATCAGCTTCAAGGCGCTAGTATTATATCGGTCATAAGTGATGACTCATGGTTTGGAGATTCTATAGCTCGTGATCAGCAACTACAGATATCACAAGTACGAGCTATTGAAAATGATAGATTTGTGCTTACTACTACTAGTAATGGTATCACTTCTATTATCAACCCAAATGGATCTATTGAAAAGCAGCTACCTAAAGATGTCCGTGGTACGCTAGAGGCTACTGTTTATAAGCTAACTACAGAAACTATTTGGCTAAAAATTGGTATGGCTCTAGTGTTTTTGCTAATGATAGGTAGTGTTGCTACAGCTGTAATCATCAAAATACTTACTAGAAAGTAATTTTTATTTATGAGCACCTCTAAAAACTCATAGCAAACTCTCCTTGTAACTTTCTAAAACCTCAAAGATATGCTCCTCTTTTTCTAGCTGATTTAGTTTAGCTCGGAACTCTCTCGAGTCTGGCACATCTTGTAGATAAAAGCCTGCGTGCGTGCGAATCTCTCTTACAGCGACTTTAGCTGTCTTGAGCTTAATGAGCCTGCGTAAATGCTCCGCTAACACTTCTACTCGCTCTAGTGCTGTTGGTGGGGCTATAAGCTCTCCCGTGTCTAAGTAAGTAGCTATTTGGCGAAATATCCAAGGATTACCACGCGATGCACGCCCCACCATCACAGCATCTACACCTGTATGCTCCATCATAGCCTTGGCACTTTGTGGGCAAAACACATCTCCATTGCCTATCACTACAGTATCTACAGCTTTTTTGACATCACGGATTACATCCCAATTTGCCTTGCCTGTATACATCTGCTCACGCGTGCGACCATGTAAAGCTATAGCACTTACACCAGCATCTTCACAAGCTTTGGCAACTTCTATAGCGTTTATACTTTCACTATCCCAGCCTATACGCATCTTGACTGTGACTGGCTTATGTACCGCCTTTACAATAGCTGATAATATTTCGTGGATTCTATCTACATCCTTTAGAAGAGCTGCACCTGCTTGAAGTTTCTTGGCAATTTTAGGCATTGGACAACCCATATTTATATCCAAGAAATCACACTCGGTATTTTCTGCGATATACTTAGTAGCTCCAACAAAACTCTCAAGGTCTGTACCAAATATCTGCACACCTAAGGGCTTTTCAGAATCCTCCATATAGAGCATTTCCATAGTTTCCCAATGCTTATCGACCACACCTTTGTTGTTGACCATCTCGGTATAGATAAGCCCTGCCCCATGCTCCTTACAGATAGTCCTAAAAGCACTATCACAAAATCCTGCCATCGGTGCTAGAACTACATTATTTTCAATTTCTATATCTGCTATTTTAAATGCCATCTTATAATGTTCGCCACTCTTTTATATGAAAATGTATTGTACTAGATTAAGCTTAAATTGACTAAAATATATTTTATTTTATTTTATTTTATTTTATTTTATTTTATTTGCTGATGTTATGTTATGGGGACTTCTAAAAAACTCTATGTATTCAGATTACCTAGCCTAGGTCAAATGTAAAGTAGATATGAAATACAACGAGATAAAAGATGAGTTTGTATTGGTTTTAAGCAAAATCAAGTTTTTTGTACTTCATGTACCTAACTAAAACACACATCCCAACTGCAACTATAGCAGCACTTATAAAGCATAAAATCGTTACATTTTTAAAATAGTTCTCATATATTTCTGCTCGATATAGTACATCTGTTCCTTTAGTTGGCATTGCTATTAATTTATTGATTAAGCCCGTGATAGAGCTAGACAACCCTATTGCAACATATACAGCACCCATTGCAAAAGCAATCATCTTAGGGTGACAATATATAGCTACCATACACATACTAATACTCACAACCAAAAGCTCTGAAATAGCAATTAGAAGATACGATAAGCCTATGTAATTACCACTTATAATACCATTATCTGATAACTTGAACCCCATATAGATTGAAGCTACTCCTAGAGAAGCTAATACTATACCCGTTGCGAACTGATAAGGAATATAGAATTTTGTTATTTTAGGATACAACTTTACCATAATACCTCCACCAATTATTGTTACAACTGTGTTTATCAACTGATAAGATGCTGGTGCTACATTTAATCCGAGTAGTTTAAGGTCGGAATTATTTTGAGAAACAAGTATAAAGGTTGACTCCATCTGTAAATAAATCAGATAGTAAAATATACTTGCTAATATTAAAATTAACCCAGCTATCTGCAATAATCTTTCTTTCCCACTAATAGATAATATTGATCTTAAAAAAAACGCCAATAAACAAATAATCCCTATAAATATAAGCAACATATTTGCTTGATCTGGATAATGAAAACACTGATGTACAAAAACATAAGAAATTATAATATATGCTGATACTATCATGATCTTTTTTTTAGTAATTGGTTGATTGTCGATGTGATTTGAAAGATTATCAAACATTTTGTATCTATAACTAAAATTAGTCACCGCAATAATTTTACCCATAAATACTATTGCTAATATTGCAACTGGTCCATACTTATACTCAATCAAAAATGGAGCCAATGTAAAAGCAAATATACCAGGGATATTGACAAAAAGATGATAAAAAGTCATCGCACTCTTAGCTGCAGCTTTGTCATCACTATATATTCGTGATAGTAAAGATGGTGCTGTAGTTATTATAAATGAAGCACTTATAGGTACTAGAGTATATGCTATTAAAAACACATGGTTACCACTTGCCACAAAAAAACCACTTATAAATACAAAGAAAAAACTGATCGCCGCCAATATTCCGCCCAAGAGTAAAGAACGCCTTAAACCCAAGTATTTATCAACAATTATTCCACCAATCATAGTTAAAGCTATGCTAACAGCGCGTATTACACCTTGGAAAGAATACGCTTGACTCTCACTAAACCCAATTCCGTACTCCGACATAGGTCTTGTAAGATATATTATCAACACTGCTGCAAAACTAAAATTTGCAAACTGCATCCAAAATTGAATTGATGCAATTGTAAAACTTTGCTTCAATTTTAAGTCTTTTAACATATAGATACCTCTAATAACTGATGTTACGCATTTTAGGTTTTTTCTAAACAAATAGCCTTTTTATAGTGGACTTCTTGCAAAACTAAAAAAATTAAGCTGGTTGAGCCTGTCGAAACCTAGCATAACATCTAGCATTAACTGTGCTTTTTAGAACCGAATAATTACTAATATTTCAATTTTGCAAAAAGTCTAATACTTTTTTTACAAAAAGACATCTAATTTACAGCAGATACAACAGTTCCCACTGAAAAAGTTTACCTATTCTGCTTAAATGGTATAATAAAAATCATAATAATAAAAACCCTGTATATAAAACATGAAACTATATATCTACAATCATTGTCCTCACTGCATAAAAGTTAGACTAGTAGCTGATTTAAGTGGCTTAGACTATGAGTTGGTTTTTCTAGCTAATGATGATGAAAAAGCTCACATTGATAGAATCGGCTCAAAGCAAGTTCCTTTTTTAGAAATGGACGATGGTAAATTTATAAAAGAAAGTATTGATATTTGCAATTACATCGCTAAATTACAAAATTTCAACATTCTCTCATCGCAAATTGATCCTAAAGTGAAAGATCTATTAGATGATTTACCTCAACATTACCGCAGAGTTGTTTATCCGAGGATACCTCACCACCCTGCTAATGAATGTGATTTTCCTACTCAAAGCTCTAAAGATTATTTTATCAATAAAAAATCTGAATATATAGGAGATATGAGTATGCTGCTTAGTAATCCCCCAATGGATGCTATAAATGGGATTCATAAGGCTCTTAACGCTATAGATCCTTATATAAAAGTTCCATTCATAAATGGTAATGAATTATCATGGGATGATAT
>Ga0307934_1001374_pt1 | contig 15030 bp, 22 predicted proteins | sample OrgLakmetageno90_FD_201838 | JGI IMG/M metagenome (GOLD analysis project Ga0307934, IMG submission 201838) | Saline water microbial communities from Organic Lake, Antarctica - #90 | ecosystem: Environmental > Aquatic > Non-marine Saline and Alkaline > Saline | place: Antarctica: Organic Lake... | reverse complement strand
GGGAGAGCTTACTTACTGACTTACTGACTGACTCTAAAAGGGACTCACCTTCCCTGGCGGGGAGAGCTTACTTACTGACTTACTTACTGACTCTAAATGAGGTTTTTGCATTACCTTTAAAAAAAATTAAATTTCTGACCATCACTTAAGTATAACTCGCATCATATATATGGGACACCCAGACCAAAATGTTCAAAATGTTTAATCGTTTAAATATCAATCTATACTATATGTATGAGCCATTCATCATCTTTAAAAGCAATTCTCGACGCATTAAAGGTCAAATTGAATTCAAAAACGGTCAAAATGATGAAACGACCGAAACGACCGAAAGGCATCAACCGACCAACTATGACTGTTCCAGAGCCAGATCAAGTGGTTCAAATGGATTTGCTGTCATTACCAACCGATAGAGGATACAAATACCTATTAACTGCTATAGATATGAATACAAAGTATGCCGATGCCGAACCGTTGAAATCAAAGACACAGGACGAAGTGCTCGAAGCTGCAATCACCCTATTTAGTCGTGGAAATGTCAATCAACCCGAAACAAGATTAGAAATAGACGGAGGAACAGAATTTAATTCTCTATCAAAGTATCTCAAGAATCAAAGCGTGAAAGTGAAGCGAGGAAAACCATATAGACACCGGCAATAGTCTCTTGTTGAGAATCTCAATAAAACGATAGGAACTGCGATCTATACCATTATGAACATCAACGAATTAGCCACTCAAACCGAAGATACAAGTTGGACATTTCTTATAGAGCCTATCATCAAGTCGTATAACGAGTATAAGCGAGAGTATAATATGGAACACCCCGAAATACCGTCAAGACTGCTTCCGCCGACCCAATGTAAGGGCGATGTATGTAATTTGTTGGAAGAAGGAACAAAGGTCAGAATTCCTTTAGAAGCACCAGTGAAGGCCGATAAGTTAAGCAAACGCTTAGGCGGAACCTTTAGAGCTACTGACCTACGCTACAAACCCGAGACCCACGAGATCACAAAAGTAATTTTGCGTCCAGGACAACCGCCGATGTATGCGGTCAATCAAGACTATAAAGTAGGGTATACCAAGGGTGAGCTTCAGGTAGTAGGCGACGACGAAGACGATGACACCAAAGCCCAGACGGTGTTTGTTCCCAAGGACGTTCATTCAAAGAAAGGAAGTTAGGTTGAGACGGAATGGCGAGGCTTCCCAGACAAAAAGGACTTCACGTGGGAGCCAATCGCCAAGATAAAGCGGTTAAATCCGAACCTCACACGAAAGATTGACCGACTGAGGAAATCGTGAGAGTGCGTTCCATCACTTAAGTATTATTTCGTTGTCTATAGTATAACCACAAGACATATGTCCATTCCAACCGATCCATTCAAGAGCCAAACGCTTATGAGCCTATGTGAACAAGGAGATGAGGAGGTATGTAAGGAATACATTCAGTCTTATTTCTACAAGAATCAAGAAGCCGAGGGGGTGTATTTCCTTAACGTAGGAGAACTGAACCGCCAGAACGCGAGCGACGCGAATCCCCAGAAGCCGATATGGACGTTCCTTACAAATCAAGCCGTGAGAGAACATTATCTGTTAGGAGGACACACCATCAAGAAGCTTCAAGGAAATCGTATGATGGAAACGTTCAAAGCCCGAGATTGGTTTTTCAATTACAATGTAGCGTTCTTCAACGTCATCTATACGTTCAACGCACCACCCGTAGATTTCGAGAAGCAAACCATCAACGTTATGGGAATGCCCCTTTTAACACGTGAGAAGTGCGGAAAACTAGAAGACCTAAGCGAGGAAGCAAACGTGGGAGCTTAGTTTATTGCCGAACACATCAACAACGTATGGACATCAAACAACGAGGAGCAATATAGCTTCGTCATTCGTTGGTTAGCCCACATCATCGTGGGAGGTGAGAAACTGGAAACGGCGTTGTATCTCAAGAGTATTCAAGGAACAGGAAAGAGTATGATTATTACATTTCTTATGCGGAAACTCTTAGGATATACATTGACCCTTCAAACCCTTACGAACAGTATGCTTCAACCCGATGCGTATAACTCGATCCTGGACGGGAAACTACTTGTGAACTTTAACGAAATACCCAAAGCGACACACAACAAATGGAGTGCGATGTAGTCAACCCTCAAGAACTACATAACAGAGAAGACCTTTACGTGTAATGAGAAATACCTCAAGACCCAATCACGTCCAAACACGTTTAACCTAATCATTGACACAAACGAAAGCCCTATTCAGATTACCGAGAACATCAGGCGGTATTGTATCTTGGACGTGTCAGCTTCCAAGGTGGGCGACAAGTCGTATTTCAAGCAATTAGCACAGGCGACGAACAACCCAGATGTAGCGAAAGCCTTCTTCCTCTATCTGTGTAAAATCTACGACGAGAGCCGTTCCTTCAAAGGGCTGTATGCTCCAAAATCTAAATCCCTGCACGAAGGAGTTCTAAACAACATTCACCCCATCTTACGTGTCGTTAAGGAGGAGTGGATTGATCAAGAAAAAGATTTCCACATAACCGTAGCAGAGTTCAGGAACTACCTAAAGACCGAGTTAAAAGGACAAGTCAAGAACCTATCCATACCTAAAATTAAGGAATACCTGGAGAAGGTAGGAATTACCTCAAGAATGGGAGAAGGAAGGAAGTAGGTATTTCAGGTAGATTTCCAAGACCTTGTATCAGGGTTCAAGCGAACCTACAAGGCGTTGCGAAACGAGGACGATCCCCAGGACGATATAAGCGAAATAGCACAATTGAGAAAGAGAATCCAAGAACAACAAGAACAGTTAGACGCATACAAGCAACGGATTGAGGAGTTGGAACTAAATCAAGAGTTAGACGAACCAGCAAAGGTAAAAGCCAAGGTGGAAAAGGCGGTAGTCAAGGAAGTCGACAAAGCACAACCCATCAAGGAATGGATATAGAACAATCCGCCAAAGACGTTAAAATCTACTCTGTGTAAAATTGAATGAATATGCGTTCCACTACTTAAGTATTATTTCGTAGTCTATAGTATAGATCACAAAACACAATGATTACGTTTGAAGACCCAACGAGAACCAATCTGAAACTCAATGGACGACCCATCTACAGTATGAGGTTTGATACGACCGAGCCTATCACGGTGAGAGATGTATAGGAATACATTAGAGACTATGAGGAGGACGGCGAAAACCCCTTTGATGAATTTAACATCAAGATTAATCTAAACTTCTCACAGCAAGGGTGGAGAACCCGCTCGTAGTGGATGACGACGACAGACCTTACGAACGACGACAGTCTTTGGCGGGGATACGAAGACGACATCGATGACGATCCATTGAGGACACTTGGAAGCTTTGAATTGTTGCTCATTCGTAAGCCGAACCCCAATGGTGGTAAAGACGAACATAACGACTGCTTACACACCGCCCTTACCAAGGCGTTTCCTTTCTCTGTAGGACGAACCGTCAGCACCCAGGACACGAAAGGGAAATGGAAGAAGTCAATCAAGCGAATATAGAAAGCAGACCTGAAGAAGCTTCTACACCTTGAGAGAGATGATCTCATACATTACAAACGAATTCCAGAGATTGAAGATGAAATACAGATTAGGATTCACGTTATAGGAGACTATACCTATACGTCAGGAAAGCCCTACGAAAGAGAAACTACTCTGCGGCTGGAAAACGAACACTATACATACGTATCACCGAGTTCACAGAAAGGCTTGTTCTTTGCTCCAACCAAAGAGTCGGCAACTCTATACACATTCTTGAGAAACGATGACTCGTCATTTACAATCTATGACGGAAACGCCGAGTATGAAGCAAAGCAATTACCAATCGGCATACATTCTTATGTGTAGAAGGTTACTACAAAGGATGAATTAATTTCAATACACAAAAAGCGTATGGACAACATTAACGCTTTAGCAAAAGAAACTGGAGGTTTTATGGACTTAAGTAAGTATGGATTCAGAGCAAGTTATTTCGTCCGTCATTACTTTGGGAAGTTTTCTAAACTGTATCCAGCAGACCCAATCCAAGAACAAGAAGCGAGATGGATCTCTAAAGCGATGGGTGGAGGTTTGAACTGGGCGAACAACGATACTACATTAAAGCGTGGATTTCAATACGACATCAACAGTTTCTATCCAAGTATGATGAAGAGTAGTATGACGTTCCCAACCAAGAAAGGGACATTCATCAAAGCTGAAACAAAAAAATAGGGATATATGTATTCTTACGGCATCTATAGGGTAAAGGTAGAGGACTTGAACGAGAAATTCGTATAGAAACGCAAGAACGAATACTGGACGCATTACGACTTGAACCGAGCCATTAAGACAGGGGCGAAGGTGTCTCTCATAGAAGACGGAGAGGCGAACGCATTGATGTTCGACGCAACTACGAGAGTGAAAGCAGTTGGATTATTTAAAACTATGATTGAACGGCTTTACACCCTTAAGAAGAAAGGGTTTAAGACGGCGAAAGAAATCCTCAACTGTATCTGGGGGACACTCTGTTAGAAGAACACGATCACCAAGACACACGGAAACGATGACGAAGAGATACTAAACTTTAGAGAATTGAAAAACGCCTATCCTAAACTGAACGGTAGGTTCGTCTCTGGTATTCTGAAGGAAGAAACGCATACTTACAAAACCGCCTACGCACGTCTTGGGGTGTTCCTTACCGCATTTGGAAGAGTAAAACTGTCTAAAGTTGTAGAACCATTCCTAACCAACATTCATTATGTCAATACAGACGGATTCGTGAGCGATCGGGACATTATGTTCGAGTGTAGCGATAGATTAGGAGAATGGAAAGTAGAGAACGTAGGCAAGTGTCATATCAAGCACTGTAAGAAGAAAATGTTTCTGGAGACATAAAGAATGACTACAAGAACCCTTAGGGCTTTTGTAGAATGAACTACTCTTGAAATAGTAAGAAACCAGTTGTGGCTCTCACTATACACACATCTTTTATTTTGGTCTTACGTCCGATCAACCGCATACATATACGACTGGAATCAGTTTCTCCATCTCGTCCTCGTCGTCCCACTCAACATCTACGATGGCTTTCCCTACGACCCATTTAGACATCTGCTGTGTCTTGGCTTTCTCCACATAGCCCCTCCGTGATTTACATACTGTCAGATAATCCCCTGCAATAATTGGATTGGAATCGTCTCGCAACGCTAAGACCGCCCCTTCTCCTACCGAATTGACACCAATCTCGCCGTTCGCCCCTTCTCCACTATACACACCAAATGGAATATGTTTTGCCTCGCTGATTCTAAAGGAAAAGTCGCAGTTGAATACGTCCTTGACTGTCGCCGTTGCTACAGACATTACCTATCCAATCTTTGGCTTCGCTCCGAACAGCGTCCCGTGATGAACTCCCGTGAAGTTCGCAAGTCCATTCTTAACTCTCATTTTCCCATCACCTCGTATTTGTGCTGTGTCTATCATATTCCCATTTCCATCATTTATGAAGAATGAAATCATATTGTCCCCTGGAACTGCTCCCTAAAACTCTCCTACCATTTGGTGCTTTGTGCTTGGTGTATTACTTGTCAAGCTTACGATTGGTTGCGAAACAACACCACCCGCAGTCACCCCGATTATATCCAACTCGTCAAATGTCGCACTCACCGCTTCTATGCTACCAAACACTCGAAACTACGCATTGAATCCGTCGGGTGTAAAGAGTCGTGTCATTGGACTTTTGGTATTATGATAGAACTCAAACAACGCAGATTCGTCTGTTTCTCTATCAAACCCCAAGTCGACATTTCCTGAGAACGGGGTAAAGATGGATCCATCGTGTTCGTTCATCACAATACTCTTAAGGTTCGTAATCGATAGGTTCCCAGCATTGTTCCCCTATGTCAATACCTACGCCAAGTTCCCGACGCTTCCTCCACCTCCGCCTTGACTATCTACGTATGATTTCGTTGCTACGTCCTGGGCGTTCGTAGGATTCGCAACATTGATAATCGCAGACAATCCCGCATCGTTTCCCTGGGTTAAGACTTCGGATAGAGTCCCCACCGTTCCATTTCCTCCTCCTCCAGATGGATTTGTTTGTGTAATGCTGTCGCAATACAGTTTCAATGTGTTCGGCACTAAAAGATTAGAGACGGACATCTATATATAGTATAGGATACGATTCTTTACGCTTGGAGAGACTTAATTGTGGTATGAGCGTCTCGTAGTTGTTCCCTGAGCGACTCTACTTCGGACTTCACGAACGCTAAGTGCTTCTTGGATGTATGGTGATGATTCAGATTGTATCTCGCCACGCACGATCCGCAAGGACATTTAATTTTCTCCTTCAATCTCTGTTTATTCTTCTCGTAATAATACTTGTTATAGCTCCAAGGTGTATCGATACTTGCATCCATTCTATGATGTATAGTATAGAAGTATATTTAAGTAGCGACCTCACTCCATCGCTTGAGAACCTCACGTGCTACTTCATCCTGAATCTTCTTTGTAGACCCTTTCACTCTCTTCGCTACATTGATGGCGGTCTATCGTATCCTTTGTGCTACGCCCTTTGGAATCCCCAAGGTTCGTCCTCTCCCAGTCTTCGTTTTACTGCTGTGCTTCGCTGGTCGTCTACGGCGTGTCTACGCTGGTGTGGCGGTCTTTGGTTGAACCATCTCAATTGCTCTGTTTACGCTTTTGTCTGCTCCTGGAATATCTTGTAGAGCTTTCCACACGCGTAAAATGTTGAGTCGTTCCGTTGTATTCTTTACACGCTGGAATCTACTCATATCTTGATTGTCGGCTTCTGCCAACTTGGCTAATGTGTTTGTTCTCTGTGTGGTTAAGACTGTCCCACTTGGAAGCCCAAACACCCCACCCGTGTCTTCGTCGTCAAGAAGCGCCAACGGACTCTTGGTTGCTGGACGCTGTCTATCCTTCACCGCTGACAAATTCAGTCCGGGTAGGTCTGGTGCTTGACTTGGTAAAGTCCACGAACCCACAGGAAGTTGAGTTGCGGGCAAATCGCCCCAAGAACCCATCGCCTGTTGTGTCGTCTCAGGATTCATAATCTGTGATACGAGTGGATCAATGCGAGATGAACGGTTTTGTCGCTCAATCGCCATAGCCTGTTTAATACGAGGCGAGACTGCCAGAATACCGTCGTTTCCTTGTTGTCGTGCTTCTCGTTCTAAGTCCGCCACAAGCGTCCTGTTGTTTTTTCGTCCCTTGGGTCGTCCCCTACGGCTGGATTGTGATCGTTCCGTGTCTGGTGTGCCTCGTGTGTCCAAGTCCATCTGAGGTGTTCGCTTCCCAGTTGCTCGTCTCCGTGGTGTCGTTTGCTGCGGTGTCGTTTGCTGCGGTGATGCGGTTTCAAACGATGGAACATACTCTTCTATACCGGCCGTTTTCATAATTGTTCTTCCTAAGTCTTTTAAAAGCACCTGGTCGGTTGCTGGAAGTGATGACATTCCTTCGTATCCTTTCCTTGTCATTCGTTCTATACTCTACAGCTGTCTACCAAGATACTGCTACATTTCGCTACTGATGTTGATGGAACCTAAGAAGTCTTTGAGTGCCTTGGTGGCGGTTCTTGCTTTGGAGATTTCCCCAGAGATGATGCCCTTCATAATACTTGCTACGGACTTTCCTATGATTTCTTGATTGGTTTGGTCTGCTTGTTTCCGCTGGTTTGGCGTTCCGTATCTCCCGGAGTCCCGGAGTCGATCAACCTTGGTTTGCTGACGAATGAACGAGGCGTATTCGGTTGCCAAATCAACCGAGTCTCGAGCGTCCAGGTCGGCGTATTTGGCGGTGTCTAATTGCTTTCTCAGGGCGTTCTGAATGAGAGCGTCTACATCTGCGGAGCGATACATATACTATATAAGCTTTTTTCTTTCGTTGAAAGTAAACCCTTAACCAATGCCTTTTCTTAGAAAGAAAGGACAGCAAAGAATTACAGTATTTTCCTAAAAAGTGATTCAAATAAAATGCGATACTATAGTATACACACAATATGGATATAGACGAATTCATTCGGAAGCGAACCGCCCAGCTTGTTATGTTGAAGGAGAAAAACCAGGTCTCTCGCCCCAAACTACCTGTGATGTAGGGTGGTGGGCATCTTATGGATACTGCGAATATGTATGGACAGATTGCTAAATTTTTAGGAAGGAGGGGGGTTCACCTTCTTACGGACCCATTCAAGTCAAAAGCACGATTGAAGAGACGAGATGAGCGGGAAATTGCTTGGGCTAAAAAGTAGTTGTTTGGACGAGGAGGCAGCACTCAGCCACCGAAGCGTAAGATGTCAGACAAAATGAAGAGGCGAGGTGAACTCGTCAGGAAACTAATGAAGCAGACTGGAATGAGTCTCCCACAGGCTTCCAGATACGTAAAAGAGTAGAATATGAGCTATTGATATTAGAGGAGGTAAGCCTATCTCTCACCGAGCACATACCGAGGATATTGTCTAGCAATTTGAACCCAGCGACTCGGTAGTTTCATCACCTTAGTGATTTCTTCCTTCTCCAGCCCAACATATTTGTTCAATAAGTATCTTGTTGAATGAGCAGACGAAGCACGAGGAAATATAACAATCTTATGACTTTCCGCAAGGATAATTCGTGTTGATTTATAGTTCGTAGATAAATGACTGGTGATGAGACACGACGTATTACAATGTCGTCCGGTCTACAAAATATCGTCCTACAACTATTCCAGGGCAAGTCGCACCTTTTTGTTCTACACCGTATCACAATCATCTAAGATCACTAAACAGTCTTTCAACTCTTCCTATATGTCAATCGGTTCTTCCACGAGTTCCTCATTCAAAGGAATTCTCACCAAATTAGGAATCGCATCAAGCACTTCGTCATCATCTAAACGAGAAAACAAAACGATACGACGGTCAGGAAACAGACGCTAATAATTACGAGAATATTTAGACACCCAAGTAGATTTCCCCGCTCCTGAAGGTGCTGTGATATAAACAATTTCTCGTCCAACTCCTGACGGCATAGGATCAAACGTCCCAGAACGAAGCGATAGTTCCCTCTGTTTCTGTTCCTACGCTACTTTGTAATATTGCTTCATCTCGACATCTAGGGGTTCTACAGACTATATTAAATGCTTCCGTAGCAAGTCAAGGCGTTTTGTAGAGAGCCTATTACGAACCAAATCGCTTACCTCAAAATCACGGTTTTCCTTCGCAAAGTCTTCTTCATAGTCTTCACTTTTATTCATAAAAAGAATTCGGTTATTCTCTGTATCCTTCGCAATGGGCACGGTTGTGTCTGAATGCTTCCAAGTAAACGACGGCATATATATACTATAGGAAACCATATTAATTGTATGAGTGTATGACGAGGCATAGAGTGTTTCGTCAAAATGAATCATTTTATTTAGTTAAGTTAAGTCAAAACATATACAAGTTCATCAGGCGTGAGAAAATGACGCTGACAGAGAGAGTGAACCCACCGTCCATAGGATTCCGTAGATGTCACACGCTTCCAAAGTCGCACTATACAGTGTCGTCCGCAGGTCGCTATATCGTCGCCGTCTTTCTGAAATTTAATATGGTTGTAGTCAATAGGATACGGACACTCATACATAAGACGAGCAAGATTAGGGTTTGTGTAAAATCTCTGTCGCACCGCATCTGTCATTAGTTCCTACTGTAAGTCAGGTTTTACTCCATAGGGATCAAAGAAACACAACGTTTTACCTCTTCTAAATAAGGCGACCCAGTGTCCCATCGAAGGCGTTTCTTGATACAACAAAATACAGGGCTTAGAAGGCGATACTATGTCGTCAACTGACTACACTTCGCTCAAAGTATCATACGGTATGATAGAAATATTACACGGTTGGAATCCCTTGATAGGTGGTGGGTTTCGTCCCAGGGTTCGTAAGTCTGTATCACTAAGAGAGTAGTCCATCAAAGCTTTTAAGAAAAGCTTAACCAAAACTTACTTTAGAGTCCCATTTTAATTCTTCCTTACTTACTTTAGAGTCCCATTTTAATTCTTCCTTGATGTTTGCTACACTTTTTAAAAGTGTATATAGTAAATGAGTTCCAACCCAGACTACTTCTACATCAACGCAAATATACGCAACAACGAGAATTCATACGTCCCCGCAACCTACAACGAAGTAAGGAAGACACCCATTATCGCAGAACACGCAGAAGACTACACTCTAAGTGTTGTTCGCTTTACCATTTCTACCAATACAGTCCCTCTTTGGTTGCCTCACATAGATTTAGACCTAATTACGAACCCTACGAAAGACCCAGATCAGACCGTGTATAGAGTTAGTATTGTTGACAGTTCCAACGGCAATCCAATCATCTCCGTTCCTATTATGTGGAAGCCGCAACTCGCAACCGAAGCACGTCCCGCTTGGTAGACCCCACAGGTGTTCTCACGATACTATTATATGTATACCATTCAACACTTTGTCGATATGTTTAATACTTCTCTCAGGAGCATAGATACGCAGACAGTCCAAAGCGTCCCCAATCTTGTGTTTGAGAACGGCGTATTCTCTATGTATGGTGATGACCTGTATCACGAAGGGCAGACCAGTCAATTGTATAGGCTTGTTTTAAATGAACCACTCAACGAACTCTTAAGCGGCTTTCCCGTGGAACGAGTCGCCGAGGGAGACCCAAACCAGTATAACGCCATCCTGTTCCAATCCTTAGGCACAAACATACTTATAGAAGATCCGGGTATAACCAACCAATTTAACCCAGTTCCCTATATGGAAGGCAATCCCGCCGGTGGGTCATCTTACAGACTCAAGATGTCCCAGGACAGAGGAAGTCTCGCACAGTTCCAAATCTTCAGGGGCGTTCAATTTACGTCATCCAGTCTTCCCGTCAGGAGCGAAGGAGTATCAGCAACCACGCCATACGGAATATCCACGAATCAAACCATCAGTTCTTCAGGAGGAGTCCAGTCCGTTCTTATAGATATGGATTGTATCCTGGATGACAAAGAGATGGTAAACCAATCGGTTCTGTAGTATCAACCAAAGATATACCACGAGATTGATCTAATCCAAGGACAAAGCATAGATACGCTTCAATTCAATATCTATTGGTTTGACTCGTATGGAAACTCACATCCACTCTATTTGAAACACGGCTCAGCATCTGTCAAATTCGCATTCAGGAAGAAAGTCATTTCCTGATTAAAAACTTTCTCTGCGTATAGTATATACACAAAGAGATGAGTCTTAACACCGTAGCACTTCAACCCGTCAAAGTAGACCCCGCCCCACTTGATGTATCCCCCAAGCCCTACGCCGTAGACACAGGATACGCCAACCGCACATTTCGTCAATTCGCTCCGTCAGGGTCTTCAGGAGACTACAGTTCGGGCGTGAATTGGTCTATCAGCGTCCCCTCAGGAGTTGGTGTGAGTCGCCGGGCATACATCTCCGCCACCTTTGATATGACATTCACATTCGCCAACGCAGGACAAGCAGACGCAGCCGCATTCAAAGCAGATTCATATGCTCCTCGTTCCTATCCACTGAACCGTTCTATCGCAACATAGACCGCTACGCTTGATGGCGTTCGCTTCACCCAGAACAACGGGCAGATTATGGACGTGATCGTCCACTGCCTAGATGACGAAGTCCATAAGGCTAATTGCCTTGATTCTGTCTTTCGCCGAGACAACTGTCCTTCGTATGCAATGATGAATTAGGCAACCAATAACCCCCTTACTTCCTATGCTGATGGAACGTATCAGAGTCCTTCCCGAGGCACAGGATATTACCAATTGAACTCTCTTGATAATACTGCGATTCCAACGGGCGGAGCAAACGTAACAAGGAAGGTGTCTTTCACCGTCAGTGAAGCAGTTCTCGTTCCGCCATTCCACTATGAATCCAAGGAAGAGCAACCAGCACTGTTTGGAATTGAGACTCTTGAAATCAATGTGAACTTCGGTCAACTCACCAGGACGCTTTGGTCTTAGTTCGGTCTCCCCGACGACATCACAGGGTCTATCACAAGCGTCGCCGTGGAGCAACCTCGTCTGCTCTTAGAGATGTTTACTCCAAAGGTCGGCTTCTCACTACCCAAGCAGGTTGTATACGATATCTTCGAGATGACGCAATACGTATAGGCTGGTGGTGCTGTTTCCGCAGGTGGCACTGCTACTCTCACAAACAACAACAACAAGATGAGCAACTCCGTTCCTTCTCGCATCTTCGTGTTTGCTCGTAGATCCCCTAATTCCCTCACGATGGAACAGGGCAACACCTTCCTAGGCATTCAGTCTCTGTCGGTTCAGATGAATAACCGAAGCGGACTTCTCGCCGATGCTACGCCCCAACAGCTTTGGGACTTATCCAGAACCAACGGACTGGAGCAGGAATACGAAGAGTGGGTAATGAGAAAGTTTGGTAATACGGTTCTATCGGGTGGCATCATATGCCTTGACCCCGCCAAGGATTTGAGTCTGGACGTGGATTAGACCAATGGAAGTAGCGGTTCTGTAGAAATCTCCATCACTGCTCAGGTGTAGAACAACGACGTTGTGGATTACGCCAATGTGGAACTCGTCATTGTGGGTCTCTACGAAGGTGTCCTCAACCTGCTGGACGGCACGAAATTCACTTACGAGCAGGGCGTCATCTCTAAGGCAGATGTATTGTCGGCACAGAAGCTTCCAACTGTATTTGAAAGTCAGCTTTCGGGGCTACACGGCGGTAATCGTCGTCATATTGGACGCAAGATTAGGGAGGGACTGAAGAAGGCTGGACATTGGCTACAGGACGGAGGAGCAAAGAAGATAATGGACGGAGTGAAAACCGCCGCACAAATCGCTCAACAGGCCGAGCAAGTAGCTGGTATGATGGGAATGGGTATCACAGGAGCTGGTAAAGCAAAGGCCAAACGAGGGCGAGGGGCGACAGGTGGTGGCTTGACAGGCGGAAAGAGCCTATCAAGGAATCAGCTTTTAGCTATTATGAACTCGTGAACTGATTTTTAATATCATTCCTTATAGTATATAAAGAATGGCTGCTACTCTAATGACTGGAGCAACAATCGTTGGAACTATGGTTCCATTAGCATACCAAGGCAGTAAATGCGTATACGGTTGGGCTACAAAATTGCCTAATTAGAGACAGAAAGTGTGCGTAGTTGTTCCGCGTCGGTCAGGCAAGACTTCTGTTGTGAGGGAGCTTGAGAGCACCAACAAGGACGTTCTTCTTGTGGATTTAGATGAATGTGTTCGAGCTTCCATCAAACCGTAGGAAGTGTCTAAACTGGATCGAATGGTGGAGAGTGGAGACGAATCAACGCATAGATTAGCCTACTACGGATACTGTCGGACTGTATATGATGACATAAAGAAGCAGTGGCTCACCAAGAAAGGGCGACGTCTTATCGTATTCTGTAGCGATATTGAGTTGGCGAAGGATTTGTTCAAGGTAGAATCCATATTCGTATGTATTCCATCTCATTCTCTCTTTGAGCACGTAAAGAAACAAGCAGAGGACATTGTGGAGGCAGTAGAGCGGAGCAGAATCAGCTTAATCAGTCAGTTAGACAAGGCACATTACACCGTGTATTCTACCTTTGAACAACTACAGGCGTTCATACGGGAAACGTTTGAGTTAGGAAACCGACTATAAGAGTTCCGTTATATATTTAAGTATAAAATAGTTGTATATTGTGTTTGAATTAAATCTAACAGTATTGTAATATGGCCGAGTCATTTTACGAACTAACAGGAGGATAGAGACAAACAGGGTTTGTGAAAGCCCAGATATCAATGAAAGGCAACGATGAAGACATTGTTTCGTCTATGTAGGTCAAGAAACCATATACCAAGAAAACGAAAGAGAAAGCGATTCGTTTTGTTCAGTCGTTAGGTATTGTGAAAGGGAACGCATCTACAGGTCAATCCAACACTATGGACGCTTACTTAAAGGGCGGGTATGTTTCGGGACATACGAATGCTTCCATACGAATGTTGGAGAAATACGGCGACCGTTAGATATTCGGGCTACGGGTCGTGAGAACCCCGCTGTCGTCATCACTGAACCGCCTTCTAAATGTGTTGAGTCTCGGGAAGATGAAGCGTATGAAACAAGAACACGCATTCAGCGACTACTTCCATTTGTATTTGGTTGCGGATATGGGAAATAGAAATCCTCTTGTGATTGAAAAGAATGAACGGGTCGGTATAAGTCAATCATATAAGAAGGACAAGCGAAGTCAGGAGATGAGCATTGAACTTCGCCCCAATCAATCACTAACGCCTAATATGTTGCTTGAGACAACGCTTTCCAAGATAGGTAATTATAACTTCTTTCAATACAGGGCGTTCTCGTTGAACTGTTAGAGATTTATCAAAGACATTCTGTAGAGCAATGGGTTGCTTACGAAACAATTAGACGAATTTATTATGTAGCCCGTGGAGTCTATCGCTAAGAAAATGAGCCCAGGGTTTAAGAAAGTGGCGAATGTTGCTACTGATGTTGCTGGATACGTGAGTAAGTTATTCGGTAGAGGTTGTGAGTGTAAAGACAGGCGGAAACGAGCTATGTAGATGGCGACTGTGTTGAGGGGAAAGGGTCTGTCAAAATCACAGGCGCTTTCAATGGCTTGGAAACACGTTTAAATCAGGATTGGATGACTTTGTCTTTCCATCTTGTTCTTTGAATTGCTTTAATTTCTACGATAGTTTCTTCCATATAGAAGGTCGTATGTCTTCTATAGCCTTCTCTTTCGCTACTTCTTTCATAACATTCTATAGGTGCGGAGTTGGTGTAGGGTCGGTCTTCCGTGTGTTTTCAATCGTGTCAAAGACAAATGTAGCGTCCATCCTTACTTTCTTATACAGTGAGATATTTTTAAACGCAAACGTCCCTTTTAGAGTCAGTAAGTAAGTCAGTAAGTAAGCTCTCCCCGCCAGGGAAGGTGAGTCCCTTTTAGAGTCAGTCAGTAAGTCAGTAAGTAAGCTCTCCCCGCCAGGGAAGGTCAGGTCGATGTATATGA
>Ga0307934_1001365_pt1 | contig 15143 bp, 9 predicted proteins | sample OrgLakmetageno90_FD_201838 | JGI IMG/M metagenome (GOLD analysis project Ga0307934, IMG submission 201838) | Saline water microbial communities from Organic Lake, Antarctica - #90 | ecosystem: Environmental > Aquatic > Non-marine Saline and Alkaline > Saline | place: Antarctica: Organic Lake... | reverse complement strand
GGTTTAAAAGTGGTAGCATTCAAAGGCCTTCGAGGAGGTGGATTAGATTACTTGAATCAGGGAAATTCTTTTCTATTTGATTCTTATGAAACAGCCGAAACAACACTAATATCTGCTGTAAAAGATTACGATCAAGGAAATAGAGCGAAATTGACCGATAATCAAGAAGAGTTGAAAGAGTTAAATTCGCTGCATAAAATCAAATCTGCATTTAAAAAACTATATAAAGAGCACGATTTAGAATTTGATGAAGTTCTGACTAATACGAATCGACTCGATCTGAGACTACCAGGTCACTATCATGATGTTTCATGGAGCAGAGGAATAAATACCACGGCAGATATCCTAACTGAGGCTCAATTCGACAAGTTTTATGACACTGTGAAATTGTAATGCAGATTTAATTTCTCTCATTAATGTATAATAGGTGAATTCATGAAGAATGTTTTAATAATAACCTACTATTGGCCACCAAGTGGAGGTGCTGGAGTCCAACGATGGTTAAAACTTTCGAAATACCTTGTTGATTTAGGTGTCAACGTGCACGTTCTCGCACCTGCAACCGAAAAAGCCAGCTACCTAACACTTGATTCTTCCCTGCAAAAAGATATACACCCGAGCATAACAGTTCACTATTCAGATACGTTTGAAATAATAAATTACTACTCCAAACTAGTAGGTAAAAAAAATGTGCCTACAGCAGGATTTTCAAACGTAGATAATTCTAGTCTCGTTCAAAAATTAGTAAATGGAATAAGAAGTAATTTCTTCCTTCCAGACCCAAGAATAGGTTGGAAAAAATATGCCTTAAAAGAAGCCTTGCGCGTTATAGATGAACACGAAATAAAGTGTATAATCACAACTAGCCCCCCCCACTCAACTCAGGTTATTGGAGATGCAATTAAGAAAAAGAGAAAAATTAAATGGATTGTGGACTTTAGAGATCCTTGGACAGATATCTACTACTACCGACTACTTGGGCATTCCAAAATATCGGCAGCAATAGATAGAAAATTAGAGAAACAAATAATCGAAAATTGCGACAAAATAATTACGGTTAGCTATGGCTTTAGAGAGCTCTTTTTACCGAAATCAAATAAAATAAGTGAAGATAAATTTAGCATTATACCTAATGGATTTGATGAAAGTGACTTCTTAATACAGAACGAAACGGTTAAAAAAGATGAGGAGTTTCTTATTTGCTACACCGGAACCATGTCTTTACAATACGACCCTTTTTCCTTTTTTGAAGTTCTAGACAATCTTCATAAAGAAAGTAACCTTCAAATTTCCATTCGATTTGTTGGAATTGTAGCAGAAGAAATAAAAAACAGTCTCCCAAAGTATTCCTTCCATCACGAAATAATTCCGCCAGTACCTCACTCTGAGATAGGGAAATACCAATCAGAATGCGATTTACTTCTGCTTGTAATTCCGGACATTACCAAGGCAAAAGGAATAACACCCGGAAAGCTATTTGAATATTTAGCGACTAGAAATCAAATTATAGCTCTAGGTCCTTTAGACAGCGATGTCAATAGAATCATTAAAGAATGTAGTTCAGGCATCACGTGTGAAAGAGACATGGTGGAAGAAATGTCTGCTTATGTGCGGACATTGTTAAATAACAAATTGAATGGTATAACAAATCACATCAACGAAGCTGAACTAAAAAAATACAGTAGAAAAGAACAGGCAAAACAAGTGTATCGCTTGATTTAATTTTTCTCCGATTTTACTGCTTTAAATATAGCAAAACCTAAAAGCGCCAAAATAAGGATGGAACTTATCCATGTTAAAATTTGACCTAGCTTTACTGATGTAGGTTCAAAAACAAACTCAATGTTCCCTTTGCCTTGAGGCAGTTCTAGACCTCTTAACAGATAATTTACTTTTGTAAATTCAATCTTTTCTCCATCTAATAGAACAGTCCAGCCTGGATTGTAGTAAATCTCTGAGAATACCGCAAAGGACTTATTACTGGCAGAATATTCATATTGCAACTTGTTTGGGTTATAATTGGTTAATTGAATAAAATCTGAAGAACTTGGGTTATAGGACCGCTCAGAAATAACAGCTGCATCTGATTTCTCAACAATAGCAACGTCTTTTAAATTGTATTTATCTAAAGCCAACATTGCTGAGTCTGCATTATCTACTTCCACTACCTTACTTACAAACCAAGCGTTACCATAAGCATACGGATTCACCACCAAAGACTGAGGAGACTGACCTGTTCGATCGGGTCCAATAATGTATTTAGCATTTAATAAGTTAGCAATCTGCAATGATGGCAAGACTTGATTTACGTACTCTTTCCCACCCTGAGCAAAGGCTTGTCGAACTCCGTAATGCTCCATGCCTAAATAGAAATCAACCAATTCTTGATATTTTTTCATTTTTGCTCCATGGTAGCCGCCTAGTGATTTTTGAAAAAACGGTGTAACTACATCTTGATCCAATCTAGCATTGGTATTTAAGACTCTGTAATGCGTTTGCTCCATGAGCTCTGCAAATTGCAGTTCATAAACTTTGCGACGGTCTAATCTCCTTCCGTTCTCCTCCTTGTAATCGTTCACCCTTTTTGTAATTGCATTTTGAATTCCAGGGTTTAATCTAGTCTCATTCTGCATAATTGCCAAATCTGCTGACGAAGGTTCAAACGGGATTTTTTGTTTTAAGGGTGTAACCCAATTGACATACTTTGACTCTCCTCGCACTTTATTTTGAGCTACTTCGTTATTTAAGTACTTTTTGTCAACCGTCCATAGATCAACTAAAATCAGAGCTCCTAATCCTAAGATGAACAGCTCTTTTTTAATTTTACCGTAAATAAAAAGTAGCAGTAAGATGGTAGCTAAAGCCAGGTATTTTAAACTTCCCCACACACTTTGAGAAACGACATCCGCTCGATAGCTTTCTATTTGGTCCATAACACCAAGAGCAGATTGGCCTGCTTGAGCGGCTTGGGCTATCTCACTATCAGAGGATAAGTCTACGAAGCTACCAGGACTAACTGCCATATATAGTAAAATCAAGAAAGTTGCCCCTAAACCTCCATACAACAATTTACTCTTTTCCTTAATAATCTCTCGATCCTTGATTACCTTATCAATAAACAAAATCGCCATTATGGGAAGAGTAAACTCAGCCACTAACAATATCATAGCAACAGCTCTAAATTTATTGTAGCCAGGAACATAGTCAATAAAGAATTCTGTGACGCCCATAAAGTTTTTACCCCAAGCTAAAACTATAGCTAAAAGGGTAACCGAGAAAATGGCCCATACGAACCTACTTTTAACGAAAAGTAGAGACAATAGCGCAAAACAAACGATAATTATTCCAGCATACACAGGTCCCGAAACGATTGGCTGATTTCCAAAATAACTAAGCACTGCGTTGTTTCGTTGCTGGTATTCCGTTACTAGCAAATTGAAAAATTGAGAATCTTCAGCTCTTAAACGTTCTACTTCCTCTTCCATTCCCAAAAGTGGAATAGACTTTCCTCCTTTCGCCATTGGCACAAGCAAGGTCATCGTCTCGTCTATACCATAACTCCATTGTGTAATATAGTCTTTATCTAAACCTTGACTCACAACTTTCTCATTAGACTCCCCGCCGGGTTGGATAGTTAAATCGGTTTTACCTCTAGTACTTTGTTTAGAGTATTCGTAAGTAATAAGGATGTTTCCTAAGTTCGGCAGTATTCCTAAAAGAGCTGCGATGAAGACTATTCCAACCCGTTTCATAAATTCACTTAAAGCTCCTTGCTTTATTGCGTAGTAAAGCTCTGATATTCCAATAAATATTAAAACGAATAATAAGTAATACGTTATTTGATAATGGTTCACGTATAACTCCAATGCAGTAAAAACGGCCACTAAGGCGGCTCCAACTACTCTTTTCCCCCGAAGTATTTCGATAAATCCACCTACGACAGGAGCCATGAACGCTATCGCGAATATTTTTGTGTTGTGCCCCGCCTCTATGATGATGATGAAATAGGAGGAGAAAGCGAAAGCAATTGCCCCTACTATCGCCAGCCAGGGGTTTATCCTAAGACACAAAAGCAAAATATAAAACCCAAGCAAGTAGGCAAATATAGCTCCTGCAGGATGAGGCAATCCTCCTTTAGCAGCAACCAATAAGTATTTAACAAAATCACCCGAGTTTTTAACCTTCACGGTCAGATAACTTGGCATTCCCGCAAACATATTCCCCGACCATAACGCATTTTCGTCGTACTTCTCTTTATGGCTGGTTATTTCACTACCCATGGACTTCCCTTTCTCCGTATCTCCTTGTTTGAGCTGGTAACCTTCCAAAACCGGGTAAAAATAGACTAGTGACATGCTTAAAAAAAGCACTAAAGCTGTGATGTGTGGTAATATTTTACTTTTATCTATTGCCTTCATAGTATTTGCGAGGTATTATTTGAAAAACAGAAATAAGCTACGTTTAATAATTAAGTCTTTACTGTATTGGATTAACCCGTAACTAATTCTTAACGGAAATTTAGTTAAAATGATAGGTCCATTCAAAAATGATCATTCTTCTACTTCTTCATAATCCACATACTCACCCAACGTATCTTTATTGTCCGATTTTTTTTTCTCTTTCGTTGATTTATTATGTTGGGTTGAATGGTCAGATTGAGTTTGATGAAATTTTTCCTGCTGTTTCCTCATAAACTTTTTTACCAGTATTGGAAAAAGTATTTTAAATAAAAACTTAGCCGCATAATAAACTAAGACAATAATTAAAATTGTCCTCAATAACGTTATTGGCCCTGCTTCAAAAATCATTATTACTTGCTAAGGTACAAGTTTCTCTCAGAATAAATCTCTCGAAAAAACGGATCCTTTAAATCTTTTATGAATTGAATTGCTTCCCCAGTAGATTTCATCTCAGGACCTAATTCCTTGTTTATATCGGGGAATTTATCAAAAGAGAAAACGGGAATCTTAATGGCATAACCTTCTTTATGTGGATTAAATGTAAATTCCTTTAGTTTGGCACCAAGCATCACTTTTGTGGCATAATTAACATATGGCTCTCTATATGCCTTCGATATGAAGGGAACCGTTCTAGAAGCCCTTGGGTTCGCCTCAATAATATATACCTCTTCGTTTTTAACTGCAAACTGAATATTAATCAACCCTTTAGTTCTCAAAGCTAACGCTATCTTTCGAGTATACTCCTCAATTTTAGACATAACATGGTCGCTCAAATCGAAGGCCGGAAGAACAGCATAGGAATCTCCTGAATGAATTCCCGCAGGTTCTATGTGTTCCATTATACCAATGATCTTAACATCCTCTTCGTCACATATAGCATCCGCCTCTGCTTCAATAGCCCCAGATAAAAAGTGATCTAACAAGATTTTATTCCCAGGTAAATCCTTGAGAATATTTACTACGTGCTGCTCAAGTTCCGTTTCATTGATTACAATTTTCATTCCCTGACCGCCTAGAACGTACGAAGGACGAACTAAAAGTGGGAATCCAATTTCCTTGCATAACTCTAACGCCTCGTCTGCCGTTTCAATGGATCCGTACTTTGGATAAGGAATGTCATTTTCTTTCAACAAGTCAGAGAAGCTTCCTCGATCTTCTGCTAAATCTAAAGCTTGATAACTAGTCCCTATAATTTTTATACCGTAACGCTCTAACTTCTCAGCTAATTTTAATGCAGTTTGTCCACCTAGTTGCACAATCACACCTTCTGGTTTCTCATGCTTAATAATGTCGTATATGTGTTCCCAAAAGACAGGTTCAAAATACAACTTATCAGCAGTATCAAAATCTGTGCTTACTGTTTCAGGATTACAATTAATCATAATGGTTTCATAACCCATTTCTTTGGCGGCCATAATCCCATGAACGCAACAATAATCAAACTCTATTCCTTGACCTATTCTATTTGGTCCTGATCCTAATACAATAATTTTCTTTTTATCCGTAACTATTGACTCGTTTTCATCTTCAAAGGTGCTATAATAGTAAGGTGTCTGCGCCTCAAATTCTGCAGCACAAGTATCTACCAATTTATACACTCGGTTAATCTTATACTCTTCTCTCAAAGAGTAAACTTCACTTTCTAAACAATTTAACAGATGCGCTATTTGACGGTCAGCATAGCCTTTTTGCTTTGCTTCCATCAACAAGTTTCTTGGCAAATCTTTCAATGAAAATTTTTGAATCTCGTCCTCTACAGATATCAATTCCTCAATTTGCTTTAGAAACCACATGTCAATTAAGGTGGCTTTATAAATTGTTGATAGTGGTATTCCTAATTTAATTGCGTCGTATAAATGAAATAATCTATTCCAACTTGGATTTTTCAAACTATGTAGAATCTGCTCTTGATCTTTCAACTCCTTTCCATCTGCCCCTAGTCCATTTCGTTTTATCTCTAATGACTGAGCTGCCTTTTGCAGCGCCTCTTGAAAGGAACGACCTATTCCCATTACCTCCCCAACCGATTTCATTTGAAGTCCTAAGGTTTTATCAGGGCTGTCAAACTTGTCGAAATTCCAACGTGGTATTTTGACAATTACATAGTCCAGTGTTGGTTCGTGGTAAGCAGAAGTTGTTTTTGTAATTTGATTTTTTAACTCATCTAAATGATATCCGATAGCCAACTTGGCCGCAATTTTTGCAATAGGGTAACCTGTTGCTTTTGAAGCTAGAGCAGACGACCTAGATACTCTAGGATTTATTTCAATAGCGATGATATCTTCTTTTTCATCGTTGCTTACTGCAAACTGAACGTTACATCCTCCGGCGAAATCACCAATCGACCGCATCATATGAATCGCCATATCACGCATTTTCTGATAGGTTGTATCCGAAAGCGTCATTGCAGGAGCTACCGTTATGGAATCACCAGTGTGGATTCCCATTGGATCCATGTTTTCAATAGAACAAATAATTATCACATTATCGTTGGAATCTCGCAATAACTCCAACTCGTATTCTTTCCAACCCAAAACTGCCTTATCGATCATCACCTCATGAATAGGTGAAGCATGCAACCCTCTAGTAAGTAATTTGTCGAATTCTTCAGCTGTATGGACAAAAGAAGCTCCTGTGCCCCCTAAAGTAAAAGAAGGACGAATTACCAAAGGAAAACCTATCTCTTGTGCAAAATTCTTTCCCTCTAAAAAGGAGTTTGCTATTTTCTGCGGAGCCATACCAACTCCAATTTTCAGCATTAACTCTCTAAACTGTTCGCGGTTTTCTGTGATATTAATGGCATCAATATCCACCCCAATCATTCGAACGTTATACTTTTCCCAAAGTCCTATCTCATCACATTCAATAGCAAGATTTAATGCTGTTTGACCGCCCATGGTTGGTAAAACCGTGTCAATATCTGGATGCTCCTCTAAGATTTTTTCTACAGACTTTGTATTTAATGGCTCCAAATAAACATGGTCTGCCATAACAGGATCCGTCATTATAGTTGCAGGATTCGAGTTAATCAAACTCACTTTTATACCTTCTTCTCTTAATGATCTTGCTGCTTGAGAGCCTGCATAGTCAAATTCGCATGCTTGTCCAATTACAATGGGACCACTCCCGATTATTAACGTGTGTTTTATCGATAAATCTTTTGGCATGAGTGTCGTTTTTGGAATGCGAAGATAATATTACCTTCAGAAGTTGAGAAGAGTATTTAATTTTTTTTATACAAAAAAAGGGACTGTTTTTCAACAGTCCCTTTTTCTTTACTTTAAAGGCGATTATTGTTTGATAAATTTTCCTGTAGTTGCAGTTCCATTTACTATCGTTCTTATGATATATGTTCCTCTATCCAATTCTTCAATATTCACTCTAGTTGTATTTTTTCCGTCCTGAATATTGGTTGGTTGCACTTCTTTAACCACTTGTCCAGCTAAATTAAATACTTGCACATTCACCATACCACCTAAGGTTGAATTGAACTCAATATTAACCTGATTCACGGCTGGATTAGGGTACATAACTAACTTATTTTTTCCTTCCTTAGCTCCTGCTTTTTCAGGTTTGTTGTTAGAGATTCCTACCAATTGATCAGATTCAAAAATTCCTCTACCGTGTGTTCCGATATAAACCTTACCCTGGTTTATTGCTCCTTCATCCCATCCGTAAGTCATTTGCTTAACAGCCATTACAGGCGCTCGTCCAATTCCAGCATTCTCTTCTGTCCATTGGACATCGACAACTGTTGCCCCGTTATCAGTAGCAGTATTCGTTGTGAAAGCGTTATCCGTAGCAAAAACACCCAATTCGGTTCCTACTATTACTTTATTCGAGTCTCTGAAATCAATTACAGCCTCATAAACAGGAGATTCAGGCAACTTATTTGATCCTGCTCCTGAAATATTTACAAATTGAACACCACTTGCTGCTGTAGCATTAGTAGATCTTTGAACATACTGAGCAGAACCATAATTACCTAAAGTTACTACTACATTATCACTGTTATTTGGATCCACCGCTATACCCGTTACTGCTCTGTTACCAAAGTCAGCTATTTTCTGGTGTGCTGTTGTGTTTCGAATCGTGTAATCATTCGGAAATGTAACAAGTAGTTGGCTCAAGTCGATGTCATTCATATTCGAAATTCTGTATAGATCACCACCTGCAGTTCCATAAAACAATTTATCCCCGTCACTTGAGAATACTGCCGATATAGTATTTGTGTTGGTTGGAGTAGGATTAGGAAAAGAACTATTAGCCGCCACAAGAATCCATCTTACCTCATTTACTTCGCTACCCTTTTGCATATCTTTCGTAATCCAAACGTTTCGTTCATCACCACTTAAGGCTCCTCTAACATTAAACAAAGCTACAGTGCTTTGCACCAAATCTGGAAATTCAAACTCATAATTGAACGAGACTTTAGGGTTCACATAAAGCACTTCTGTAGGAAGTCCTGTTGTGTCGTTAACAACAGTTAAACTCAATGGCTGTCTTGGAGGGACAGCTCTAGATAGGTCGTTGTGAAACAAATTATTGTAAAGAACAGCATTATTATAGGTAAAAGGGAAAACATCCGTATTCTTACCTCTATACTTTATCTCTATAGTCATATTATTCTCGTCTACAGTTATCGTATCGAAGGCATTAATGAAAGTTACAACTTTTGAATTTATATCAATCGCGACGCTTAACGTATCGCTCCTATTACTTGGATTTATAGTCGTTGTGTCTTTAGGAAAAGTTACTGAAGTTAAAGTATCCTCTAAAGGTAACTTGTTATTCTTACTGGCATATTGTATGATAGTATTAGCAGCCAATGGAGGTAAAACCGTTTTTGCGTCTCTTACTAAAACAGAATCTTTTGTTTCCGCGTGATTGAATGACTCCCACTTCGCAACAGTAGTATAAAAAACATCAGAACATCTATCGAAACTAGGTGAATTATCACAAAGTGCAGCTAAAGTGCCACTGAAAATTCCAGCATTATCTATAGTGGAACTGCCAACACTAGTTCCAATACCTTGGAGACGAGTAATACCACCGAAATATAACGATGCAATTCCCAATTCAGGATTGATAGTAAATAATTCCGTATCAAAACCATCTCCTCCTCTTACTTGAACAGCACTCTTACCAGAATTAAAATTAAATCCTACTAATTGTGTTCCATTGTCCTGCGTTCCTCCTGCAACTAAATCTTTTGGACCAACGCCAATATCATAAAACTGTGTCACGTTATATCCAAGATTGTACTGCCCAAAAGTTGGTTGAAGATCATTGATATTATCAGAAAAACCAACTCCACCATCAGAACCAATATATAATTTATTAGGATTTTGAGGATGAAAAATAAAGTAATGCTTATCAGCATGCACGTAAAAGAAATTTCTTGCACCATTTCCAAAAAACTCATTTGTGGTTGCAATAACCCTCCATTCACCTTGAATTGGTGCTGGATCAACTGAACTTTGTCTCCACTGATACATTGTCACCCCACCAACTAAAATTTTTCCAGGATCGTTAGGATAAACAGCAATGGTATTATCATAAAAACCTTGGCAACTAATTGGATTACCCATATAGTTGGGAGTGTTTAATAGTTTCTGCCAAGTCAACCCTGCGTCAGAAGTTTTATAAACACCTTCTGTACAACCTACGCCTGAGGTAGAGGCATACATAACACTAGAATTTGATGGAGCGATTGCCAATTCTATTCGATTTGTAGCTCTTTTTCCTGCTATCACTGAAGCATTCCAAGTTAGCCCATTATCTGCTGAGACGTAAACAGAACCTGCAAAGGAAGCTGCAATCTTACCGTCTGCTGTAATGTGAACATCTTGGCAAGGACTAACTAATCCAATTGGGTTTGTCCATGTTTGGCCACCATCATTGGTCTCTCTCAATCCTCTATTCATCGCAACAAAAATTCTTTGCGAATTATTAGGATCAATTGCTATTTCACTCATAGTTGCCCATTCTGCTCCGTAATTCAAATCCGCAGTAGGACCCTCGACTAAATCAGAAGCTCCATTTCCTGTCAACTTCCACAAACCATTACCTGCGAAGTCGGAACCAACACCTTTATTGTTGGAAGAACCATCAAAATATGGACCTGTTCCAACGTAAACATCTCCGTTAGGAGCTTGCGCCATGGTTGAAACATTCAGAATTTTGAAGTCATTGTCATAAGCGCTCCATGACAAACCTCCGTCGAATGATTCCCAAACACCACCTGAAACTGCGCCTGCATAAATATGATTCGTATCTGCATTGTCAATCACTATGGCTCTTGTTCTTCCACCTACGTTATCAGGACCCTTAAAATTCCAAGTCAAGTTAAGCGCTTTATTACCACGCTTTAGCTTATCCGCTTGTTTTTTAGCAGCACTCACTTCTGCTGTTGAAATGGTACCGGTTTCTCTATTATTTCTAATAGAATTCATGTACTCTAAATATCCAGAATGGATTTGGTCTTTCGATTGAAAGGCGTTAGATTCTCTAGGAAAATATTGTTCTTTCGGGGAAGAATCTAGTAAAAAAACGCCAGCAGCTGCAGTTAAACAAGTTGCTGTCAAGAGAGTTAACTTTCTAATATTCATATTCATTAGGTATTATATTTAAACTACAGTTAAGTCACACAATTTATGAATAATATCATAAATTTAAAACCCAACGTTAAACTTTTATTACATTCTTATATTATGACAACTTAACTCTTATTATTGTTGCCTGGTATTTAAAAAATTAATCCACATTTCGAGTACCAAAGAAAATGGCAATGTACAAATTGGGATAAAATTGGCGATTTTCAGTAAAAGCTAAGATTGGAATTTTGCGCAAGTATGCATCAATCGTAAATCCAACTTCCGCAGATTTTATCAGTTCACGTTGATCTCCGTAATCAAAGTGCAAGCCTAATTTTCCGAATAACCCGGGATAGATTTTTATTTCGTCGAATCCATTAAAAAAAGAAGCCCTGCTATAAATGTTATTGGTGCTATGTTCATCAGGATCGTATCGTTCTTTAGAAACAATTCGTGAAGTAATAGACTCCTGTTGTATAATGTTTAAATAAACCGGCTTCGCGATTCCTACAGAAGGACCTAATTGGAAAATAGAAGTAATGGATACGCCTTTGATAGATTGCTTAGGAAAAATTACCTTTTGAATTCCGACGGATGGACGGACAGCAAAAAATGCGTTTAATTTTCCAAAAATATAACCTCTCACATCTTCTTCAAAAGGATAAATACTTTTTATTTCTCTTGGGTGCTTTATGTTTGCTACTTCTATCTCAAACATTCGTTTTACAAACGCAGATTGATATTTAACATAGCGATAGGTTGCTTGAAACCCATTTGTATGTATACCAATACCCACAGATTGCTCTGTTTTGAAAACAGTTGTCTTTTCTTCAAAAATAGTTTCTTGCCCTTTCACGTGAATACAGAACAGTATCGCTAGTAGAAAAGTTATTGTATATGTTTGTGTTTTCAATAGATTTTCTTTGAAACAAATTTAAGCAATACAATATCATATTTAATGGGAGTAAAAATTAAGGGGGAATATGCCGGTGATTTACGTTGCGTTCTAACCCACCAAACTGGAGAAAAAATACAGACCGATGCACCATTGGATAATCATGGTAAGGGAGAAGCATTCTCCCCAACAGATTTAATTGCAGCCGCTTTAGGAGCTTGTATGGTCACTATTCTTGCAATTCGCGCAAAATCTAAGGGTGTACCTATCGGTGAACCTACTTTTAAGGTTATGAAAGAAATGCAAGCACAGCCTAGAATAATAAAAGAAGTTGCTGTTGAAATTCGTTTCTCGGTCGAGATAGCCGAGGATAACAAAAAATATTTGGAAAAGGAGGCTAGAAGCTGCCCTGTAGCGCTTAGTCTGAACAGCGAACTAAAACAGAATATAACCTTTATATATGTTTAGCGACCTCGCTGGATTGAATCATGTGGTGAGACACGTCAAAAATGGACTTACCATTTTGTATTAAAATTAATTGGGGTGAAGCATGCTCCACAGCAAGGTCTTCGGCTATTTTATTACTTAATTGACGAAACCGAATTAAATCCAATAGATAAATGGGTGTTTCATTCGATTCTTTATCCCAAGATTTTTCAAGTCGATTTTTAGCCATAGAACTTACAGGGCATCTCGTAGAATGTTTGAAAAGTGCGACTTTATCAGACGTGGACAGTGCGTTTCGCAAATCTTCATCTGATTCAATCGGCAACCAATTCAATTTAGGATGGGTTTTGAACAGTCTTAACATCTGCTTTGCTATATGCTGCACATCTATGAGTTGACTTACAAGAAAATAATAATGCAGTTGCAAAAACAACTACCAAAGCTACTGCTACCTTTTTCATAACGTTCAATTAATTAATCCATACAAAAATAACCAAAGCAAAGCAGCTTTTTGTTCTTTTGCTGAAATTTGTTAACAACACTTTATACCCATTCTGTTCTTCATTAAGATGAAAATAAAGCCATTAAATTTATTCCTTAACGCCGCTTGGAGCCGTTTATTATCAAGAGAATTAAATGCCCCTTACTATAAAATGCTATTGAAATTTTTAGAATTTGAATATCAAAACGAAGTAGTTTTTCCACAAAAGGAAAAGATCTTTGCTGCATTTCAACATAAAAATCCTAGAGAGATTAAAATTGTAATTCTTGGGCAAGACCCGTATCATAATTATTCTCAAGCAAACGGACTTGCCTTTTCGGTTACTCAAGGGCTAAAACTTCCACCCTCTTTAAAAAATATTATTAAAGAATTGAAAGCAGACGTGGATATAACGGAACCGATACACGGTGATTTAACGCATTGGGCAGATCAAGGAGTATTGTTGTTAAACACCTGTTTAACGGTTAGAGCACACGAGCCACTTTCTCACCAAAATAAGGGTTGGGAGAAATTTACGGATGGTATTATTCGACTATTGAGCGAAAGTAACCCCGAAACTATTTTTCTGCTGTGGGGTAACAAAGCCATTGCAAAAAAAGAATTAATCAACAATGACAACGTTGTATTGACGAGTCAGCATCCTTCTCCCCTATCCGCATATCGAGGTTTTTTTGGATGCAAACATTTTAGTCAAGCGAACAAAATATTACTTTCACAAGGAAAAGAACCTATCGATTGGGAAATATTTTAAATTTTAAACGTTTAGAGCAAATGAGATTTCTTCTGCTTCTCGTTTATGCATCTTTATTTTCGATTCACTGCTTCTCTCAAAATAGTAGGCTTGAAGTTTTTGGAGTAGAAGGTCTTAAGATTAACTACAAAACTATCGTTAAAGATAGTTTGGAAAGTAAAACCGTTGCAAAGAATGTACTAAAGGAACTTTATAACTTAGGTTATTTAGGTGCATCTATTGATTCAAATGAACTTAGAGGCAATACACATCAGATATTTATCTCCAAAGGAATTGAAGTCAAATGGGCAACATTAAGTAGCGGAAATTTTTCTGATGAAGCATTAGAGGCCTTTGACTTTGCTCCAAGTAGATTCGAGAATAACGCATTTAACCTTAAACAAGTAAACAAGCTTTTTGAAAAAGTAATTGGCTTTTACGAAAACAGAGGTTACCCTTTTGTTTCCGTGCAACTAAAAGATGTAGAATTCACGGAAAAAAATGAAATAACAGCCTCCTTATTCTTAGATAAAAACCAACGATACATTATCGACAGCATTGAGGTAATTGGCAACTCTGAAATAAGCAAAACGTATCTCTTAAATTATATTGGACTGAATGAAGGGGATTTATATCAGGAGAATAAGATAAACGCAATAGAAAACCGATTACGAGAAATCCCATTCGTTACGATTACTGAAAAACCTGAAATTCAGTTTTTCGAAGAAGGGGTAAAAGTTGTATTGCGCTTAAACCGAAAAAAGGCAAGTCGGTTTGATGGAGTTCTAGGCTTATTGACAAATGAAAATAGCGGTAAAATTGAACTAACAGGAGACGTGGACCTTAACCTTATTAATGGAATAAAGAGAGGTGAAACTTTCGGCTTGAATTGGCGCAAATTGAAAGGGAATAGCCAGGATTTGAACGTGAACACGATTTACCCTTATCTTTTCAAAACTCCATTTGGAGTGGCGGTCGACTTTAAACTTTTTAAGCGCGACACCACGTTTTTAGACCTGGAAACAAGAATTGGGCTAAACTATCTGTTAGAACGGGGAGATTATATTAGCCTGTTTGTTGAAAATAAAACCTCTAATTTGCTTTCTAGAGATAATTTTGCCGATGCCATTCAGGTTCCGGAATTAGGTGACGTGCGAATCAATTCGTTTGGTGTGGCATACGTGAGAAATAAAACCAACTATAAATACAATCCCACAAAAGGTTTGTTGGTTAACTTAAATTTTTCTGCGGGACGCAAGGAACTGAAAAAAATAGGAATTCTCGAACAAAACAAACCAGAACTTTACGATTCCATACAGCTAAGAACTAACCAATATAAAGGAGGTGTTTTATTGGAATATTATATCCCTTTTGCAGGCAGAAGTGCCATTAAAGTAGCCAATAGAAGTGCGTCTATCTTCTCAGAAAGACTATACGCAAATGAGTTAATGCGAATTGGTGGACTTAGAACACTACGAGGATTCGATGAGGAATCCATCGTTGCATCTACTTA